>Ga0224529_1001042_pt1 | contig 18134 bp, 10 predicted proteins | sample CBST50metaG_FD_179893 | JGI IMG/M metagenome (GOLD analysis project Ga0224529, IMG submission 179893) | Peat soil microbial communities from Stordalen Mire, Sweden - C.B.S.T50 | ecosystem: Environmental > Terrestrial > Soil > Wetlands > Peat | place: Sweden: Norrbotten County, Stordalen Mire... | reverse complement strand
CTTCATTTTCATGGCTTGACGATTCCTCCCGTCTGTCATCAGGACGAGGTCCTCAAAACGTCCATTCAGCCCGGCGATGCCCCATTCGAATATCGTTTCCGCATCCCCGACGATGAGCCTCCCGGGCTCTATTGGTACCATCCGCACATCCACGGCTTCAGCAAGGTTCCGATTCTCGGAGGCGCCTCCGGTGCCCTCATCGTTGAAGGGATCGAGCGCGTAAAAAAGGTGACGGCGGGTTTGTCCGAACGTGTCTTGATCATTCGCGACCAGGACCTGATCAATCCGAACGCGCCCCCCGCGAAGTCCGAGCCGGTCGTCCCCAAGTTCCTCGTGGACCGCGACGGCGATGCGACCAACACCGGGACAGGCTTCGGCAAGCCGGCCAAAGATTTGTCCATCAACTACGTGCCGGTCCCTTATCCTGACTACTCTCCCGCGATGATTCAAATGAAGCCCAAGGAGCGCCAACTCTGGCGCGTGCTGAACGCCTCCGCCATCACTTATCTCAATCTGGCCATCCTGTTCGACCACACGCCGCAGCCCCTCGAACTGGTCGCCATGGATGGCGTCCCTATGAATCACAATGATCCAACCGGCGAAGCCGTAGATCCACAGACTCACCTTGGCCTGCCGCCGGGAGCGCGCGTGGAGTTCATCTTCACCGGCCCGTCGGAAGGCCAGGCAGCATTGCTCGTCACTCGAACCGTCGACACTGGGCCAGGCGGCGAAAACGATCCCAACCGGGCGCTTGCAACCATTGCCGCTTCAGCAGCCGCGCCTGAGACTCGCTCGAAGTTGCAGAGCGCGCCCGAGCCGCTTCCGCCTCCCGCAGAAGCGTGGCTGGGAAGCGTGTCCCCGGTGCGCATCCGCCGGCTCTATTTCTCCGAAAAACTCGCCGTTCCAAACGATCCCACCAGCGCCGTCGAATTCTACTTGACAGTCGACGGGCAGGAACCGAAGATGTTCGAAATGAATGCGGCGATTCCGAATATCGTCGCTCAGCAAGGGACCGTGGAAGATTGGATCATCGAAAACCGGTCCAGCGAGTTACACGCTTTTCACATCCACCAATTGCATTTCTTGCTGCTCGATTACATGGGTAAGCCGGTGAACGAAAACTTCCTCCGGGATACCGTCAACGTTCCCTACTACAACGGGCGATCGCTCTCGTATCCCAGCGTTCGATTACGAATGGATTTCAGAGATCCGAACATGGTCGGAACTTTCGTATATCATTGCCATCTTCTGGAGCACGAAGACAAGGGAATGATGGGATCCATCCGGGTTGACCCGAGCCCCCGTAGTGCGGAAGAAGCTGCACAAACCCCGTGAGATTCTCCACCGAAACCCGCTACCCATGCGCCTATCCAGCATCGCACTATGGCAGTTGGCTGTCGTCTGAACGGCGAAATATCACACAATTCATCGTCTGTTAACACTCTTCAAGCGTGCTTGTAATTTCCATCATCTAGGTTTCATCCAGCCGAGTTAACTCTCGGCCTTCCCCGGAGGTAATAGAAAATGAGAATCAAGCATTTCGTGCTCGCAACCGTCAAGGCTGCGAGGACAGGGCTGGTGTCCCTCGCCGTATTCCAGCTCGCGATCGGAAGCGCATTCGCTGCCGAACCTTCACAACCCGACGCTCGCGATAACGACACAAGCACGCCTATCAAGCACGTCATCGTGATCATCGGAGAGAACCGCAGCTTCGACCACGTCTTCGCCACCTTCCAACCAAAGCAGCGTGGGGTGCACATCCACAACCTCCTGTCGCAAGGAATCGTGAATCCTGACGGGACTCCTGGCCCGAACTTTTACAAAGCCGAGCAAAGGGCAGCTACCGATCAGCAGCCCGATGCTTTCTTGCTCGATCCGGCAACCACGCCCTTCCCCAAAGAAGTCCTTCCAGCGCCTCTCGTTGGTGGCCCCAAGGATTCCTATATCGCAGGCGACAACTTGAAGCTGGCCCAGCAGTCCGAAAATGGCCTTACGTTTGAGGGATACGAAGAACTGATCTCCGGTGGCACCGGCCAGGCCAGCCACACTCCCGATCAGCGCATCCGCAACGTCGATGCACTGCCCGCTGGACCATTCCAGCTAACCAACAAGCTCAAGAATGGCTTGAGCTACGACTCCTACGCTGCCAGCCCCGTTCACCGCTTCTATCAGATGTGGCAGCAACTTGATTGCAGCCTTGGCCACGCAACCTGGGACAATCCCTCCGGATGCGACGCAAAACTTTTTCCCTGGGTTGAAGTCACAGTGGGAGCAGGTACCAACGGCGTAACCCAACCCGTCAACTTCAGCACAGACTATGCGCCCTCCGCCACCACCACCGGAGAGGGTTCCACGGCGATGGGTTTCTATAACATTCAAAAGGGCGACGTTCCTTACTTCAAGTACCTCGCCGACACCTATTCAATGAGCGATAACTTCCATCAGTCCGTGAACGGTGGTACAGGCGCAAACCACATCATGCTCGGCCATGCTGATGCGATCTGGTTCAGCGACGGCAAAGGCCACGCGCAAATCCCTCCGCACAACGTCAAGGTCGCTGTCGGCAGCCCCAACGCCGGTGTCGTCGACGAAGTCGAGAATCCGAATCCGGCTAAAGGCACCAACAACTGGTATCAGGAAGACGGCTACGGCGGCGGTGGTTACGGATCCTCTGCATACGGCGGCGGTTCCTACAGCGCCTGCGCGGATACAACACAGCCCGGCGTCGCTCCCATCGTGGGCTACCTGAATAAGCTCGGTATCGATCCGCGTTGCCAGGCAGGCCACTATTATCTCCTGAACAACTACAACCCCGGCTACTTCGGCAACGGCAAAAACGCCTACACCGACAACAGCGCCAATAACACCCCATTTACTATTCCCCCCTCGTCCACTCCCAGCATTGGCGACGACTTGATCAAAGCCAAAGTCTCCTGGAAGTACTATGGCGACCAGTGGAATAACTATGTCCCGGATCCCTATCAACTCAACTACGGAGCCATCGGCGCGCTAACCGACGAGTATTGCAACATCTGCAATCCCTTCCAGTACGACACCTCGATCATGGCCAACGCCACTGTCCGCACAGCCCATATTCAGGACACGGCGAATCTCTACGCTGACATCGCGAAAAGCACTCTGCCGGCTGTGTCCATCGTCAAGCCCAGTGGCCTGGTCGACGGTCACCCGGCTTCTTCCAAACTGGATTTGTTCGAATCCTTCTGCAAGAAAATCGTCGATGCGGTTCAGGCGAATCCCAAGCTCTGGGCCTCGACAGCGATCTTCATCACCATGGATGAAGGCGGCGGCTACTACGATTCGGGCTACGTCCAGCCGGTGGACTTCTTCGGCGACGGAACCCGCATTCCTCTCCTCACGGTGTCTCCTTACGCACGGCCTGGATACATCGCCCACGACTATGCCGATCACGTTTCGATCGACAAGTTCATCGAAGCCAACTGGGGCCTGCCGGCCATTACCAACCGCAGTCGCGACAACTTCCCCAACCCCATCGCCACGCCCGACAATCCCTATGTGCCGGTCAACTCCCCGGCCCTCGACGATCTCATGAGCCTGTTCGATTTTTCAAGTGCTCATTAATGTCCGGCCTCTGAAGTTCGTACCGTAATTACGCTGTCGACTTCGATTGGCGCGTCCTTTGCGCCAATCGAAGTCAACAGGATCTGCCCTGAAGATTCCTGGCGACACCACACTCCTATCCCACAACAAGTGTCATCCTGACCAACGGGAAGGATCCGCGGTTGCTTTTTTCATGACCTCGGGTGGAACACCCTTCCATGAAGGACTGCGGTTCGGGATCTCAGCGTATGCAATGAACTTCAGAGACACAATACTGATGGCCGATCATCACGGTAAAAGAAATCGCCGGAGTTGGTTCCAACTCCGGCGGCTCTCCGTTTCTCGATTCACGTCGGGATCTTGCTGTGGACTCACCCCTCCGCTGAAATGGGGAGAGATTGCCTGACTTCCCCAAAGCCGCTCCACGGATCCTTCTCGAGACGCTTCTTCCACACGGCAAAATCAGACACGAGAAAGCGCGGCCGCTCTGTCATCTTCAATTCCTCCCACTGCAAAGGAAGAGCCGCCGGAACTCCCGAACGTGCGCGGGGAGAATACGGCGCAATCGAAGTGGCGCCCCGTTCATTGCGAAGATAGTCGAGATAAATCTTTCCCTTCCGCGCGGCCTTCGTCATCTTCGTCAGATACAAGCCCGGATTGTCCTTTTCCATGGCCAGCACCAGACGGTGCGCGAACTCCTTCACCGCCGGCCAGGAATTCTGTGCGCGAATCGGAGCGACCACATGCAGGCCGTTGCCCCCGGTGGTTTTCAGAAAACTCTCAAGCCCGCTGTTCTTCAGACGCTCCCGCACTTCGGCGGCAGCCGCAGCCAGCGTCTTCCAATCAATCGCTGAATCAGGATCGAGGTCGAACACGATCTGGTCCGGCTTCTCGATTGCCGTGTTGCGCGACCCCCACGGATGCAGCTCAAGCACTCCCAGTTGAGCCAATTCAACGAGCGCCTTCGATGTCGAGAGCGTGATATAAGGCTCCGGCACTCCTGTCTTCTTGTCCGTAATCTCAACACTGCCGATGTCGGCAGGCAGCATGGCATTCTTGTGCTTCTGATAAAAGCATGCCTTGCCCGTTCCGTCCATGCACCGCACCAGCGTCAGCGGGCGCCCTTCGATATAAGGCAACAGGTAACTTGCCACTTCCAGGTAGTAGTGCGCCAAGTCGTCTTTTGTCAGCCCCGATTCCGCATCCAGAATCTTGTCCGGATGGGTGAGGCGTATAGGCAAAGTCTCCTCCGAGCGAGCCACCGTCGCGGAAATGCGCCGCGCGGCAATCGTTTTCGGCTTAACCTTCTCGGATGCCTCAGCCCGCACGCTGCTTTCCGCTTCCGCAGCGCGACCTTCCGCTCTTTCGCGCTGAACTTGCTTTGCTGGCTTGTCTTCGCGAAGGCCTTTGAAGGCTGCCTGTCGCACAAGATTGTCCGCGGTCCAAGTGGCAAAGGATATTTGCGCCACCAGTTCCGGCCTTACCCAACGTGCACCTCGCCCGACGCTTGCGGGAATCTCGTCGAAGGGCGACTCTTTGCGAACCAGTTTCTCAAGCCGATCGCGCATCATGCGGTGCGTCTTCTGCGTAAAGCCGGTGCCGCTGCGCCCGGCGTAAACAAGCTTGCCGTCGCGGTAATAGCCCAACAGCAAGGCGCCTACTCCGTGCGTCCCATTTGACGGAAGCGTAAATCCGCCAATCACCAGTTCCTGTTCGTGGTAGCACTTCACCTTGAGCCAGCCATTTCCACGCCCCGAGGAATAGCGCGATGTCGCAAGCTTTGAAACGATCCCTTCCGCTCCCAACTGGCACGTGTGCTTGAACACTGTGCCACCGTCTTCGTCAAGATGCTCGCTCAGACGAACGACTCCATTGGTTGAAGCGCTGGCAAGCAACTTGGCAAGCATCGACTTCCTTTCCACCAACGGGAGTCTGCGCAAATTGCGTCCGTCGAGATGCAGCAAATCAAAGACGAAGTAATTGAGTACGCTGGTTGCACCGTCCTGAAAAGCAGCCTGCAGTTCCGCAAAGCTTGTGGTCCCATCGTTCGCCAACACCACAACCTCGCCGTCGAGCAGAGCGCTCTTTGCAGGCAAAGCGGCGACAGCCTCGGCAATCGGCTTCATCCGATGCGTCCAGTCGAGCCCGGTACGGGTCAGCAGTTGCACCGTCGCCTCTCCTCGTTCATGCTGCACGCGCGCTTCGATCCGATAACCATCCAGCTTCAACTCGTGAATCCAGTTCCCCCCCGTCGGCGGCGTCTTCGCCAGAGACGCAAGCTGTGGCGCAATGAAGGATGGCAGCCTCTCTTTGGGCGCTTTTGCAACTCCGTTCATCACTTCGGAGACCGTCTCTTTGGATCGCGTCTTCATGGGCTGCGGATCCTTCGGCCGATTCCGCTCGGCGCTTTCAGCGTCCGCCGAATTCCAAACACGATCCTTTGCCTTGGCGATCGCTTCCAGGTCCCGCCCAGAGGCCACGCTGTTGGGCGCTTGCTCTGTGATCGGCTCATCCTTCGCGCCGCGCTCATGCGCGTCATGCTCTTTGATCAGCAGCCAGTTCCGTTTGCCTTCCCTGGCGGCCCGTCGGGCCATACGAATCAGCACCCAGTTGCCCTTCATTTTTTCGCCGCGCAACATGAATTTGAGATTGCCATTCTCGAGGCCCTCGGCAGCATCCCCTTGCGGCTCCCACGTGCCGCGATCCCAAAGCATCACTGTGCCCCCACCGTATTGCCCTTTCGGGATAACTCCCTCGAATCCTCCGTACTCAAGCGGATGGTCTTCGACCTGCACGGCCAGCCGCTTGTCTCCGGGGAAGTAGCTCGGCCCCTTGGTCACGGCCCAACTCTTCAGTACCCCATCCCATCCCAGCCGAAAGTCATAGTGAAGCCGAGTCGCCGCATGTTTTTGAATGACGAACGGCAGCCCGGTAGCCTCGTTTGCGTCCCGTTTTTCCGACACATCACCGCTAGGCTCCGATGTCATTCCGAAGTCCCGCATGGAGCGATAGCGCGCCAGCTTCTCGTTCGCTGCGCTGGAGGTTTTCTTCGAGCTGGGTCTCATCATAACCATTAAGATTGGCTCAGGCAGATTTCCGCCGTTTGTCCGCAGCTTTTGCCTTCGCATGGATCAGCCGCGGTCCCGGCGCATCTTTCGCCGCACTCACTCCGGCTCGCGCCACCGGTTTCTTCTTCTCAGGCGGCTCCTTTACGCTGCGCCGAAGAGCATCCATCAGGTCGATCACTTTTCCGCGCGGGGCCGCTTCCTGTTTCGGCAGCGGAATGTGCTTTAGCTTCGCCTCCACCAGCTCACGCAATGCGACCTCATAGTCGTCCGTGAATTTTTCAGGGTCGAAGGCCCGCGTCTTCCGTTGGATGAGTTCCTTCGCCAGGGCGAGCTGCTCCTCGTCCACCTTGCCTGTCTTCACTTCGGAAAAATATTCACCGGCATCGCGCAGCTCCTCCGCATAGCGCAGAAAATATCCCATCAACCCGGCCAACTTTGCATCCGCCGGTGCCGCAATGGCAATCACATGCTCGCGACCACCCACTGCGATTTTTCCCAGTCCTGCCTTGCCCGTTTGCTGCAGCGCCTTATGCACCACGGCGTAGGCATCCGCCTGCGCATCGTTTTCCGGCAAAACAAAATAAGGCTTCTCAAACAGCGCCGCGTCCAGTTCCTCCAGATCGACGAACTGTTGAATCTCGATTGCGCTTCGCGATGCAACGCGCAGTTCCGCAATCTCCGACGGCTCGATCTGAATAAATTCCCCTTTGCTATATTCGTATCCCTTAACGATGTCTTCATTTTCGACCGGCTCCTCGTCGCTCGACACCTTCTGGTGCCGGATGCGCTCACCGGTCTTGCGGCTGATTTCGTGAAAGCGAATCTCGCTTTTTGCCTCCACTGCGGGAAAGAGTTTCACGCCGAAGGAAACCAGCGAAATCTGAATGTGGCCTGACCAGAAAGGACGCGCCATCGACAACACTCCTTCGTCAATTCAGATGCTTCCAGCAATGAGGAGTTGCCCCTGTTGCGGAATGGAGTCAACCCGTATCCTTTCCGGTTTGTGCGGTTTCTCTCCGGTAAACCTCATCAAGAAGCCCCGCATCCTACATGCTTGCCATGATACGAAAACTCACATCCGGCCAATTCCGTCTCTACTCCCGCAAGAAGGATCCTTCCACCGGCAGGCGCCGCAACCTGGGCACCTTCGACTCCATGGAGAAGGCAAAGCAGCATGAGCGCGAAGTCCAATACTTCAAGCGACATTGACGGTGGAACCTCCGAATTCCACCACGCGTCTGAAGCCAAGGATCGAGCGCCGCAGGTTCGCGCCCGACATGCTTTTTGTGCCTAATTGAACAGACTTTCTCCGCCGGATATCCGATCCTGTCGAATAGTCCGTACCTTGGCCAATCGATAAGCGAGCGCAGTCCCAGTCGCGAGTCCGAGGTATTCGTACGTATATCGCTCGCGGGGTCAGCCAGCAAAATTCATTCCCAGGAACCGGGCTCCCGCGAGATATCGAAATGGGCCACGCCATTGCAGGAAAATCCATCCACGAAGATCGCCGCCGACGCCGCCCGAGCCAAGGACGAACTTGTCGAGGGAAGGCGGGAATCAAAACAGCTGATCGCTGCCGACGCCCTTCGAGCCCTAAAAGAGCTCGTCGAAGAAAGGCGTGAATCCAAACAACTGCTGGCAGCGGACGCTCTCCGAACGCTCGAAGAACTCGTCGAAGGCAGACGCGAATCCAAACACCTGATTGCCAGCGACGCCCTGCTGGCGCCAGAAGAACTCGTCGAGGAAAGGAGCCAATCCAAACAGATTCTTGCTTCCGACGCGCTTCTCGCCTTGAGAGAGCTGCTGGAAGAGCGGCGTGAGTCCAAACAACTCATAGCGACCGACGCGCTTGCTGCGTTGAAGAGTCTCTTTGACGAGAGACGCGACTCCAAGGAATTGATCGCTTCGGAAAAGCTCGTTGGAGATAAGCGCGAGGCCCGGCAACACCTGACCGCTGCCAACAACAGCCTGGAGAGCCTCCGTACCCTGGTCGACTCGGTCGTCGACTATGCCGTCTTCATGATCGACCCCAACGGGTTTGTGACGACGTGGAACCTCAGCGCCCAGCAACTCAAGGGCTACACGCGCAGCGAGATCCTCGGCAAACATTTCTCTGTTTTTCTCACCAGCGAGGACGTGGCCGCTGGCGTGCCCGCGCGTGAAATCGCCACAGCGACCGCCGAGGGCCAGTGCCACGAGGAAGGATGGAGAGTCCGCAAGGATGGCTCCAAATTCTGGGCCAGCGTCGTCATCACTGCTGTGTACGGCATGGATGGGAGCCTTCTCGGATTCGGAAAGGTGATTCGGGACCTCACGCAAAGGCGCAATGCCGAACAAAGCCTCGCTTCCGCCGACGCCAACCTCAATAGCTTCCGGATCCTGATCGACGCAGTCGTGGACTACGCCGTCTTCATGCTCGACCCGAATGGATTCATCACTACATGGAATGCGGGAGCCGAGCGCATCAAGGGCTATACACCCGCGGAAATCATAGGGAAGCACTTCTCGGTCTTTTACACACCCGAGGCCATCGCCGACGATTTGCCCGGACGTGAACTCCGCGTCGCGGCTGTGGATGGACGCTACGAAGACGAGGGGTGGCGACTTCGCAAAGACGGGTCCAGGCTTTGGGCAAATGTCATCATTACGGCCCTCCGCAAGCCCGATGGCACGCTAATCGGATTTGGCAAGGTCACGCGCGACCTCACGGAACGGCGGATGGCCGATGAGGCTCTGCGCGAGTCCAATCGCATCATGACCGAGGTGTCGGCCGGCCTCACGCGCTCCAACTCTATCCTGCGGAACATTCTCGACGCATCCATCTTCAGCGCCATCATCGCCGCCGACCTCGAAGGAGTCATCACCACTTTCAATCGCGGCGCGGAGCTCATGCTCGGCTATTCGGCCGCTGAAGTTGTGGGCAAAATGAATGCCAGCGCTTTGTATATTCCCGAGGAAATCGAGCGCCGCCGGCTCACCATCAGCAAGCTGATCGGGCGGCCTCTTCAAAGCCGCGTCGAGATGTTCCTCATCTGCCAGAAAGAGAACGGCCCGACTGAGTGGACATTCGTCCACAAAGATGGGCATCCGATCACGGTCACCCTGTCGGTCAGCCTTGTCATGGGAGAGAATGGAGAACCAGTTGGGGCGATGGGCGTCGCCAGCGACGTCACCCAGAAGCGAAACGCCGCACAGGAGCTTGCCTCCGCCTATGCGCGACTCAATTCGGTTCTGGATTACATGTCCGACAGCGTGATGACCGTTGGCGCAGACTGGACCCTGCTTTACGGCAATCGCCGCGCCATGGAAATGATTCCGGATCTCGTCATCGGCAAGAGCTACTGGCAATGTTTTCCCAACGTAACCGGGACGCCCCTCGAGCAAACTCTCCGCACGGTCATGGATACCCGCATCGAAGCAAGCTATGAAGTCTTCTATACCCCATACGAAAAATGGTACAGAGGCCGCATCTTTCCCAACGAGTCCGGGATCTCCATTTTCTTTGCCGACGTGACCGAAGAAAAGAAGCTGCAGGAGCAGCTAGCTCTTGAACAATTGCTCCGTGAGAAGCGGATTGAAGCCCTCAGCCACATGGCCGGCGGCCTCGCGCACGAAATATCCAATCCCCTGGCAATCATTCATGCCCGCGCCAGCAACTTGCAAAGCCTCATTGCCGGCGGCCTCCCCATCCCTCCTGCGGAGTTGGAAAAATCCTGCGACAGCATCGTGAAAACATCCGACCGGGCCATTCGCATCCTCAAAGGCTTGAAGGGATTTGGACGAGAGGCTGGAAACGACCCCTTGGAATGGGCTTCGCCCTACGACATTGTTGAACAGTGCAAGGAGCTTCAGGAAGCACGCTTCGAACGCCATGATGTGAAGCTCGACCTGGTCCTGCCGCCCGACCTTCCGCTCATCCTTTGCCGCGAAACCCAGATCGGGCAGATTGTCACAAATCTGGTCAACAATGCCTTCGATGCGATTGACCAATCGCACTCCACCGAGCGATGGGTCACTGTGGCTCTCGAACATCTCAGCGACACAATTTCCATTCGCGTCACCGATAGCGGACCGGGCATTGATGAAAAGTTTCGCCCGCACCTGATGGACCCTTTCTTCACCACCAAAACTCTCGGACTCGGCATGGGCGTCGGTCTCAGCCTCTCGCGGGCCATTGCCCACAGTCACGGCGGCTCCCTGGAACTGCTGGCCGGCACCCCAAACACATGCTTCGAATTGATTCTGCCCGTCGACTTCGACTCCAAGCGCGGGTCCGGACTCGACACAGCCCCTGAAGCAACAGCTCCGTAAGCTGAGCATCGCAGGATGAGGCCTGATATCAAACTCCAGGACGCACGAATTCTGATTGTCGACGACGAGCCGGATCTTCGGGATATCTTTGCCGAGTGGCTAAAGGCTTCGGGCTGCGTCTCCCTCCGGACCGCATCCGACGGAGTTGCCGCGGTCGCAGCCATTCAGGCCGAGCCCATCGACGTCCTCATCACCGATGTCCGCATGCCGATCATGGATGGCGTCACCTTGGTGCGTCGCCTTTACGATTTGGCGATCGAGGTTCCCAGCATTGTGTTCGTCAGCGGCTTCGGCGATGTCGACATACGCCACATGTACGACCTCGGCGTCGAGGCCTTTCTCGCCAAGCCCCTCAAACGCGAAGAGCTGATTGGATGCGTCGAACGGGCGATCGCCGACCGGGCGGATCTGTGGCTGAATCCGATGACTCCACCGCCGCGCCAGTCCATGCAGGTCGAGGCAACCGGGGTCGTTGGTTCCGGGGGCGGCTCGACTGCCGACTCAAAATGCCTTAGTTTCGGACGAGGAGGCTTCGGGACCCAAGCCTCCGCGCCGCTTGGACTCGGTCCGGTCGCCTTCTCCTGCCGGCTTCCCTCAGATCCTCTGCATGGCAACGCGAACCGCGTCCTCGCCGGCCATGGACTGGTCCGCTGGTTCTCCAGGACCGATCTGACAGTGGGGATCGAGTTCGCTTATCTCGATCCCTCCTGCCGCGCCTGGGTCCTCGACGAGATCGCCGCCTCTGCTCCTCGCAGCTTCATTCCCTGCCCTTGGGAGATCCCCGCGGATTCGGCCCACTGAACAGCGTCATTGGTGCGAAAGGGGCTTTCCTCGTCCCCCATCACACCTCACGACTCGGGAAGGACTTTCTTATTGATTCGGCCCTCAAATGGAAGCCCCGTGCCCCATCCATTTCGCGGCCTTTTGCGGAATGGGTGGGAAAGAGCAGCACCCCTTGAGGGAAGGAAGCTCAACGCCCGCTTGTCTTGCCCCAATCGATGCGAAGCCCGGTCCGCAGGGTGATCGGCAGGCTTGGGTAGCCGATGGGAGCAATGTGCCGGTTGTTCGCCAGGTTCTCTGACTGGGCATAGATGCGCAGCCAGTCCAACAGTTTGAAGCTTCCCCCCAGGTCGAATTTCGCGTAGCCGAAATCCAGATTGCGGTTGGGAAGCAGCAGCGTATTGCCACCTGTCAAATCGTAGCCTTCCAGAAAATCGGAATCATCGGAACGGCTGGCGAAGGACGAAGTAAATATTCCGGTGAGCCTCTTTCCCGCATAGCTGGCGGTAAAGAAGCCTGTGTGCGGCGCGCGCCGGAAGGGACGAGCGCCTTTGAGCGGCGAAATGCCTCCGATGGGAATGCCGTCATAGGTGGGCTCGGTGCCGTTTGTCAGAGCTTCATTGTCACTGCTGAACGAGCGCTGAACGACGCTGTCAAGATAAGTGTAACCACCGCGGAAGAAGATGTTCTTGCCGATCCCACTCTCGACGGTGGTCTCGATTCCTTGCGCCCGGAAGGCCTCGGTGTTCACGGCCAATCCGTAGTCCTGGGTGTAATAGTAGCTAAGCGCCGCCTCCAACTCCGTTTTCTCTGCCGCCGTCAGACCCGGGATCAGGTCGGGCAGCAGCCTTCCTCCCACATATTCAATCTCCTTGCCGAACTGGTTGTGAAAATAACTGGCGCGGAATAGGATCCGATCGCTGAAGAAGCCCTGTTCCAGGCCACCTTCGTAGGTGCGTGTGGCCGGGGCTGCCAACTTGCCGATGCTCAATTGCTGGGCTACAGCGGGCTGCAGAAACTGATAGAGCGAGCCGAACTGATCGGTCAGCGAAGGTTCACGCACCGCATCGCCATAGTTGAATAGAATGCGCGTGCCGCTCAAGACTCCTCTGCGCGGGCGGACAGCAAAGAAGGAAAGCCCCGCGCGCGGCGAAGTCTGCACGCCAAACTGCGAGTAATGCTCCAAACTTCCGCCCAGCGTGTAATAGAAGCGGTTCTTGATATCTCCATGCACAGCGGCCAGGTAGTCGTAATTCGTGCGCCCAGCCGTCTCGTCGGTGTAGAAGTCGGGGATCGTTTCACGCCCCCGCTCATCCTCGTAATGAAAGCCGATCAGAGCGGTCAGATGCGGCGTGACCTGGTAGTCGCCTTGATAGACGAGCTGATCGCGATTGGAGACATACTGTGCCGTGTAGGGATAAGTCTCCGGATAATCCAGCTGTGCACGGCCCGTGACCGAGTAGCCGTTGGCGCCGGTGATGGTGACAGTGTTGCCGTAGTAAGCGGAATACCCGTCGGTGGGGTCGTATTCAATCAGCTCGCCCGTAGGATTCCAGATGTAGGATTGCTCGCGCTTGCGGGTCAGCCCATAGCGCAGAGTGTTGTGAAACGCCGCCGTGGTTTGGTTGTCAATCGAAGTGCTGACAAACAGGTCCTGGTCCTTCTCCGTCGCGTTGTCTGCAATATGGTAGAAGTCCCATGCATTGGGGACACCCGTGGCAGAGACGCCGTAATGCAACGTGCCCCGAATCTGCGTGGACGCGTTGGGCTGCCAGCCAGCATTGGCCGCCGTCGTGGCCGCATGGTACTCGTCCATGGGGATATCGTTGCCGGTCTGCAGCCAACTGAATGCACCCAGGTAGTCGAACTTGTTGTGGGCCCCGGCCAGTTCCAACTCTTCCCGGGAAGTGTTGAAACTGCCCACCTCGCCCGCAAAAAGAATCGACGGAAAACTGGTCGTACCGTGCGGCGTCGTCATGCTGACTACGCCACTGGCCGCATCAGCGCCATAGAGGCTGGAGTTCGTGCCGCGATAGATCTCGGCACGCTCCACGGCCGTAGTGGACAGCGACCCGAAATCGAATCGGTTGCCCAGGTCGCCTGCATCGACCCCATCGAGGAGAATCTTGTTCGCGTTCGAGTCGCCGCCACGGACGAAAAGCGAAGTCTGCGCGCCCATTTGTCCGGTCTGCACCACGAACGTGCCCGGCATCAGGCGCAGCGCGCTCACCAGGTCAGTGCGCAACGCCAGGTCAAGCGGGCTCAGCACGCTAATCGAGGAACTGGTCTGCGGTTGTGGCGTAGGCGTTCCGGTAGCCGTCACAACGATCGACTCGCGGACCCATTCCGGCTCCATCACCACTGTCCGCTCAACGGAGTCCATCCGGCCGGCGTAGAAGCCCGGCGTCTCCAGTTGGCGAAAGCTGCTGGCCGAAACAACCAGGAAAAAGCGCCCTTCGACACCGGTCATAATTTGAAAACTGCCATCGGCGTGGGAAACAGCCGACGCCACAACTTTCCCGTCGGAGACGAGAACAACATTGGCGCCGGCGACCTTGGCGCCGGAAGCATCCGTGACCACGCCGCGAATGGACGCAGCCGCGCAGAAAGAAGCGCCGGCCAAAAGCAGGAAAAGAGCGAGTATACGGGGTAGGGCGTGACTCAGACGAGCACGCGAACGGGCGAAAATAGGCACGATGGCTCCTTCGTTCCCCTCGGAACGCAAGCGGGTAGGGCGCGAGGACCGGTCTCCTGACTTGCGCCATTTCCAGCCACCTTCCCACCTGCGCACCCTTACAGGCTCGCTGGCAGTGGTTCAAAAGGGCCCCCGCAACAAGCGGTAAAGTCCTGGCTGGTTCCCTGTCCTGGCCGATACGACGAGCCAATCCGCAGGGGCGCTCACAGTTGCGGGGCAGTGGCGGAATTTCACCGCCTTCCCGAACATCCTGACGATTGCCGTGGTAATGTACGCTGCCCCGCGAAGGAGCAGCCGGGAAGGCATGGAACGAATTTCCATGTCATGAACTTTTATAGCCGGGCCGGCCTCAGAAGTCAAAGAACGCACATGGCTCGGCCGGATGCAACTGAAGCCGCACAGCGCCCCTTTCAAGCGCTCTGTCGGGACAGCTCGTAGGTTCCATTCCCCTTCGAATCCAGGCTGAAGCCAACCACGGCCAGCCCCTGCGCAAACGCATCCAGAAACGCGCGACGATTTTCCAACTGCACAGCCAGAGCACGCTCCCGGCCCGCCTCCGAAGCCTTCCACTCATAAATGGACGCCGGCACTTCGATCCGCATCAGAATCGTTTCTTCCGGGACCGGCGCAGCCAGCCTGCCGTCAAGAGCCGCTTCCACTCTGGCAGAATCTAGCTCCCACTCGGCCACCAGCCGGTCCGTCGGAAGCCCTCCCTGCAGCGGCGATGAGGAAACGCCATAGAAATCCACTTCATATCGGCGAACGACTGCACCCAGTTTGCGGATGTTGAGATAGGCGTTCTTGATCTCAAGCGGATCGAAGGTCCACTCCATGTGCCGTATGCCGCGCCCCAGAGCCTCCGCCCGCTGTGCCAGCTTCAATCGCCCACCCAGCCCGCGGTTCCTGTACCCCTCCCGCACGGCCAGCATGTGCGAGTGAAGATAGCCCCTCGGTGAGCCGTCCGCACACCCAGGTAACGGGGCCTTATCCAGCGAACCGTCGCCTGCAACCCCGCCCGTCTTTACCCCCGGCCACGCCATCACAAAGCCCACCAGCGATTCCGGCCCGCCTTCAGGCTTTGCTCCGTTCCTTTCGGTTTCGAAGGCCCCGATCACCTGCCCGCCGATCTTCTGCGCCAGCAGAAACGACTTGCGCGGAAGCACGTCCGTCCGGTCGTAGCCCCAGGTCTCGATCTGCAGTTGGACGCAGGCCTCCAGTTCATCCAGACCGCAGCAGGCGCGAATCGCAATCATGGCCGCCCGCCCGCCTCCGAAGCCGCCAGCTTCCGCTTCGCTCCCGCCCACAAGTCTTCAAGTTCCAGGGCAGAAAGCTCCTCCAAAGGCCGCTCGGACGCCAGTTCCATCTCGCGAAACCGTTGCCGGAAGCGCCGATTGCAGCCCCGAAGCGCCATTTCCGCGTCCACGCCCAAATGACGTCCGAGGTTCACCACGGTAAACAGCAGATCGCCCAGTTCCGCCTCAACTGCCGGCTTGCGCGCAGGATCGTCGGAAGCGGCCTCTGCTTCCAATTCCGCCGTCTCCTCCACCAACTTGGGCAGCAAATCCCGCCATGTCGCCCAGTCGAAGCCCGCCTTCTGCGCTTTTCCGCCCAGCTTGGCCGCCTCCGCCAGCGCCGGCATCGCCCGTTGCACTCCGTCCAGCCGCGAAGCGGGTCCGTCTGCGGCAGCAGCCCCCACCCGCTTCTCGGCGAGTTTGATTTCGTCCCAATTGCGCAACACGGCCGCCGACGAATCTCCAACAGCCGCGTCCACATCCGCCCGGTTCCCCGCCGCCTTGGAAGCCTCATCGCCAAACACGTGCGGATGACGGCGCACCAGCTTGTTGTTCAGATGATTCAGAACGTCGGCAACGGTGAAGTGGCCTTCGTTGGCCGCCATCTCCGCATAAAATAGCACTTGTAGCAGCAGGTCGCCCAACTCCTCGGCCAGGTGCGGAAAGTCCCGACGCTCGATGGCGTCAAAGACCTCGTACGCCTCTTCGAGCGTGTATTTGCGGATGGAATCGAAGGATTGCTCGCGGTCCCACGGGCAGCCACCGGGCGCGCGCAGCCGCGCCATGATCCTGACCGATTCTTCAAACAGCTTGCCCGCCCCCGCCGGCTCGGACGCAAGCTGCGGCGCGGATTTCTCAACAGAAGAGCTTTCAGGCGGAATATCCATGCCCCCAGTTTAACCCGCATGGACCCCAATCAGGCCCGCCAAGAAGATCGCCAACCCGCCAACCTGCTATCCCGCGCAGCGGGAGCTAACTCGCGGCCTCTCTCGCGGGAGCTGACACGCGGCCTCTGTGAGACGCTTCTATCCACCCCTCGCACCGCGGTCCGGAGAGTGCGGGTGCCCCAGGTCCCCCGCTTTTGGGGACCTGGGAGTGAACACATCGCCCGGCGATACTGGCAATCCCTGGGCCATCCGGTGCCCCAACCAGTTCGCATTCTTTGCCAAGTGGTCGGGAGTCCATGCACTCCAACGGACACCAGTTCAGCCCCTGGCCGTATACTCATCTATCGAATGATGCGCATCCTGGGAACGATCTTTGCCGGCCTGTTGGGCCTGGCCTTCGGCAGCTTTCTGAACGTGTGCCTGAGCCGCTGGCCCGAGGGCGAGAGCATTGTTCAGCCCCGTTCCCACTGCCGCCAGTGCAGCCGCACTCTCACCTGGTGGGAGAACATCCCCCTCTTCAGTTGGCTCGCACTCCGCGGCCGCTGCCGCACCTGCCGCACCTGGATCGGTTGGCGCTATCCGCTGGTGGAACTGGCGATCGGAGTGCTTTGGGCTTCATCCGTATGGCGTGCGTTCAGCCCGTCTCTCTTGCCCGATTCGCTTCCGGTTTGGCTTTATGTTGCCCTCGCGAGCGCAGTCGCGAATAGCATCCTCTACTGGATTTTGGTAGCTCTGGCCATTCTCGACGCCGAGAATCTTTGGCTCCCAGACCTAGTCACTATTCCGGGCATAGCATTGGGTTTCTTCTTTGCTCTGCTGAGAGGGACCCTTAGTGCAGCGATGCCCCTTATCAACAAAATGGGGTCTATGAAGTATGCAGCCAAACTCGCTGCAATCACTTCCATTGAGGCCATTCTCGCCGCCGCCGCCCTCATTCTGCTCATCCGCTGGCTCTACTGGCTCATCCGCCGCCGCGAAGGCATCGGCCTGGGCGACGCCAAGCTCATGGCCCTGCTCGCCGCCTGGCTCGGCCTCCCCGGCGCACTGCTCGCTTTCGGCCTGGGCGTTGTCCTCGGAGCCGTCGTCGCCCTCGCACTTCTAGCGGTCCCGTCAGCGCAGCGAACCACTGGCACCTGGGCTCTCCAGAAACTCCCTCTGGGCACTTTCCTTTGTATCGGCGGCATCGTCAGCTCCCTGTGGGGCGCGCCAATCATCGCCGCCTATCTCCGCTGGTCCGGCTTCTAATACGAGAATCGCAGATCGTCGTTCCGGAGGGAGCCTGGGGCGTCAGCCCCAGGAAGATCGCGTGAATTTCGCGGGGCCTTCACAGGCCGCGGAAAAACTCGAATTGCGCCTCAAAAAGTGTCAGGGCACGACTTCAGTCGTGCCGTAAGTGCCGTAGAATGAGCGCGGCCTTCATGCCCTCCGGCGCACCTTTGTGGCTTTTTGCCGTTCGTTCAGGGTTTTTCCGCAGCCTGTTCAGGCCCGTATTTATACCCGTCCGAGCCAAGCACAACTGTAG
>Ga0224529_1001040_pt1 | contig 18137 bp, 19 predicted proteins | sample CBST50metaG_FD_179893 | JGI IMG/M metagenome (GOLD analysis project Ga0224529, IMG submission 179893) | Peat soil microbial communities from Stordalen Mire, Sweden - C.B.S.T50 | ecosystem: Environmental > Terrestrial > Soil > Wetlands > Peat | place: Sweden: Norrbotten County, Stordalen Mire... | reverse complement strand
ACTGGCGAGGATGAAACTTCCGCCAATATAGGCAGGAGAATACGGCCCCGTGGAAACGTCAATCGTGGGTTTAGGTCTGTTGCTTATACGAAACAGAGGCATTGTGATCATGCTGAATTGTCGAGACGCGGGTTAGAGTTGTGTCACTTCGTCGCAAGGAATCGCGGAGGAGCGACATGCTGGCAGGAAGCGACTTCAGATGGTTGCTCGATCGTCTCGAGCCGATGCGCATGAGAATTGTGCTCGGTTTATTGTGCGTGTCCTTCGCGGGCATTGCCGCCACCATTGATCCTCTAATGATGCGCAGTTTGATCGACCGGGCTCTGCCTCAAGGCGACCTGCGATTGGCGATGGAGTTGGCCGGTGGAATCAGCCTTTGCTATTTCGGCAGATCCGCTCTCTATACGATGGGTTCGCTTGTTAATTTCTCCATCGCCCAGCACAGCATCCGCGATCTGCGCATCGCTCTCCTCGATCAGATGAACCGGCTTTCGGCCGACTATCACGAGCAGACGCCAACAGGTGAGAAACTGACACGGATCGAACATGATGTCGACGAGATCGCCAATCTGGGCGCGGAGACCGCAAATCAAAGCCTAAGAGCCGTTCTGTTCTTCGTGCTCAACCTGGCGATGATGGCCAGGTTGAATCTGACCATGACTCTGGCCGTTTTGCCACTCATGCCGCTATTCGCCATCATCCAACGACGGTTCAGTGTTTTATTGAAAACGAGGGCTGATGAGGCGCGCAGCGAAGTGGGCGTGGCAACCAGCATGTTGAACGAGCACCTCGCCGCAGTTCCGCAGATTCAGCTTCTCGGTGCCGAGGAGACATCCGCGCATCAGGCTCGATCCTTATGGGAGGGGATGCTGCGGGCGCAGTGGGTTCAACGGCGCACGCAAGTGGGGTTCAGCCTTTCGATCGGCGCGATCCTGGTTGCGGCCATTCTGGTTGTGCTCGCTCTTGGCAGCGCGAAGGTAGTTGCTGGCACCCTGACTATCGGTGGCTTGGTGGCCTTCTACGCGTATGGCACAAGGGTGTTTGACCCAATCAGCTCGGCGATGGACCTTTATGCCCGGCTCCAGACGGTTGGAGCAAGCATTCGCCGGGTACGCGAACTGCTTGTGCGTGAGCCCAGCGTACGGGATACCGGAACAATGCGCTTCAACTCGCCCCAACTGCATCGCGGCTTCAGGATCGAGGATGTGTCCTTCTCGTATGGAGGAAAGCCCGCACTGCTGAACATCATGCTTCGAATTGATCCGGGGGAACGGCTTGCAATCATCGGTGCGAGCGGATCGGGCAAGAGCACCTTGGCTCGCCTTCTTGTACGCGCCGTCGACCCGGAAGCCGGTTGCATCTTCCTCGAAGAGCAGCCTCTCGCGTGCTACACGTTGGCCTCTCTGCGCGAAACGGTTAGATTTGTCCCGCAACACCCAGTGCTCTTTCAAGGGACGATCAGGGAGAACCTGCTGTATGGCAATCCGTTGGTGACGACCGCAGACATGCTCCGGACCATCGAGGCAGTCCAGCTTGCGCCTGTGCTCAAGGCACTCCCTCACGGCCTGGACACTCCGCTCGGACCGGGAGCAGCCGGCCTTTCGGGGGGAGAACGCCAAAGGCTGGCCATAGCCCGTTCGCTGTTAAGGGAGTCGGCTGCGCTCATTCTGGATGAAGCGACTTCGGCATTGGATGCTCCAACAGAATGTGCTGTGTTTGCTTCTCTCGCAGAATTACGTCCACATCGGACGCTCATTGTGATCTCACACCACATCAGTTCACTTACATGGGTAGATCGCTTTGCGTTGCTTGATCAGGGGAGAATTGTCACAACAGGAGATCATTCAATGCTGTATGCGCAGTCCGCTCTGTATCGCACATTGTTCGACGCTTCAGCGCACGACGGAACGTAAGCAGAAAGCCTTCGGTCTTGTGTGGCTCAGCAAGAGCTTTCGGAAATCTGGCATTGGTGCGTTTTCCTGAACCTCGCATTATTGATGCCAGAGATCATAGAAGTTGCTATCAAAGGTTGCCGTTCGCCGCCGGCAGAACGCCGGTGTAGCCAACCATATCGGCGTTGGCAAAGTTGGAGATCACGGGGTTAGAGGTGTTGTCGAGAATCGCCTTCTCGGTATGAGGATTGCCCGGTGTTAAGACGGAGAGGAGTCAGCGAGCCGTGCTGCTTCATCCAATGTACATGGCCTCTGAAATCACGATTCCAGATTCGACAATATCTGAAACCGCTCGAATGCAAGGCTCAACCGTTTCTGTTTTTCTGCGTCTGGATGGACTGGCGGCTGCGGCGCTTTCTGCTCTGCTCTTTCCCGCGCCAGCGTCAGTTGGTGGCTGTTTGCATTGCTCTGGCTGACACCCGATCTGAGCATGTTGGGCTATCCGGCCGGTCCCGCTGGGGTGCGCGTGTCTATAACGCCATTCACTCCTATGGCGCCCCGGCGGCGCTGGCGCTCTGCGCGCTGTTGCTGCGCACTCCCGCTCCGTTGCCGTTCGCGCTGATTTGGCTCAACCACATCGGCGTGGACCGCCTGTTGGGTTGTGGATTGAAGTATCCTCATGGATTTACTTGGACTCACCTGGATATCCACGTCGGGAGGCTGTCTTCCTGGGGCGGGGTTGGAATCGTGACATCGCGCTCCTAACGCGTTGATGGCCATCTTTGGTTGCGAACGGAGTCCACTAGCTGTTAGCACCGGGCGAAGATGGCCCACGAAATTGTCCGTTTGCTCGGCTCAATCCTGCCTGGATCATCCCTGTGGCAAACGGCCGCCGTGGTTCACGCCATCACAGATCTGCGTCATTGCCAGATTGCAGTTGACTGAAGACGACCTACTGGTCAGTTTGGTACACGGACCATTAGACAGGCAATGCTAGAATCGTGCCGGCTCAGACATTGTCGGAGAGAATGAGGTTTCCCAATGGACACGGACCACAGGGCGCTCGTCCTGCTGACGGGGGCCTCGGGTTATATCGGAGGCCGTCTACTCAAGGTGCTTGAAGCAACTGGGCGGTCAGTCCGCTGTCTTGCCCGGCATCCTGAGTTTCTTCGGTCGCGGGTTTCTTCCTCTACCGAGGTGATTCAGGCGGATTGCCTGAATCGCGCTTCTCTTCCGCCGGCAATGGCTGGAGTGCAAACAGCCTACTACCTCGTCCATTCCATGGGTTCTGCTGGGCAGTTCGAAGAGCAAGACCGGCAAGCGGCGCAGAATTTTGCCGACACCGCTCGCGAGCAGGGAGTCAAGCGCATTATCTACCTGGGAGGCCTCGGAAATCAGGATCAAGCGTTATCAGCGCATCTGCGAAGTCGCCACGAGGTGGCAGATATCCTGCGCAGTTCGACGATTCCCACAATCGAATTTCGAGCCTCGATCGTCATCGGTTCTGGAAGCCTCTCGTTTGAGATGATTCGAGCTCTCGTGCAGCGTCTGCCGGTCATGATTTGTCCGCAATGGGTAGCGGTAAGAGCCCAGCCGATTGCGATCGAAGATGTAGTGGCTTATCTTGTGGCCGCGCTGGATCTGCCTATTGAACAGTCCGCAATCTTTGAGATAGGCGGCCCTGACCAGGTGAGCTATGGCGAAATTATGCAGGAGTACGCGCGGCAATGCGGACTGCGGCGATGGATGATCCCGGTGCCCGTCCTGACGCCGCACTTGTCGAGTCTGTGGCTGGGTCTGGTTACTCCCATCTATGCACGCGTTGGCCGCAAGCTGATCGAGAGCATGAGGAACCCAACGCTGGTCCGCGATAAGTCGGCGCTGACAGTCTTCAATATTCAGCCAATGGGACTGAAAGAGGCCGTCAAAAGGGCCCTTAACCATGAAAATCTGGAGTATGTTGCGACTTTCTGGTCAGACGCGCTCTCCTCAAGCGGCAAGCCCGCGTCATGGGGTGGTGTGCGTTTCGGGACGAGGCTGGTCGATTCCCGGACCGTGACCGTCTCAGTTCCCCCGGCTCTGGCATTCGCGCCCATCCAGCGGATCGGAGGCGAGAACGGATGGTACTTTGCCAGTTTTCTCTGGCAGATTCGAGGCTTCTTCGATCTGCTTGTGGGTGGCGTGGGACTGCGCCGGGGCCGCCGCGATCCTCACACACTGGCCGCTGGCGATGCTCTTGATTTCTGGCGCGTCGAGAGTTGTGAACCGGACCGCAGGCTCAACCTCGTGGCGGAAATGAAAGTGCCGGGCCGTGCATGGCTTCAGTTCGAAGTTGAACCAACCAGCAATGGCTCGGTGATTCGGCAAACCGCTATCTTCGATCCGGCAGGGCTCAGCGGGCTTCTCTATTGGTACACTCTTTATCCAATCCATTACTGCATCTTCAAAGGGATGCTTCACCGGATTGCAGCTATTGCGCGGCGAGAGTCAACCGCTGTCCCGGTACCGCTATAAGGCCAACTTCTCCGGCTCTTGGATTAAGCTGCGAGACGAACTTTGTCGCGCAAAAAAGATAAGCCGATTGGTGATAAAGTGCCAATGCACGTTTCCTGCGGCTTGTCTGGAAGCGCGGGAAGGGCTGCTACCGAAAATCGAGAATACCGCATAGGCCGATTCGCGAACGCTTCGCGACATTCCTGGACCCTTGGCGTGTCATGGACTGAAACACTGCGAACAGCTATGAGTTAGCGAGAGCGGGCCATAGAATGCTCTTGATCGACGACATGATCCATATGGACAAGGTTCAGCCGCGGATACCTGCGATTACCGTGAACTACGATGCCATCGAAGCAGAGGCCGCGAAGACTCCCATCGAGACACTGGCGGCGCTTGCACGAATGCATGAACTCGTCGTCGCGCCGCCGCACATCTCCTTCTCCGTGCTGAAATAGACCGCCCACTTGGCGGGCAATATCCAGGCGATCAGCAGTCCGCAAACTCCAACACAAGGTCAATCCGCTCGTCGGAAATCGCTATTGTCGACAGACTCAGAGACGAACAGATGTTCGCCATGAACCGGCTGTCGATGCATTTACGAGCGGCGCCAGGCCGATCTGGCGTTCTGCGCAAATGTCTGGAACGAAATCGGTGGCCGTCCTGTAATTCGTTGAACTTCTGTTGTGAGCCGTGCCTCGGCGCCGTTGGCAATGGCGCGATCAAGCGAAGCCAGCAGGACTGCAAATTCTTTCGCAATTCCGCCTTTCTCGAAGTTGCGGACTAGCTCCTCTTCCGTGAGCGGTTGATGACGGATAGGATAGCCAACGATATCTGTCAGGATAGTCGCAACGTCGGAGTAGCCGAGCAAATCCGGCCCTGTGAGCACGGTATCGCCGGACGGAAAGGCTTGGTTCGTCAGCGATTCGGCAGCTACCGCCGCGATATCGCCCGCGTCAATGAACGGAACCTTTCCGCTCCCGGTTGCAGAGAAGATTGAGCCGTATTGCCGAATGGTCTCTCTGTGTTGTTGCTCTGAGAAGTTCTGCATGAACCAGGATGGCCGCAGCACTACCCAGGAAGGCGCATGGTGGTGAAGATACTGATGCACCTGTCCAAAGACCGGAGCTCCCTCCGGCACGAGCGACGAGCTGAGAAAGACCATACGTTGTACGCCGGCATTGAGCGCTTGATCGATAAAGGCTTGCATGATCTTGAGGCAGTCGGCTACGCCCAAGGGAGCCAGAAGATAGACACTCTCGATGTTCTCCAGCGCAGAAGCGAAGGTCGAGGGATCGAACCAGTCAAAGAAGGTCTGGCCCGGTTGGGGATGGCGAGAAGCGATGCGAGTCCGCACGTTGCGCGTCGCAAGTTGCGCGGCAATGCGGCTCCCCGTTTTTCCTGTTCCCCCGGTAAGCAGGATGGATTCGAACATTTAGTTGCTCCCCTGTTCTGTCGAACGTCCGGCGCCCATCGCTTCCAGGACAACCAGAGGATTCCAGTAATCCCGATAACGAACGATGTGGCCATCGCGAAGCGTGATGACGGAGATGTACTGCTGGTTGTAGGGCTTTCCAGTCTGTGTGGCCACTCCTTCGCAACTGGTCTCAAGCACAAATCCATCCGGTGTCGGGTGAATCACTGGAGGCGCGAACCGCTCAATCTGCAGGCGGCCACTCACTTCTTCCATGTATTTCGCAATGGTAGCTTTGCCATCCAGATGCTTGATCGATCCGGGAGGAGCGTAGGGGAATTCCATGACTGCGTCCTCGGCCAGCATGTCCACGAAACTGATGGCGTCGGCGGCGAGCCGATCACCCATGCAGAGTCGCAGGCCATCTGCAAAGTGCTTCATCGTTTTGTTTTCTGCCATATCCTTCACATCCAAGGACGGAACGGATGCGTATCGTTCTCGTGTGAATTGAGTGTATAGTCGGATTGGATGAAACGCAACCGTTCCGACGTGAATAACGCGAAAAAACGGAGCCCGGCTGGCGCGGCTGTGATGCAGCCTCGCGTCACGGAATCCCTCACGCGCGCCTTGTTTGTGGAGTGGGCGCGCCATGGGTACGCAGCTCTCAGTCTTGAGGCAGTAGCAAAACGGGCAGGGGTTGGGAAAGCCGCGTTATACCGCCGGTGGCCATCGAAATTCTCCATGGTTGTGGAGCGACTGGAGTCCGTGGGATTGGACATCACCGAGGTTGCCGACACAGGATCGCTTCGGGAAGATCTCCTCGCGAATCTGCGCTCAATCAGAAGCGCTCTGCGCCACCGCATTGTGCGACAGATTCTCGCCGATCTGCACGCGGAGATGTCCCGCAATTCCCCACTGGCAGAGCGGGTACGGAGCCGTTTACAAATTGAACGGCGGAATCGGGGGAAAGGCATTTACGAACGGGCGATTGCACGTGGCGAACTGGTATCCGGCATTGATTTCGAACTTCTCAATGATCTGGGGGCTGCTGCCCTGTATTGGCGTCAGGTCGTTACTGGAGCGAAGACAGACGACTACTATTTGAACTCGCTGGCAGAGATCATTTTGGCGAGCGTGTGCCATACTCAATAATTTTTCTCTCAGCTGTTGATCGGTGATAACAGATCGACGGAGGCTCACTGAAGCCCACGAAGAGTGACTCGAAGTTTCGACAAGACAGAGGCGCGGAATGATCCTGAAAATTTATGCGAGGTTCTTCACCAACGACACAGACAAATCGCTGAAGCTTCTCCAGGTGATCCTCAGTAGAGAACCCGACTACCGCTTCACCATGGGCGATCTGGAAATCACAGGCATTGGCGATATATGCCTGGTGTGCGGAACCGATCAGGCACTCGCCCCTTATCGCGAATCGAAGGGTCCGTTCATCGTGGATGACCTGGACGCCACACGAGAAGAACTGATCAGGCTAGGTGCGACGATCACACGCAATCAATTCCAAGCGGAGACCGGAAGCGTGTTCTTCGCGAGGCACCCAGATGGAACAGAGGTCGAATATGTGCAATGGAAGCCTGACTTGGTCAAGCGTCTTATATCTGCGTGAGACCACCCCTAGCCCCGTGACCGCATGATTTTGTGCTATCCAACCCTTGCGGCAAAAACAAGTACGCCGCAAGGATGGGATAGCACCATTAGTACAACTTTAAGCGGTCAAAGAGCTATGTTGGTCCGGATGATCGTGCCAGCTTTTCGTCAGAGTCATTCGGAACGCGGCAGGCGCTTTCATAGCGGTTCACGAGGTTGAACCAACTCAGCATCAGAATCAGTTTCCGCGTATTACAGACACCCCAGCGCTCAATGGCCGCTTCTAACAAGCCCTCTGCAAGGGTGGCGCGATTCGCAATGTCGTCCGCCATCCCCGCAATCAAAACGATCTCCGAATCTATTCCGACAACTGGGCCATCAGCGGTAAGCGCTTCCACCTCAGTCTTTGAAAGGCCACTGTTGAGCGCTATACGAGTGGAAGCATGCACGGCATACATGCAGTTCAAACACACAGCAGTTCGCAATATCATTGCTTCCCGCAATCTGGCGTCGGCGGCGGGGCAGGTGAAGACCGCCCTCATCAGCGAAATCGCTGGGGCTGCAAGATCGCCCGCCGCCGCCAGCGCGATTGCCCCATTGAGCGTCTCGTCGGGATTGAAATCGCTTCCGAAAACAGATTCTGTCTCTTCGGCGGTTGGCATTGGCAAACAGATCTCGGTCATTGCTCTCCTTGATGAATGAGACAAAGTATGAAACAGGTAACCATCCATGCGGCGTCTGGCACAAACGAGTGATCCGAAATCATTCAACGGACGAAGTTTTGTCCGTGCATGAGGTTGACGACTCAATGAATAAGTAAGTTTAGGATTTATCCGCGGTTGCTGTTGAGCAAAACATTACTGTAGCAGTAATAGAACTGCAACAACGCTTCTGACGGAATAGAGAGCGATCCCCTATTTCGAAGACTTTGTGGCAGGCCTGAGCACAGGGGGCATGTACTCGACCGCAAAGTCGATGAAGGTGCGTACGCGTTGCGACAGCCTGCGTTGCTCGGGATAAACGATGCGGACCGGAAGTTCTCTGGCCCACCGCTTCGGCAGGATGCGAATCAGCCTGCCCGAAAGCAGATCTTCTTCTATCAGCCAAAGAGGAAGCACCGCAATGCCCGTTCCCAAGCGCACGGCCTCGCGCACCCTTGCCTCCCTTTTTGTTAGAGCCGTTACAAACAGCAGGGCCTCTTCGCTCCACGGACATTACTCCGCTTCCTCACTACTACAGACCCGGCCGAATCCCTCTCGCCGTCCACCGACTTCCCGGTGTCACCGGTTATACAGCTTCCCTGCTCCGTCGATTTCTCGACGGGACGAGGAGGGTTTCTCCAGTTGCTTAGCATGACCTTGTCACCGTGCTGTCCCTACCAACCCCGCCGAAGTGTTTCGCCGCGTCAGTCCTTGCGACGCTCCATGCTGCCTTCGCCAGAAAAGTGGAGGCTCGGCCTTCGGGCTTGTCCTTTCGAGGCCATATGGGTTCACTTGCGTTACGGCCCGGTGGCTCGCTCACCATCCTTGTAGATGGCTTCGTCAATAGGCTTCAGGATGTTCAGTTTCCTTCCTTCCTGCTATTCAAGCTACGGGGCTTGGACTTTTACCCCGGTGGGACTTGCACCCACTGATCATGCCAGCCTTCGCTGGACGCACACTTTCCAGGAGTCATCCTTAGTCGATACATTTAAGGCGCAAAATATCAACAACTTGATTTGTTTTCCGGTCGTTTGCGGCCTCGACGAATCCTCGCTGGGGGTGATGGCGTGTGCTCTCCTACGCAGCCCAATGTGTGGATAGGCAGCGAATTTTGCCTTACTTAATCTGTAGGATGAGTTCGAATGGCGTCAGCGGCATCGTGTGAGAGATGCAGGACTTTCCCTGATCGTCCAACACTCACAGCGTAGCCGTTATCGACGTGCCAGGCTCTGACCCGCAATTGGACGCCGGGCGCGATACCGCTTGTTCTGAGCAACTTCACTGTGGCGGCATCGCGGTCGGAGATGCTGTCCACCTCGAAAGTCCCTTCTCCCGCCACCTGCGTCAGCGGCACAGAAATCTCCTTTGCCATTTTCCCATCCATCGCAGGAATCGAATGCCCATGCGGATCAATGGTCGGGTTCCCGAGCTTGGCGGCGATGCGCTCCTCAAACCGTTCCGAGATGAAGTGTTCCAGTCGCTCCGCCTCTTCATGAACTTCTTCCAGCGGATAATCGAGCACTTTATAGAGAAAGGTCTCGATCAGCCGGTGATGACGCAGGACTTCGAGAGCGCGCCGCTTTCCCGCCTCTGACAGCCGCACTCCGTGATGGCGCTCGTACTCAACCAATGGCGTCGGCAAGGCCGCGAGCTTCTGTAGCATGTTGGTCACTGATGCTGGGGCAACCCCCAGCCGGTCTGCAAGCGCCGTGCTCATGGCGCGCCGCTCCTCCGCCCCTCCCAGGGCGAGAATGGCCTTCAAATAGTCGTCTACCGATTCAGAATGCGGATTGGGTTGGCGGCGTGCTGCCATGAGCGGACCTGTCCTCCAAAAACTTGACACCATTTCGATTTTAGGTGAATCTAAGAATTAGGCAAGCCTAATTATCAGGTTTGCCTGTCATTCTTCCCTATTTTGTACCAAAGCCGCGATGGCTCGCCGGCAAGCCCTAACCGATAACCGGAGGTCCATATGACACGCAACCGAACCGCGAAAATTCTCGTCCTGGCCTTATTCTTAACTATGGTTAACTCTTTTCGTTTGTTTGCGCAAAGCGGCACAAGCAGCGCCTTGGCGGGGACAGTTGCAGACAAGAGTGGGGCCGTGATCTTCAATGCTCAAATCAAGGCGACCGATGTAAATACAGGGGCGGTACGAGCCGTTCAGAGCAATCCAGACGGCCGCTTCCTCTTCAGCCAAGTGAACCCAGGAACCTACCGAATCGAGGTTCACGCCCAGGGATTCGGTCCCGGACAGTCACAACCCACGAGTGTTGCTGTGGGCCAGACCGTCACGGTGAACTTCACACTGTCGCCCGCTGCAAGTGAACAAACTGTCGAAGTTACGGGGCAATCAGCTCTAATGAGCCTGGAGAACCCAAACACTTCCACGACGATTGAAGCGGAAACGATAAAGAGTCTTCCCAACCCCGGCCAGGATCTGACTTATGTCGCCCAGTTTGCTCCTGGCGCATTAATGAATACGGCCGGCTCGTCGAATGACGCAAAGGCCGCAGGCGGCTATGGCAACGTCGAGTTCAACGGACTGCCTGCAACCTCGAATGGATACATTTTGGATGGATTTGATGCCAACGATCCCTTTCTTGGGCTGAATATCGGGCTTTCCACGAACCTGGTCATCGGTCTGGACGCCTTACAGGAAGCGACCGTGAATACCAACTCTTATGCAGTCGATCTGGGGCGCTACGGAGCCTCACAAGTCAACTACTTCACCAAGTCTGGATCGAACCGGTTTCACGGTGATTTGTACGAGGTTTGGAACGGATCGCTGTTGAACGGAACGGATTATTTTCTTCATGCCAACGACACACCGGGAAACACTGCCAAGAAGCCGCGTTCGACCGTGAACGAATTCGGAGTCAGTGTGGGCGGACCGATTCTGAAGGACAAGCTCTTCTTCTTTACCCACTACGAAGGCATCCGCATCGCACTTCCGCTTGTAGCTCGCGCCACCGTGCCTACGTACGCATTTCAGCAATATGTGTTGCAGCAACTTCCTCTGGGCGGGACCGATCCTATCAATGGGACCGCATTGCCAGCGGAGCCTCAAGAAGTTGCGTTCTACCAAAAGATGTTCGCTCTCTACAGCAATACGGCAGGTACACCGACGCCAGTGCTCGCCTGTCCGCTGGATGCAAGTGGGGCGCTGCTGCCGGGTACGCAAACCGCAATCAATCTCTTCAACGGCACGGGTTGCGCGGACATTCGAACCCAGTCGATGAACAACAGCGACAGCGAAAATCTGGTCGTCGTCAAAATCGACCACACCATCAATGCGAACAACAGCGTATGGTACCGCTTCCAGCAGGATACCGGCTTGCAGGCTGCCTACACCGATCCGATCAATCCGATCTTCAATGCGTATTCGCCGCAACCGCAGCGGACGTTGGTACTCGGGTACACGCGCGTTCTCACACCGAATGTCGTCAATCAGTTCAACCCTGGTGTGAGCTGGTATTCGAGCCTGTTTCTGCCCAACAACTTCGCGCAGGTGCTCAATACCTTCCCCATCGTGTTGTCTGGCGGAAGTTCCAACGCACCTTTCACCACGGTTGGCGGCAACGACCAGACGTATACCCAGGGCCGCAAAGTGACGCAGTGGCAGATCAACGACAACCTCGTATGGATACATGAACGCCATACCTTCAAGTTCGGCGAGAATTCGCGCAGACTCGATGTGAGCGATTACGACCTGGGCGAAGGTGTTGTGCCCACCGTGGTCTATAACGATCTTGCGCAGTTTACATACGGCACGGCTTCGACAGCGACGGCAGGCTTTCCGGTTACTCAAAAGGAGCGCATCGCCCTTGGCAACCTTGACCTGTATGCGATGGACACATTCAAGGCTGGCCAAAGATGGACGCTCATGGCCGGACTGCGCGCGACCTGGAACACGAATCCAGTCAACCAGCACGGCTTGTTCGCACGGCCTTCGGGATCGTTCCTCGATATGGTGCACTCAATCGATCAGCCGTTGAATCAGGCGATTCAGACGAATGTGCGCTCCTTGTTCCCAGGCACGCCACTCTTCAGTTGGCAGCCACGCGCATCGGCGGCATACAAACTATCGGATAAGATGGCGCTGCACGCCGGAGGCGGTGTATTCAACGACATTATCCCCGCGCAGATTGCCGACCTGGGCGCGACAAACGCTCCGTATGCGCCGGTCTTTGTGGGCGGCATCAACGGGCAGGTGGGCGGCGCGGGCATTGCTCCTGGAGTGACGAACAGCGCCGTGGATGCAACGGCTGCGGCCAACCGATCTTTTCAGACGGCGTTCTCGGCGGGAACCGCAACGCCTTATGCCGTGAATCTGAACACCTTTCCCAGCGGCACGCTGAAGACACCGTATTTCCTCCAATGGAGCCTGGGATTGGAGCGCACGCTCGGCTCGCGCGGCTCGTTACGCGTGGATTATGTCGGCACGCGCGCCGTCCATGAGCCCTATCAAGTGCAGTTAAACGGCTATCAGACGGTGTGCGATGGCTGCTTCGCGCCCTTCGCCTACAACCAGCCGCTTGATCGGCGCTTCGGCAACGTTAACGAATTCCGCACCGGCGCGGGTAGCCACTACAGCGGCCTGCAAGCCAGCGCAGGCAAACAATTTGGCGGGCTGACGCTACGCGGCAACTACACTTACAGCCATTGCATCGACCAAGTCTCGAACGGCGGCCTGTTGGCTTTTTCCAGTCTCGGCATTCTTTCGCCGCTGCCAGGCGACCTGCGCAAGGAGTACGGCAACTGCGATTACGACGTTCGCCATAACCTCTCGGCCTTTGGCATTTATGAGATTCCATTTCACTCCAGCCATAGACTGCTGCGCGAGGCGCTTGGCGGCTGGCAACTCTCGCAGACAGCCTTCCTGCATAGTGGATTGCCCTTCAGTGTGCTCAGCGAACCCTATACGGCCAATAACAACGGTATCTTTCAAGGCAGCGGCCCACAATATGCGAATCGCATTCCCGGCGTTCCGCTCTATCGCAAGACGGCGATCTCTGGCGTGACGCAGACTGGCAGCCGCCAGTGGCTCAACCCGGATGCCTTCGCTTCCGTCGTCGATCCCAGTACCGGCGCATGTGCCGGAGGAGATTCGTCCGCCAACTGCCAATTCGGCAACTCAGGCCGCAACAACTTCCGAGGACCTCATTTCACCTACTCCGAGATGTATCTGACGAAAAAAATTCCCATCACGGAGCGCGTACGCTTTCGGCTGGACACACAGTTCTTCAACGTCTTCAACCATCCAAACTTTGCCTTGCCCAGCAATCAGGCCGGCACTCCGGGGAAACCGGCAACTCAAACAGGCTTTGGCGCGCTGACAAGCACCATCTCGCCGCCCACAGGTCTGCTTGGAGTCGGCCTCGGCGGGGATAGTTCACCGCGCATGATTGCCTTCCAAGGCAGGATTGAATTCTGAGTCTTCAGACAGAGGCCGGGGAAATGTGCCAACTGCAAAATGATCGGGAACAGATCTCGCACAGTTCTGCTCAGGCGCGGCAGTCGCGATTTACGCTCCTCCGCAGACGAACATCAGCTATCTGAGTTTTGGTGCCCTGACGGCTGTGTTGCCGCAAGGCTCGGGCGGCAACCACACAGGATACTTGGCGCTCCGGCTCGACTTCTAAACTTAATCAGTCACTCAATCCAGGCTAGCAATTCATCGGTCGCCAGTCTGATGATTCAGAATTCCACAATGGAGGATCTCATGCTGAAACGCTTTTTGCTTTCAGTCTTGGTCGCTGCACTTTCGGTGGGCATGGGCTACGCGCAATCCAACACGAACGGGACCACTGCGGTAAACAAGACCACTGCCACCAGTGGCAAGCAGATGTATATCAACTATTGCGCGTCATGCCATGGCGTGGACGGCAGGGGCAATGGCCCCGCTGCCGCCGCGCTGAAGATGCCGCCGACCGATTTGACGGTTTTGAGCAGGAACAACCACGGGGAGTTCCCGGAAACGCACATCGTCACTGTGTTGCAGTATGGCGCGGAGTTTCCGTCGCACGGCTCGGTCGAAATGCCCGTATGGGGACCGATCTTTGGCAAGATGGAGACGGTGAATCCCCAGGTCAAACAGCTCAGGATCAGCAATTTAATCCGATACCTGAAGACCCTTCAAGTCAAGTAGTGGCTGGCGGCACATATGCTCCCGGTGTCAAGGGAGCAAAATGAGCACTCATACGCGCTAATCGGCGGCAACCGATCACCGCGTATGATTTCCCTTCAGAGAAGAATCGAAATTTCAACGGCAACTGCGTAGGTCGTTCTTCAGGAACTTGCGGATGAACAGAGAAGATAAACAAGCGGAGATGGAAGTTAGATCTCGAATCGACTGCGCCGAGTCGGCAGCGAGCAGCCAGGTGTCTTTGGAGAATGTGCATGGCTCGGTCGAGGTGCCACAGCCCCAGGCGAGCTTCTGGAAGAAGTGGCGGGCTTTTGTTGGGCCGGCGATTCTGGTCAGTGTTGGCTACATGGACCCCGGCAACTGGGGGACAGACCTTCAAGGCGGAGCTCAGTTCAAGTACGGGCTCTTATGGGTGGTCGGACTGGCCAGCCTGATGGCGATTTTCATGCAGGTTATCTCCGCCCGATTGGGTGTGGTAACCGGGAAGGACCTCGCCCAATGTTGCCGCGACTGGTATCCCAAGTGGACCCGTTGGCCCAACTGGCTGATGAGCGAATTCGCCATTGCGGCCTGCGACTTGGCGGAGGTGCTGGGAAGTGCCGTAGCACTCAACTTGTTGTTTCATATTCCCCTGCTATGGGCGGTCATTCTCACCGGCCTGGACGTGCTGCTACTTTTGGGCTTGCAGCGGTTTGGGATGCGCACCATCGAGGCTCTTGTCCTGTTGCTGGTCGCGACCATCAGTGTGTGCTACTTTATTGAGATTTTCATTCTGCCCCAGACTCAGCCCAGTTTTGTGGAAATGGGGCGGGCAATGATCTCGCCGCACATCCGTCAAGCCGGGCTGTTATACCTCGCCATCGGCATCATCGGCGCAACAGTCATGCCCCACAACCTGTATCTGCATTCGGCCCTGGTGCAGACCCGCAAGTTCCAGAAAGACGAACCATCCATTCGTAGCGCGATTCGCTTCAACACCGTTGACTCGGTCGTTGCTCTGACCATTGCGTTCTTCGTCAATGCCGCAATCCTGGTGCTCGCGGCGATGGTGTTCTTTGGAAAAGCGAGCGTCACCGCGCCGGGCGGGCTGGTAGTCAAGTTCAGCGCCGATAGCGATTGGATTCGGGTTGCTTACCTGACGCTGGCGCCGTTGTTGGGAGCGACTGTTGCCAGTACGCTGTTTGCAGTGGCGCTGTTGGCAAGTGGCCAGAGCAGCACCATCACCGGCACACTCGCCGGGCAAGTCGTGATGGAAGGCTTCATGCACTGGCGAATCCTGCCGTGGGTACGACGGCTCATCACACGCACCTTGGCCATCCTGCCGGCCGTCTTTATCATCGGCCTGCGAGGCGACAGCAGCGTTACCGATCTGCTCACCCTCAGTCAAGTGGTGCTGGCGCTGCAGTTGCCATTCGCCATGTTTCCACTCCTGCAATTCACAAGTTCCCGCATACGAATGGGGAGATGGAAGAACGGTTGGTTCTTGCTGATAGCCGGGTGGGGCAGTGCTATCCTGATCACCGTCCTCGACATTTACGGTCTTCCGGACTCGCTCAAAGCTGCATGGCAGGTTATCACTGGCGGATGACGCCTGGCGAAAAGAACCACAGAAACGGAATAACCATGTACAAGACCATTCTGCTGACATTGGACTGCACGCCCACGGACCGGGCGATTATCGAGCATGTCAAACAACTTGCGAAGCTCGCGCAGAGCCGTTTAGTGCTGCTTCACGTGGCCGATGGATGGGCTGCCAGAACGTATGGCCCCGATGCGGTCAGTCCAGAAATCACCGAAGACACCGCGTATTTGGATGGAGTCCAAAAGGAGTTTCAATCCTTGGGCATTCCTGCTGAGATCGAGCTGGCTTACGGCGTTCCGCACAAGGAAATCATCAAATGGCTTCGAAAGAATCCTTGCGACCTGGTGGCCATGAGTACACACGGTCACCGCTTACTCGCCGACATATTCCTCGGCACCACAGCGAGCCGAGTTCAGCACAGTGTCAGTGTGCCCGTTCTTCTCCTCAGGGCGAAATGATGATTTCAGTGAACCCTCGTTCAATCCAGTTGCACGAACTCATTGAACTATTGGAATGACGCCAATTACTTGGTCGCGGAGGTGCCTAGAGAAGCAAAGACTGAAGCAGACGGTCGCCGCGGACGCATCGTCCAGGATGATCCCGTGGATACACATGTCGCCAGGATGGCTTCTGGATTTAAGCCAAATCGCCAAAGTGCATTTCCAAGCGAAAAATGCCAAATAAGAAGGATAGATAATGACAAACGCCCCCCTGGCCGGGTAAGGGGTGCCGCCGACTGGCAGTTGGAAAACCGGGCGCAGGCTTCATCTGCTGGCGAAGTAGGGCGTAGGGCTACTTGGGTATTGTGTGCGGCAAGGGCGATCAGCAAGCCGGAGCCAATGATCAGCGATCCATCAGACAACATGGGCAGGTCCGGCTTGTCGTGCCAGACTAGGTAGGAGCCCGTGCGCCGACCAGCAACTGGGTGTAGTGATACTGCGAGACGTTCTTGGCCGAGGTGCGATTGACGGTGAAATAGATGCTGAGTGTGCCGACAGCGCAGAAAATCCCCATCATTCCCGGCGCCGACAAGAGCGAACCCGTGAGCGGCCGGAATTGCAGGCTGGAGAGCGTCAAGCCGGCGATGGCAATCACCACGCCTGAGCAGAAGGCTAACCATATCTGCACCCCGTGTAGACTCAAAAGGGAGGATTTTGAATGAGTACGAAACAACTACTGGCCGAAATCGATCGCGGCATCAATGCCTTGCAGAAGGCACGTGTCTTGTGTTTGAAAGGTGAGGCTGTTGCACCGAAGGCTAAGACAACCGCAGCTAAGACAGCCAAGGGAACAAAGGCGCCAGCAAAAAAGGCCGCCAGGGGCGGCATGAGCGATGAGGGCAGAGCCAGAATCGCAGCTGCTCAGCAAAAGCGTTGGGCCAAGGTTAAGCGGGAAAAGAACAAGGCAGCTAAAGCGGCCAAAGCAGCTTTGGTCGTCCCCGCAGCAGAGTAACCCGCTCTCACACGCGCACATAAAGGCCCCGAGGCTATCGACCTCAGGGCCTTTATGTTTGGCGGTGACTACCTCGGCCAGGGCATATGGAGCTAAACAGCAAACTCCCCCAAGTGCGGTCATGGAGACTGGCAGGGCGGCATCCCTGCCGCTTCTGTGTTTGCGCGCTTGAAACTGGAAGCTTTCACGCGAACAAATCGTATGCCCCTGGCTAATTGATTCTTATAGACAACTCGATGTCCTCGGCGAATGGAACGGACAGGTAGCCATTTGCGGGCGAGCGCACCCAAGCCAGATACTCGGGGCTGTGATTCGCGTCGTCGGCAAGGATGAACGCACCCTGCCTGAGGCGACTCTCCACCAGGCCCAGGATCTCGGGGTAGAGAGACTTGGCTCCATCGAGCAGAAGCAGGTCAATCGTTTCGGGCAGATCGCGGCTCAATGTTTGCAGCGCGTCTCCCACCCGGCTCTCCACCAGATCAACGAGCCCACCGGCTGACAGATTGTTTCGTGCCCGCTCCACCTTGGAAGGCTCGAACTCGGTGGTGATTAGGTGGCCGCCGCCATTGTCCCGCAGAGCCGCGGCAAGGTACAAGGTGGAGATGCCGAACGATGTGCCGAACTCGACGATCGTGCGCGCTCCGCAGCCGCGCGCCAGCATATAGAGCAGCACTCCGGTCTCTCGCGAGACAGAGAGCGGAAGATCTTTCAGGCGTCCGTAGAAGTCCAGGTATTCGGTTTTGCTTCGCATGCAGCGATCCCGTTCTTCAGGGGAGATCTCGCCGATTGTGGGTTTCGCCCTGTCCCAGGCCGTGGCAGCCTCGTCGAACAGACGGTCCAGCAAGGGTGC
>Ga0224529_1001034_pt1 | contig 18200 bp, 18 predicted proteins | sample CBST50metaG_FD_179893 | JGI IMG/M metagenome (GOLD analysis project Ga0224529, IMG submission 179893) | Peat soil microbial communities from Stordalen Mire, Sweden - C.B.S.T50 | ecosystem: Environmental > Terrestrial > Soil > Wetlands > Peat | place: Sweden: Norrbotten County, Stordalen Mire... | reverse complement strand
CCCCCAGAACTGCCCACCCCGTGAATTTAGGTGTTTTCTAGGCGAATAGCAAGCAATCTTGAGTAATAAAAAAAGTAACCTGTTGACGGCCGGAAAATCGACCGGAAAGTAACGTGAACGTTACGAAAGCACGACAGATTGTGTTCCTTTAATAAACATATAGTATTCTGCGCCTCAAACTTGTGGCGAAAAGCCGAGAACCCGCGCTTGGCCCCGCTTCAGCATCAAAGCGCGTGGATAGCCGTCAAAGACCGGCTTGCTCCCTCGGACTCAAAATGGCAGACCTTGAGTTCCGGCTCTGCCAGCCCCGCAACCGCCGCGCGAATGGCCGCCGTCGCGGCGGGTACGCTCTCCTCGCTGTCCACGATGACCAGCACGGAAGGTCCAGCGCCGCTCAAAGCCGCTCCCAGAATGCCCGGCTTGCCTGCCAGCGGCAGCAGCCGCGGCAGCAGCGTACAGATCGATGCGCGGTAGGGCTGGTGAATGCGATCCTGCATCGCAATGCGCAGCAGGTCGCCACGGGCCTGGGAAAAGGCCAGCCCCAGCAGCGCCACGGACTGGATATTGGCCACCACATCGGCGCGATCGTAGCAGCCGGGCAGCATGGCGCGCGCCTTGCTGGTCGCCAGCGGTTCGGCGGGCAGAACCACAATCGCCCGCCATGCGGACGGAATCGCGACGCGGGCCACGTGTACCCGCTCGCCCTCGCGCGCGGCGGCGATAAAGCCTCCCAGCCAACAGGCTCCCGCGTTGTCAGGGTGGCCTTCGAGGGCCGTGGCTTCCTCCAGAATGCGCTCTGAACTCCAGTCGAGTTGGCCAAAATGTACGGCCAGCGCGATGGCCGCCAGCCGCCCCGCCGCCGAGGAGCCGCAGCCCATCCCCAGCGGAATGCCGTTAGCCATCTGAATCGCCAGCGGAATCACCGGCCGCCCGTTACTCCGCAGCAAATCCTTGTAAATCTCCAGGATTAGGTTGTTTTCCAGGCGCGAACAGTGCTCCCGGTTGCGGCCGGTCGCGGCAATCGAAAACTCCGCGGCTGGCGTGGCCTCGATCTCCAGATAGAAGTCGAAAGCCACCGCCGCGGTGTCAAAGCCGGAACCAAGATTGGCAGAGGAGGCAGGCAGGCGCAGCCGTAGGCTGCCTGGATTTACGTTCTGTAGCTGGCTCATCCGACTCTTTCCTTCAATGCGGACAGCACGGCGGCTACTGTCGCGTCAACGCTGATCGCGTTGCGCTGCAAGCTGGCAATCTCTTTCTCGTACCCCACGGTCTCGTCTTTCTCCAGCAAGGTTCCGCGATGGAAGCCAATCGTGTAGTCGGCGTCCTTCAGCGTGTGGCCGGTCAGCAGCAGGACCACGGTCTCCGAGGAGGCGACCTTGCCCTCGGCGCGCAGTTTCTTCAGTCCTGCCAGGGTCACGGCGGAGGCCGGTTCGCAGCCCAGCCCCTCGCGGCCCAATTCCGCCTTGGCGATGGCGATTTCCGCTTCGGTCACGTCCAGGCACCAGCCGCCGGTCTCTTGAATCACGCGCACGGCCTTGCGCCAGGATGCCGGATTGCCGATGCGAATGGCCGTGGCGCGGGTGTGCGCCTCAACCGGATCAAGCGCGGTGGCCTGATGATCCAGGAAGCTGCGCACCAGCGGATTGGCCCCCTCGGCCTGAATCACGGAAATCTTCGGCAGCCGTGCCACCAGGCCCAGATCACGCAATTCGCGGAAGCCCTTGCCCAGCGCCGAGCTGTTGCCCAGATTGCCGCCGGGCACAATCAGATGGTCGGGCACATTCCAGTCAAAGGCCTCGGCAATTTCAAAGGCGGGTGTCTTCTGGCCCTCCAGCCGGTAGGGATTGACCGAATTCAGCAGGTAGATCGGCGCTTCCTTCACAATCTCGGTCAGCAGCTTCAGGCAGCCGTCAAAGTCAACCTTCAACTGGCAGGTGAGCGAGCCGTAATCCATCGCCTGTGAGAGCTTTCCCCAGGCGATCTTGCCGTCGGGAATCAGCACTAGGCTGTTGAGTCCGGCGCGCGCCGCATATGCCGCCATCGCGGCCGAGGTGTTGCCGGTCGAGGCGCAGGCCACGCACTTGAAGCCGCGCTCCTTGGCCACACTCAGCGCCGCGGTCATGCCCGTATCCTTGAAGGAGCCGGTGGGGTTCATGCCCTGATGTTTGGCGTAAAGCTGATCGATGCCCAGAGCCTTGGCCGCGCGCCGCAGTTTGTAGAGCGGCGTATTGCCCTCGCGCAGCGTCACCACATCGCCAAAGCTGTCCAGGATGGGCAGCAGCTCGCGGAAGCGCCAGACGCCGGAGTGATCGATCTCCTCGGAGGAGCACCGCCGCTCCCGCCAGAGCCACTTCAGCGCGCCAGGGTTGGGCCGGTCCAGCCCCTTGCGCTGGCCCCAGCCGGGGTAAACCACCTCAAAGAGCTCTCCACACTGGACGCAACGGAAGTCCGGCTTGGCTTCCGCTCCGGAGATCACCGCCCCACATCCAATACACCGCAACTGATGCAAATTGTTGTTCATGGCTATCGAATAGGTTATCAGTTCGACGCCCGTTTTGGAGCGCCGCGCATCCGGTTGAATCGCCGAGTGCCCCATATCTGCCACGTTCTGTGCGGCAGATGTGGGAGACTACGAATCCCATCTACCAGATGTGCAGATGACTTTCTTATGGGCTTAGGAAGAAAAGGACCATCAAAAGCGCAAAAGATGACGAAATCTGGCCTCGGAAATCGTCGCAAAACGAAAATACCGGTTAACCTGTTCCATGGCAATATGTTATCGCCACTCAAACAGTCCTTCTCTTCCTAAGCCCCTAAAACAATATAAAACTTCTCCACCAGAGTCAATCTGAGGGTTAATGCTTGAAGGCGATTGCCAAACGCTGATGTGTGTAATGCTTTGTCTCAGGCTAAATCCCGTCATATATGGCCACCTTTCAAAAGCCGGGCACCCACCCTTTCGTCTTTTGATGCGAAAGGGTGGGCGAACCGGAAGGCACAAAAATGACGCGGTCAGAGACCGCTTCCTCAGCAGCGCACAATCTTCGGTGAGTCGATTCCCTTGGTGGCGTTGCGCGTGTCGACCACCAACTGCGCCTGCTCGACGATTGCCTTGTAGTCGTAGCTGGAGTGGTCGGTGACGATCAGCACGGCGTCGTACTGGCCCAGATTATCGAGCGGCGTATTGGTCATGTCCAGGCGGTAGTGACGGCCGCGTCCGACGGTGGGAAAGTAGGGATCATTGTATGAGACCAGAGCGCCCTTTTCGCGCAGCAGCTCGATGATGGTCAGCGAAGGCGACTCGCGCAGGTCGTCAATGTCGCGCTTGTAGGCCACGCCCAGCACCAGCACTTTCGAGCCTTTCAGCGGCTTGCGCTGCTCGTTGAGGCCGTTGGCCGTCTGCTCGATCACAAAGTATGGCATGGCCGTGTTGATCTCGCCTGCCAGCTCGATGAAGCGGGTCTGGAAGTCGAACTGCTGGGCCTTCCACGAGAGATAAAACGGGTCGATGGGGATGCAATGGCCGCCCAAGCCAGGGCCAGGATAGAAGGCCTGGAAGCCGAAGGGCTTGGTCTTGGCCGCGTCGATCACTTCGTGGATGTCGATGCCCATCTTCATGCAAAGCTGCTTCAGCTCATTGACCAACGCAATATTCACGCAGCGGTAGATGTTTTCGAGCAGCTTGGTCATCTCCGCCACGGCGGGGCTGCTGACCGGGACCACGCGATGGAAGATGGAGCCGTAGAGGGCCGCGGCCAGTTCGGTGGCCACGGGGCCGTAGCCGCCCATGACCTTGGGAATGTCGTGCCGGGCCACGCTCTCGTTGCCGGGATCCTCGCGTTCGGGCGAAAAGGCGACAAAAAATCCTGGCTCTCCAAGGGCGCGCGAGGCCTTCAAGCCGTGCTTGTTGCCAGCTTCGAGCAGCGGCACAACCACCTCTTCGGTGGTGCCCGGATAGGTGGTGCTTTCGAGCACGATCAACTGATCCTGATGGAGCCAGGGGGCAAGCGACTTGACCGTCTCGGTAATATAGCTCAGATCAGGCTCATGGTACTCGTCAAGCGGGGTCGGAACGCAGATAATCACCGCGTCCATCTGGGCGATTTCCGAATAATCCGACGTGGCGCGGAAGCCCGCCTTCTGCGCCTGCTGAATCTCGCCGGGCAGAATGCGCACGATGTACGAGCCGCCCGCGTTCAGCGTCGCGACCTTGCGCGCTTCGATGTCGAAGCCGGTTACCTTGAATCGCTGGCCGCTATAGAGCAGCGCCAGCGGCAAACCCACATAGCCCATGCCGACGATGCCGATGCGGGCTTCCCTGGACTCAATTTTATGCGTGAAGCCGGCCAGTCGGCTCTCGGATGCAGTTACCATATCTTCAATTGTATGACCAAATCACGCGCCGGCAGATGGGACATTCTGCAATCCTCCGTCCATTCCCGCAAGTAGTATTATCAAGAGTGCGCAGCGGAGATGAACTTCGCCGCAAACCGCTTTTTCAGAGGGAATTCTCTTGGCAAAATATCTCGTAACCGGAGTCGCGGGTTTTATCGGCCGTTCGATTGCCGCGGCGCTGCTGGCGCAGGGCGAAACCGTACGCGGCATTGACAGCTTTATCACAGGCAAGCGCGCGAATCTGACCGGCCTCGAAGCGATGGAATTCATCGAGGGCGACCTGCGCGACCCGGCAACCTGCGCCAAGGCCTGCGAGGGCGTCGAGATCATCTTCCACGAGGCCGCGCTGGCCTCGGTGCCGCGCTCGGTGGCCGATCCGGTGGCCACCAACGAGAACTGCGTGGACGCCACGCTGAATCTGCTGGTGGCCGCTCGCGCCGCCGGGGTGCGGCGGGTAATTTACGCCGGTTCTTCCTCCGCCTATGGCGATACGCCGACTCTGCCCAAGCACGAGCAGATGCTGCCCAACCCCATTTCGCCATACGCCGTGGCCAAGCTGGCGTGCGAACACTATCTGGGCGCTTTTACCCGCGTCTACGGGCTGGAGACGGTGGTGCTGCGCTACTTCAATGTCTTTGGCCCCCACCAGGATCCTGCCTCGCCCTACTCCGGCGTGCTGGCCCTCTTCTGCCGCAAGATGCTGGCCGGAGAACAGCCCACGATCCACGGCGACGGCGAGCAGAGCCGCGACTTCACCTTTATTGATAACGTGGTCCGCGCCAACCTGCTGGCCGCCGCCGCCCCCGCGGAAAAGGCCTCGGGACGGACGATGAATGTGGCCACCGGCAGCCGCATCACGCTGAACAAGACCTTCGAAATACTGAGCGATTTGACTGGCTACAGCGGCCAGCCAGCATACGATGCGCCGCGCGCCGGCGACGTCCACGACTCGCTGGCCGACATACGCCTGGCCGAGGAGCTACTCGGCTACAAGCCTACGGTCGATTTCCGCGAAGGGCTGCGCCGCACCGTCCAGTGGTACCGGGATAGCAGCGGAACGGACTGATTGCCTCGCATTTTTCAGGGGATTATTCGGATATCCGGGGGTACATTGGTCAAGTCCTAAAAGTTCTGTAGAATGACCTTGCCCTCAGAATGCATACCCCATATGCGCTGGGGTTGAGGGGATAATCCCAGCGTCGTAGTCGGGGCTGTGGGAGAGTGGGAATCGCGCAGTTTGCGATGAATGGCGCGGATATGCACCAGCAGTGCGGTATCAGTCATATATCGAAGCTGGGCAATTCGCAGACGGCGCTGCTGATGCTGGTGATAGCCGGTGAAACTGACCTCCAGCACCTTGCACAATGCGCGCACGGGCCACAGACGCTGATGAGCGTCGATATAGGCGTACTTCACTTCTGGCCTTTCGCGAAGTACGCCATAGCTTTTCCCAGGATGTCGCGCTCCATCTTCAAACGCGCGTTGTCTGCACACAGTTGCCGGATCTCGATCTGCTCGGCAATCAGTTTCGACCCGCGTCCGTTGGCCTTCAGCTTATCTGCCTTGTGGGCCTTGATCCAGTTCGACAGCGTCTGCTCAATCACGCCCAGGGACCGTGCTGCTTCGGCTACACTCTGGCCGCTCTCGACCAGCCGTACCGCTTCCATCTTGAACTCGTAGGTGTAAGCCTTCCGAGGTAAACGCTCCATCTTCGCCGCTCCTTCGCTGGTATCTCAGAGCGCGATATGAGGTACGTTTTTCGGGGGCAAGGTCACATCAGGCAGAATGCGATCAGAGACCACTTAATCCAGCAGTTGCTTCGCCACCTTGATGTAGAGATCGACCGCGCCCAGCAGTTCTTTCTTGGCCAGCTTTTCCTGCGGCGAGTGCGCCACATGGATCGATCCCGGACCAATGAGCAGTGGCGCGCCCCAGTTGGTAAGTTCTGGAATGTCGGTGGCAAACTTGGCCACCATGGTGGGCATTCCCTCGAAGGCTTTCAGCCGCACAAACGCCAAGTCCAGAGTAAAGGCGACCTCCGCCACGCCCTTAGCCGCCTCCAGAATCATTTTCCGCACCGGCGCAGAATCGGTGACCAGCCGGATCAGCACCTGCGCCTCGGCGTGATCGGCTATCACGTTCGGCGCGACCCCGCCTTGAATCTGACCGATGTTCACCGTCGTTTCCCCGGCATCCTTGTCCACGGGCCAATCCATCTTCAGCAGTTTGTCGAGCAGCTCCACCAGCTTGTGCACGGCGCTCTCGCCCAGCTCTGGATAGGCCGAGTGAGCCAGCTTGCCGCTCGTCTTGAGCGAAACCCGCAGGGCGCCCTTCGACGCCACTGCGACGCGGTTGTCGGTGGGTTCGCCGTTGATAAGGAAACGGTTCCCCTTGGGCTTGAGGTTGGCGGCCTTGGCGCCAGCCGAGTCGCGCTCTTCCCCGCTCACAAACAGCAAGCCAATCTTGTAACCGGCCGCGCGCAGCCTCTCGGCGGCGGCCACCTGAGCGGCCAGAATGCCCTTGGCGTCGCAAACGCCGCGGCCATAGATGAACTCGTCATCCTCGCTGAAAGGAATATAGGGCGGCACGGTGTCGATATGGGTTGAAAAGACCAGATCGGGAGTCTCGCCCGCCTTGCCCGCAAAAATATTCCAGCGCGGACCGCCGCCAGCGTTCTCCTCCGGCTGTGCGACGGCAGTTTTTTCGACCGCCCAGCCCCGCGCGCTGAGAAAATCGGCCAGAAAATCGCCGGCCGCGCCCTCGTGGTAGGTCGTGGACTCAATTTCGCATAAACTGCGGGTAAATTGCAGAGGATCAAGCTCGTTCTGTGTGGATGTAAACGGCAGGCGATCAGTCATCATGCATTTAGAATACCCTAACCCGTACTGGCATGAGCAGCTTAGCCGCTTCGTTCCTGCCAGGTTGAAGCTCTGACAAAGCCGGAAAAGATGAGTAGACGCGCTATTTTTGATGATTTTTTGTGGCGCGTTCGGCCCGGCAAAAACATTAGGCTATCTTTATCCCGGTCGCATAGAATGAAGAGTGGCAGGATTGTGATGTTTGCCCACATTCCTAGCGACGCCTTTTCCGCGGCAGCCGCTGTTTGCTGTGAAAGCACATCAGGTCACACGGTTCGGCTGGAGGCGATCGTGAAAGAAGGCGCGCCCACTACGGGGACCGCCTCCGCGGTCGAGATCATACTACAGATGATCCTTCCCCCCGCCGATCATTTCTTTGCCGGTCAACTCGCTCCGATGCGCTCAGCGCTCGCCGGTTGGCTGAAGGAGCAACTGCAATGACTACGGTCGTCGATTCTTCCCTGGATACACTGCACGCCACGGCCACTGAGATCTTTACCGGCGCCATCAAGGCCTGCAATATAGCCTCGGCCTTTGACCGCCGCATTCGCGTCGAGGGCAATCTGCTTTATCGCCTTCTGCCCGACGGCAGCGGCCCCGACGCCATCGATCTCTCCCATTTCAAAAAAATCTACGTCATCGCGCTGGGCAAGGCCGCTGGCCCCATGCTGGAAGTTCTGCTCGACCGCGTCAAGCGCCGCAAGGGGATGCGCGGCATCTGTTGTTCCAACCAGTTGCCCCGGAACCGCGACTGGCGCTTTCGTTACTTCGAGGGTGGCCACCCGCTCCCAAACGAAGACTCCTTCGCCGCGGCCCGCGCCACGCTGAATATGATGCGGCGGGCGGGGAAAGACACCCTGATCTTCTTCCTCATCTCCGGCGGCGGCTCGGCGATGTTTGATCTGCCTCTGGACCAGCGTATCTCGCTCGACGACACCATCGCCTTCCACCAAGCCTTGCTCGCCTCCGGCGCGCCCATCGGCGAGATCAACACACTACGCAAGCATTATTCCGCGGTCAAGGGCGGGCGGCTGGCCATGGCCGCGCCGGAAGCCACCAAAGTAAACCTGCTGGTTCCCGACGTGCCGTTGCGTTCGCTTGACGCGCTCTCCTCCGGCCCGACTTCACCGGATCACTCGACCGTGGCCGACGTACATGCATTGCTGGAAAAGTACGATCTGAAAGCCAAGCTGCCCCCCGCGATAAGCGCTTTCTTCGAGCGCCAGGATCTGCCTGAGTCGCCCGGCAACAAGGGCTGGCGTCCGCCGTTTTTCCCCCGGTTCGCCAAGTTTGGCGCTTTCCCAGCGCGCCGTCTCACCGCAGCCGCAGTGATGAATGGCGAAGACGAGGCCTTCAGCAAATCGATCTTCGAGGTTCTGGTTTCCAGCCATGATCTGGCGGATAACGCCCGTATTTTGGCGGAAAAGGCCGGCTTTTACGTCGTCGTCGACAACAGTTGCGACGATTGGGACTATGTTGACGCCGCCCGCTATCTGCTCGAACGCTTCCACGCCCTGCGCGCCGTTCATCCCCGCCTCTGCCTGATCTCCGTCGGCGAGGTGACGATCAAGCTCGACCGCATTCCCGGCGCCGGCGGGCGCAACCAGCAGTTCGCCATGGAGTGCGCCCTTGAGCTGGAAAAGTACGGAGACGAACCACTGACCGTCCTCAGCGCCGGTTCCGATGGCGTGGACGGCAACACCCGCTCGGCCGGAGCCATTGCCGACCCCACCACCGTTCCCCGCGCCCATGCCTTCGGATTCCACTTGAAATCTTCCCTCGCCGCCTTTGACGCCTGTCCCATGTTCACCGCTCTAGGCGATGCCGTGGTTACCGGTCCCACCGGCCACAACCTCCGCGACCTGCGCCTGCTGCTGGCCGACAACGAGGAGAGTCTCTGACCGCTTGTTCTGATTGATCCGGAATGAAAACACTGTGAGTGGGCGCCCCATCCCTTCCGCGTTCCGTGCGGAAAGGGTGGAAAATCTCAAGTCAATCCTTTTCATGCCGGATTACCAGGCCAAAGCTGGACGCCCTTTGCGCCGTTTCTGCCGCGCAGTTTCCAAAATCCGAACTCCCTTGCCATCGAACGGCCCCACGAAAATTTTCCTCTTTCACAATGTGCCTGCCATGCGCTAGGATGGCTTAACATTGTAATAATTTATTTGAGTGTTTTAGGATTCTTCCGTGGCTCGAAAAAAAACGCACGAGACCGGTGCAAAAATTCCCGATATTCGCACCGTCGCCGCCCGGGCGAAGGTTTCCATCGCTACCGTTTCCCGCACCGTCAACGGTTCTTCGGCGGTAAGCGACCGCCTGAAAAAGCGCGTCTGGCAGGCGGTTCACCAACTGAATTATTATCCCAACACCCATGCGCGCACCCTTGTTTCCGGCCACAGCCGCCTGCTGGGCGTCATCGTTGAAAACATCACCAACCCCTTCTTCCCCGAGCTGATCCAGTGCTTTGAAGAAGTCGCAGTTGCCCATGGCTATGAGATTCTGATCAGCAGCACAAACAGCGACCCGGCCGTGCTGACCCACTGCGTGCGCCGCATGCTGGAGCGCAAGGTGGACGGCGTGGCCGTGCTCACCTTCGGCGAGGAAGAACCTGTGCTGGACCAGTTGGTGCATCGCAACGTGCCCCTGGTGCTGGCCGAGTTCCGCCTGGACGACCCCAAATCCGCCACCATTCTGCTCGACTACACCACCGGCATTCGTGCCGCCGTGAACCACCTGGCCAAGCTGGGCCACACCCGGATCGCCTTCCTGACCGGACCGCACAAGCTGCACTCGGCCCTTACCCGTGAAAACGGTTTTCGCACGTCCATGGAAACCGCCGGCCTGCCGGTCGAAACGAAGTGGATTATCGAGTGCGACCATACGCCCAAAGGCGGCGTGGCCGGCTATGCCAAGTTGCACGCACTGGCGGAGCGGCCCACCGCCATCATGTGTTCCAACGATATGACCGCCATTGGCGTGCTGCGCGCGGCCTACATCGAGGGCCGGCGCGTTCCCGACGACCTCTCGGTCATCGGCCTCGACGACATCGCCTTTGCCGAGTTCACCTTGCCGCCGCTGACCACCGTCCGCTTGTCCCGCTCCGGCTTGGCGCGAGCCGCCTTCGAGGCCCTCCGTCAGCAGATCGAAGAACCCGCCAGCCCCAAGCTGCAACGCGAGTTCATGGTCTCCACCCGGTTGGTCACGCGCGGCTCGACCGCCCCACCGGCCGCAGCTGGCTGGTAAGCAAATATCTCCGAACAGTGTGAACTAATATTTGGGTGCCCCATCCTTTGTGCGTTCTTTGCACAAAGGGTGGGAGACCATCAACCTTCGCTTTTTCTGTTATCACCGCCGCGTGCCAGCCATCACGGCGAAGCGGTTCTCCTTGTACCAGCAGTCCGCATCGCTGAAACCGGCCTGACGCAGCCATTGCAACTGCGCCTCGACCGGCGCGCAGCGATCCTCCCGCTGGCGATAGAGCGAGGCCTCGATCTGCTCCGGCGTAGCGCCCGCCCGGCGAACCTGCTCAAGCCAGAGAGCCTTGTAGCGCTCCTCGATTTCCGCGGTCGGCCCCGCCACCTGATCCGCATTGATGAATCTGCCGCCCACAGCCAGCGCCGCATGAACCTTGCGGAAGAGTTCCCGCTTGCCCTCATCTTCAATGTGGTGAATCGAGAGAGAGGAAACGACGGCATCGAGATTCTGCGGCAGCTCCGCCTTCAGGTAGTCGGCCTGCTCATAGGTAACCAGAGCATCGCCGCCAAGGCGGCGCTTGGCCAGTTCCAGCATCGGAGCGGAGAAGTCGATCAGGTGAATCCGCGCCTGCGGAAAACGCTGGCGGATCAGGACGGTCAGCAGGCCCGACCCGGCTCCCAGGTCGAGCATCTCCTCCGCCTGCGCCGGAATCAGATCGATGGCCCAGCGATAAAGCGCATCGCCGCCGGGGATCAGCCGCAAACGCTCCGCGTCATAACTGGACGCCGTGGCGTCGAAGACTTCCAGTGTGCGATTCACCATTTTCATTCTCTCTCTACTGCATCTCCGCGCGCATCAAGGCAATCTCGTCATGTGTCTGGACTGCGGCGGCGCGTCGGTCGGTGTAAACGCGCGGCTGGCCAAAGCGCACCGTGGCAGTGAATCCTCCCACCCCGAGCATCTTCGCCAAGTGCGGCACAAACAGCGCATTGCCAATCCAGCACAGCTCCCGCTCCGGCGTACCATCGTCAAACGCATAGCAGACGGCAGCGGCAGTCACCGGCGCTCCCGCCGTGATGGCCGGCTGGAAGAGCCCGGAGTGAAAGCTCAGCAGTTGGCTGCCGTCGGTACTGGTGCCCTCGGGAAAGAGCAGCACCGGAACCGGCAGCTTGAGCCGCTCGCTCATCTGCTTGGCCACGCGCACGGCGCTCGCCCGGCTCGAACGGTCAAGGAAGAGCGTGCCGCCCAGGCGCGCCGCATGGCCGAAGAAGGGCCAGCGGCCAATCTCGATCTTGGAGACAAAGAAGCATGGCATGGCCGCTGAAAGAATCAGAATATCGAGGTAACTGAGATGGTTGCAAACCACCAGTCCATGCGTGGGCGGAGCGCCTTCCACGCGGCAGAGGATGCCCGCCGCCTTCAGCGCATCGCGGCAACCCCGCTGCATCCAGAGCGCACGCCGCTCCATCGTCAACGGCCCGCGCAGACGCAGAATCCAGGCGCGAACCATGCTTGCCGCAACAACCCATTCCAGCGCCACAGCGCGCCGGATGGCTCGAAAGCTCACCTCGTCAACGGAGCCAGAAAGCGCTTGCGCGCCGCCGGCGACATCAACTTCAAGTCGAGCAGAGTCAGAAAATCGATGCTGCCGAAATCCCGATCCCATGCCGGCGGTCCGCCGATGCGCGCGCCGATGGCCATATAGGTCTTCAGCAGCTTGGGCACCTTGGCGGAGACCCGCGGGCCTTCTGGCTGGGGCGACGGCTGTGCCACTCCGCCCCCTTGCTCGATGGGGCAGGCGTAGGCCGCAGTCGGCCTGGTCTCAAACTCCGGCGAAACCAGGTACGGCTCAAGCTGGCGATAGACCTCCCAGCCCTCGACCGGGTCCGTCGAGTTCACCGATGAGCAGCCGATCAGGTAGCGCAGTCCCATGTCGGAAGCATACTGTGCAATCCCCCGCCACAACAAGGTCAGCGCCTCCGGCGTGCGATGCGCGCGGTCGATAGAGGCGCGGCCCAACTCCAAAATGTCCGCCCGCAGCGGCTCGTAGGGAGTGAAATCGAACTCCTGCGCGGAATAGTAGCCACAATGCCGCGCGGCCGTTGCGCCGGACTGCATCCGGTAAGTGCCCACCACGCGCCGCACCGGATCGGCTTCCTGCTTGTCTTCTACCAATAGGTGCTCACAGGAAAGGTCGAACTGGTCGGCGTCCAATCCGTTTGTATAGGAGCTCTTTAGCCCCTCGTTCAGTTCGATGTTGAAGACTCTGAAGCGCAGGCGGCAGGCGGACTCGCGGTCTTCATCGGTTTCGGCCAGCCGCAGCCGGTAGCGGCCCACCTCTGCCTGGATACGCGGCCTGGGCAGCGCCGGAGAAGGCGCTGGCGCGGGAAAGGAAACTTCGACCAGAGGAATAACACCGGCGGCCAGCTTCAACGATTGGTCTTGCTCTATGGGCGCGATCACACGAGCAGTATCCGGCGGAAATTGTAAAAGGACGGTCAACCCCGCGTGAATGCCATGCAAATACTACCTTCCCGCTCGTAACTCTGCGATCCAGTGAAGTCTTCGCCACGGCTCTCCACCATCCGCCCGCGGTTTGCGATACGATGCAATCGAGCAATGAAATCTGAAATCATCCCGTCCGCGGCCCCGGCTGGCAGCCCGCGCGGCCGCTTTACCGCCGCCTGCCGCGTGCTGGAGGAAGCCATCCGTGCGCACGCTTTTCCCGGCTGCGCCTTCGGCGTTCTTTGCGGCGATCAGGTTGCGCTCGCCGGCGCGCTGGGCCGTTTCACCTATGATGAAAACTCCCCTGCCGTCGCCCCCGAAACCTGCTACGACATCGCCAGCATCACCAAGGTTGCCGCCACCACAGCCTCGGCCATGCTGCTCTATCAGCGTGGCCTGCTCGACCTGGAAACGCCGCTGGCCGAACTGCTGCCCGGCTTTACGGCGAACCGCGCGGCAGGTGACGCCGCTCGCCGCGTGACGCTGCGCCATCTGCTGGCGCACAACTCCGGACTACCGGGCTATGTGGAGTTTTTCCGCACGGCCGCCACGCCCGAGGCGCTGCTGAAGGCCTGCCTCGAGCTGCCGCTTGAAGCCGAGCCGGGCGCGCGTTTCACGTACTCCGATCCCGGCTTCATTCTGCTGGGCAAGGCGATTGAGGCGTTGACCGGCGAAGCCCTGGCCACTTTTGCCCAGCGCGAGATTTTTCAGCCGCTGGCTCTCGCCAGCACGGTTTTCTCTCCTCCCGCCGAGGCGCGAAACCTCATTCCGCCCACCGAAGAGGACACTGCCTTCCGTCATCAACGCATTCAAGGCGAGGTCCAGGATGAAAACGCCTGGCTGCTCGGCGGCGTCGTCGGCCACGCCGGACTATTTTCCAATGTGCCGGATCTGCTGCGCTTCTCCCGCGAAATTCTGCGCGCCGCGGCGGGCGCGGGCGCGGCGCGTCTGTTTCAGGCGGCCACCGTCGAGCTTTTCGCGCAAAGGCAAGGGCCGTCAGGCAGCTCCCGCGCTCTCGGCTGGGACACGCCCTCCGCCAAATCCTCCTCCGGCCATCATTTTTCCGTCCATTCGATCGGGCATCTTGGCTTCAGCGGCTGCTCGCTATGGATTGATCTGGAGGCCGCCGTCGCCGTGGCGCTGCTGACCAACCGCACCTGGCCTGACCGCCAAAACCAACTGATTCGCCAGGTGCGTCCCGCGTTCCACAATGCGGTCCGTGAGGCACTGTGACTATTGTGACTTCCGCGCGTCCAATAGTTCTATATTTCCGGCAAATTCTATGCCATATTGACGGGTTTACAGATACAATAGAAAACTAGGGCAGGTGCGATGGCAAGCGGTTCGACAATCCAGGAAGCGACGGGCACTCTAGCGGATGAGATCCAAAAGGATCCGTCCTCCTTGTTGCAGCGCCTCACGACCGAAAGCCTGAATGAAGCCTCGCAGGGCTTTGACACCAAATCCGCGCTCGAAATCGCCCGCATTATCAACCATGAGGACAGCAAGGTTGCGGGCGCAATCAAGAAAGCGATTCCGGAGATCGCGCAAGTCATCGACCAGGTTGCCCGCTGCCTGCGCGACAACGGTCGGCTGATCTACGTCGGCGCTGGCTCCAGCGGACGGATTGCGGCGCTCGACTCCGCCGAATGCCCCGCCACGTACTCGACCGCCCCCGGACAGGTGCAGTACATCATGGCCGGCGGACCCAAGGCGCTGGCCTCTTCAATGGAAACCAACGAAGATTCCGAGGAGCTGGGCCAGCGCGACATCGCCCGACGCCGCCCGACGCGCAAGGACGTGGTTCTGGGCGTCTCAGCCTCCGGGCGCACGCCTTATGTGGTCGCCGCCGTGGCTTATGCCCGCGCCCGCGGCGCTCACACCGCCTGCGTCACCTGTAACCAGGGGACGCCGCTGGCCGAAGCCTCCGATATTGTCATCGTGGCTGAAGTCGGGCCAGAGGTTGTCTCCGGTTCCACCCGCATGAAGGCCGGCACCGCCCAGAAGATGATCCTGAACATGATCACCACCGGCGCCATGACCCGGCTCGGTTACGTCTACGAAAACCTGATGGTCAACGTCCACATGCAGAACTCGAAGCTGGTCGAGCGCGGCATCCACATTCTGATGAACGCCTGCGGAATCAGCCACGCGACCGCCGTGGATACCATCAAGAGCGCCGGTCGTAGCATCCCCGTCGCGCTGGTCATGCTCAAAGCCCGTGTTGACAAGCCAGAGGCCGTCCGCCGCCTCGCCAAGAGCGACGGCAACATCCGCCTCGCCATCGAAGACAATGTGATGGATCTCTAAAAAAGTTCCTTCTCCGGAATGCCCCCGCTGAGCGCAATCAGCTTCTTGAAAGCCTTGCTCATATTGCCCTGAAAGCCAGGAATCTCTTCCGCCTTGCTGGTGGAGAAGAGGAACCGTACCCGGTTCGGATTGGCGCTCGGGTCGGGATGATTCGTCTTGTCGTAGCAGATTCTCGCCTTTTTCCCGCTTCTGGAAGTGATGGTGAGCCGCAGCAGCTTTTCACGCAGGTCATGCGTGTCGCCCGGGTCGAAGATCTCCCAGATCATGCTGTTCGCGTCGAGAGCATTCAGATAATTTTCGCAGCGGCCATCGGGCTGAGCCACCGTCAGTGTGGCCGTCTCCGGATCGAATTCGACTTCAAGATTGTCGTTGTAGCCGTCGCTCGGCGTGAGCGCCAGGAATTTGCCACGCACATACTCGGCCAGTTCCTCCAGCGTCGGTTCGGGTTTGGGCGCGGGTTTTCTGGCATGGCTCCTACCCGTTGCGGATTGCGCTGGCGGGGCGGCCAGCATCGCCGGCGCAACAAACCCCATGGACAAGCATCCGAGCAGCGCCCCGCGGCAGAGATACGCCATCAGCTTCATCGATCGATTTCTCCTTGTTCCCGCCAGCAGTTTCATGATCTTTCTCACGAAAAAAACGAGTCACAGCCTTTTTACACCATCGCCCGTTCCTTCACGCTTAAATACTGATTCAGCACGGTCGAAGTCAGCGATTCGGGGTCGAGGTCGAGGGTGAGCGCGCCCTGTTCGCGCAGGTGCGCCAGCAGCAGTTCGCGGCGGCCGGCCATCTCCTGCGCGGCGGCGGCGCGGAACATCTGCTCGACGCTCCCCGGCCTGGCCTGTGCGATGGCCGCAACCTCCGGCTGGGCCATGGTGACAAAGAGCAGCAAATGGCGGCGCAGCAGTTGCGTCGCGCCGTCGATCACCTCGGGGCGCATCGCGGTCTCGGCCAGGTCGGTGAGCCACAGAATCAGCGCGCGGCGGGGTTGCAGCCGGTTGAGCACGGCGGTCGAGCGCAGATGATCAGCCTCGGCGGCCTCGGCGCGAAGCTGCGCGAGCGACTCAATGATCTGCCGCAGATGCGCCGCGCCGCGACCCGGCAAAACCCGCTGCTGAATGACCTGCCCATAAGCCAGCAGGCCCACGCGGTCGCCGGAGTAGAGCGCCAGTTGAGCGAGAGCGACGGCGGTCGAGCAGGCGTAGTCGAGCTTGGTGTGAACCCGCGCTCCCGATCCCGCGTCTGAAGCGTTCGCCGCGACGCGCGCGCGCATCAGCCGTCCACAGTCCAGCACAATCCACACCGGCTGGCTGCGCTCGCTTTGGTACTGGCGGGTGATGGGACTGCCGCGCCGCGCCGTGGCCGTCCAGCAGAGGTCGCGCAGGTCGTCGCCCTCACGGTATTCGCGCAGGCTCTCGAAGTCGCGGCCCAGGCCCCGCTGCCGCGCCCGGCGCAGTTCGAGGTCGATCTGCCGGCTGCGCGCGAGGAAGATCTGCTGCTCCTCGCCGCGGCGCAGCGCCGGATAGACGCGCACCGCTTGCGTCAGCGGCGCGCGCGCCCAGCGTTCGATCAGGCCGAGTCCGGAGCGGTAGCGCGCATAGAGCCAGCCCGTCCGCCAGTCGCCGCGTTCGGCGGGTTCCACGCAGTAGCGCAGCTTGGCCAGGACGCCGGGAAAAGCGGTCAGCCGGAGCGTTTCCGGCTCCGCTTGGAGACCTGTGAGGGCTGACGGCAAATCATCCACGAGGCGGCAATCGAGCGGAATGCTGCCGTGGTTTTCCAGCGTCAGTTCGATTTCAGTCTCCGCGTCGAGGGCCGGAGCATTGGACCACGAGCGGCTGGCGGTGAGTTTGTCCGGAGCGGGCAGACGCAGGCCATCCAGCAGCGCAAAGAGCAGGACAAGTCCATCCCAGGCCGGCATGGCCAAGGCCAGCCGCCAATCCCAGAAGCCCGGAATCAGCCCGGCAAAGCCCGCCAGCAGCAGGCCAATTGTCCGCCGAGTCAGGCCAAAGCCCCAGCGCCGCCGCCGTTCACAAACGGCGCTGACCGGAACGGGATGGAGACTGGGAAAAGTCATTCGGCTTCAATGGAGCAGATCGAGAGCATACACCAAGGAGCGGCTCAAAATCTTTAATGTGGCGGATGAAAGAGTTCCCGCAACGTTTTCAATGCAATCGCTTCTCTGAGATTATCAGTTTGGAAGAACGCTGGCTTTGCCGATGCCTTTGGAGAAAAATTCACAAATACTTTCCCAAAAAAATGACGTGATCCTATGCCTATTTCGCGTTTCGTCGTATTCTATTTCCCAAGGCGTTTCCCTATGAAGACCTTCACCCTCGACGAAGCGCAATCTCTGCTCCCGGTGCTGGAGTCGCTGCTGAAGCGCGCCATCGAAGGCAAGCGCCAGGCCGAGGAGGCCGAGTCCGGCCTGGCTGAAACCGCCCGGCGCATCTATCTCTCCGGCGGCATGAAGGTGGATGCTGCCAGTGTCGCCAAGTTGCGCGCGGAGCTGCAAGCGCACGTGCAGGTGGCGCAGGAAAGCGTCGCCGAGATTGACTCCATCGGCGTGCAGGTGAAGAACCTGGAAGAAGGGCTGCTGGATTTTCCCTGCCGCCTCGACGATCAAGTAGTGCTGCTCTGCTGGCGCATGGGCGAACCGGCCATCGCGCACTGGCACACGGCCGACTCCGGTTTCAAGGACCGCCAGCCCGTCGATGAGCGCTTCCATCGCCGCTCGACCCCTGGCAGCCGCCCCAACTGAGAGCTATTTGTAGCGCCGGCCTCCCGGCTAGCATTTTTCCTTTAGGTATAGAGTTTGGGTGCCTGTAGAAGGTCAAGAGGTTGTTCCATTTTCGGAGCGGCTGATGGGCGGCTTGTAGTTGAGGCTACCATGAGGCCGTTGGTAATTGTAGAAGTTAGTCCAAGGCTTGAGGTAAGCGT
>Ga0224529_1001029_pt1 | contig 18236 bp, 8 predicted proteins | sample CBST50metaG_FD_179893 | JGI IMG/M metagenome (GOLD analysis project Ga0224529, IMG submission 179893) | Peat soil microbial communities from Stordalen Mire, Sweden - C.B.S.T50 | ecosystem: Environmental > Terrestrial > Soil > Wetlands > Peat | place: Sweden: Norrbotten County, Stordalen Mire... | reverse complement strand
AACACCTTACAACTTCCCGCCTTGCTGACGATGAGCGACCGATGATTGCGCCTGCGGCGCGGATGATATCAAGCTTATCTATACCGGCAAATGCTCAGAAAACTACGCTTTCAGATGATTGATGACAAGGGCTACATGGTGGTCCGGCAGACGTTTTCAACGATAAGCATGAGGCTCATGACGGCCGAATCGAGCTCTGAGCTTGTAGGCACGGAGATTGTCTGCTCCGTGGACGGCCTTTACTGCGTAAGCGGGGTCTATCGCAATGAGCCTCGATACGAGGTTCGGGATCGAAGTCCCATTCACTATGGCGCCGTCTCGCTCAAGGTCATTGATGAGCCGGTGGGGAAGCTCTTGGGGCATTATTGGACCGACCGGAAAAGCGCGGGCGAGATGGAGCTGACAGACCGGAGAAAAAAGAAGCTCCAGGATTTCCAATCGGCCCAGAGTTATTACAGGCAGCGCAAGCCCTGAAGGCTCCTCACCTATAATTTCAGCGCGCGGCAGGGCAACCCAACATCAACCCACTAAATTGGGTTGGATCGACAACGAGGCTGTCGTCATCTAGTGACCTTTGGGAAATCAATATTAAGAGCTGCCGCTCCAACGACCTTTGGGTTCTCAACCCAGTTTCAACCCACCGAGAGAAATCCCTGTACCTACTTTCAACAACTTAGCGCTCTTCGAAGCTCCCGACTATGCCTTCTAACTCGTTGATAATACTAATGTTGCGTCACTCATAACCTGACGGGGCCATACGTAACATCTTTGGAATCTGGTGATTGCAAATTATTCAACCCAGACTCAACCCATCCAGTAGAGTCAGCACCCTCCTTGTAGAGTGATCCCAAGGGTCGATCAAGTGCGGCGGGCACGCGAAGCGCCCCGTACTAAAGGGCGCCCGCCCAGACACACCTGGTTCCGCATTTCTCTTCAGTTGTCGTAAACGATGAGGGAAAAGGGGTGGCATCGTTACTGAATCGTGTAGGTGTGAGTCCCGCTGCCGATAGTCTCGATCCTTCTGTCCGGGAGGGTCACAGTAGCTGTCGTGTTCGCTGGGATGCTGACGGTAAAGCGATGCTGGCTTTGCTGCCAGTCGGAAATAATAGTGCCGTATGCAGAGTCGTACTCGACGTGCAACTGCGGCAGGGCGGCATCGAAGTGTGGCTGGATGGTGATGTGATGGAATCCCGGCCCGCTGGCGTCGGTATCGATGCCAGCAGCGCGACGATACACCCAGGCCATCACCGACCCAAAGGCATAGTGGTTGTAGGAGTTCATCGACGGGTCTCCGGTATCGCCGTTCCAGCGTTCCCACCACGTCGTCGCGCCTTTCTTCACCATGTAGCCCCAGGATGGATACGTATCCGAGAGGAGCAACTTGAAGGCAAGATCGGAGCGGCCATTCTGGTCCAACACGAACATCAGGAACGGAGTACCGAGGAAACCGGTGGTGAGGTGGTTGCCGTGGGCTTCAACGTCTTTGGCAATGCGATCAACCATGTTCCCGACAAGCGCGGGCGGCGCGATTCCGGTGAAAATGGTGGCCAGATACCCGGTCTGCGTATTCCCCTCGAGGCTACCGTCCTCCTTCACATAGGCTGCCCGATACGCGGCGGCGATGTGATCGTACAGTTGCCGATATTCCACGGCATCGTCCGGGCGATGGATCGCCGTGGCCATCTCCGACATCTCGCGCGCGACGAGCGCCCAGTAGGCAGTGCCGATCAACGCGCCTGGGGTGTGCTCATCCGGAGCCAGCCAGTCGGCGTAGTTGTTGCCCAGCGCTTTACGGCGCAAATAGTCAGGATTGTTGGCCAGAATGAAATCCATCCAGCGCCGCATGGCAGGCCAGGAGCGCTCGACAACGCTTGCGTCTCCATATTGCAACCATGCCGCGTAAGGGATGAAAACCCCCGCATCGCCCCAGCCGGGTGCGCCTGGGTTGGGGCCTAGAATATTCGGCGAGACATCGGTGAACGCGCCCGCGACAGTCTGTGCGTCCGTCACGTCGAGCATGAACTTGTGCGTGAAGGCATCGATGTCGAAGTTGAAAGTGCCGGTGCGCCAGAAGACTCCGGCATCGCCCATCCACCCAAGCCGCTCGTCGCGCTGCGGACAATCGGTGGGGATGGAAACGAAGTTGCCCCGTTGTCCCCAGGCTCCGAGTTCGTTCATTTTGTTGAGCAGTTCGCTCGAGCTTCTCAGCCGCACAGCAGGCGTAGGCGGGAGGCTGTTGAAGACCAGGCCCTCGATCGTGGAAAGAGTCGGTGCAGCGCCGGGCACGGCCCCCAGATACGAGAACTCGACATAGCGGAAGCCGTGGAACGTGAACTCGGGCGTCCATGTCTCTTCGCCCTCGCCGGCGAGCGCATAGGTGTCGGTTGCATCGGCGTTGCGCAGATTTTCAGTGTAGATTCCGCCATCGGGGTTGAGTCGTTCGGCATAGCGCAGCTTCACCACAGTGCCGCGCGGGCCGCGGAGATGAATGCGAACGTTGCCGACCATATTCTGTCCCATGTCGAAGACTGCGGGATGGGCGGGATTCGCTGGGTCGAGAGTTACGGGATGAATCGTCAATACCGAATTGATCGGTAGATCGGGCTGCGCAGAAACCACCATCTTTTCGTCGGGCGGGACTGCCACGACGGCAGCCGTCCATTGAGCAGCGTTGAAATGTGGGGAACTCCAGCCTTGCTGGATGAGGCGCGCATCGTAGGACTCGCCTGCGTAGATCTCCGAGAAAGTGATAGGAGCAGGCGCGGTCTTCCAACTCGGGTCGGTAATGATGGTTTCATGCTGTCCGTTGGCGAGAGTCAGGTCCAGTTGCGCGCGCAAGAGGTTCGGCCCCGGTGTCGACCGGAACCCGACCCAGGTCATGGGCGAGCTGTACCAGCCGCCGCCGAGCAACACGCCCAGCGTGTTCGCACCAGGGCTGAGCATCGACGTTACGTCGTAAGTCTGGTACTGAACGCGCTTATGGAAGTCGGTCCATCCCGGGGCAAGCAAGGTGCTCGGGGCAACTGACTGATTGTTGACGTAAGCATGATAGGCGCCGAGCGCCGTGATCGTGAGGCGCGCGGAACTTACTGGCGAGTCCACAGTGAAGTCTTTGCGCAGCAGGGATGCATCGGTAGCAACCCGGTCCGGTCCGGGAATCGGCTGCTGCCGGTCAGGGCCAATTCCGAAGAGCATGGAGAGTGGGCCAAGAGCCTGCACAGCCTGCCACGCGTCTTGCGCCGTCGAACGTGCTTGCCAACTCTCGTCCGTCACCAGTCGTTCTTCCGTGCCGTCGCCAATCGCAATGTGAACTGCGGCAGCCATCGCCGCCGGTGATTTCGCGGCAGCATCGTCTGTACGATGCGAGACGACATCGATCTCGATTTCGTTCCGGCCGGCATGCAGGAGGGCGCCGATCTCTTCGCGATCGAAAGCGCCCCACTCATCGTGATGGCCCGTGACGTGGCCATTGACGCGCGCCGTGAATGCTCCGCGCGCAAGAACATGCAAGCTCCCCGCCGACGGAGTTCCCCCAAGTTGAAATCGATAGCGGAAATGAGCGGGGGTAGCCGATGGTACATGCATTGCATCAGCACCTTGCAGCCAGACCCAGCGCATGTCGCCGAGTTCCTTCTCCGCCAGTAGATCCTTGCGCGCAATCCATTGCGCCTTCCAGTCGGACGCGCTCATCATTCCGGTTTCAAACGACGCCGGGACCGATGGGGTGAGCTTTCCCTCGCTGTCCCACGTGATCACCTTCCAGGCATAGCGATGCTGCGGCTTGAGCGGCGCGCCAGCGTAAACAATATCGACGGATTGCGAGGACGCAACTCGCCCTGAATCCCAGCTTGACGCGAGTCCCGCGCGAAGGTTCGTCGCATCCGGGTCGACAAGAATCTCGTAGGCCGACTGGGTCCAGTTCGGAGTCGTTGCGTCGCTGATCCAGGAAAACGTAGGCTTGGGTGCGTCGACACCAATTGAGGCGTTCAACGCGTTGGTCCGAAGGTGCACCGGAGCCGCATTGGCGGCTGTTGCCAGAAGTGCGAAACAAAGGAAGAATCTTGACATGTTGGGCAAATCCTCAATTCAGGAAGTCAATCAAGCAGTTGAAAGTCTTTGGTTCGTCACGGACCTGAGTCATCCGGCCCACAGATTCCGTGTCGCTTCACGGAGCAGCATCAAGGCCTTCCCAACGGACGGTCCAGGTACCGTCGTTCGGAAAACCTGGCGCGTGTCTTTCTGGCGCGCCGTCCCATCCTCCGGCCATCATTGCCACGGCATAGAGTAGCCCGCCGTTGCCAGGGAGGTAGAGCGGAAGCGAATTGCCCATTTGGAAATTGTGCCCGTTCGCCAAATAGGCGTTCTTCGTCGAGGGCATCAGGAGGGCCTTTACGGCCACTTCGCCGTCGCCCAGGCGAGACGCGGTCATTGCCATCATTGGGTAGTCCCAGCCCCACGTGTTCTTCCAATCCCAATTCTCCATCAGGCGCACCAGGGTGGCGCGCATGATTTTGCGATCTACCATTGCGCCATCGAGCATGCCCAGTGGAGCAAGCATGCATGGGTGAGACGTATTCTGTCCTGGATCGTGGAATGTACCGGTCGCCGTTTCCGCTGCCACATAAAGGCCGTCCCGCGTCGCTAAGGGAGGAAGATGAGTGATGACGTGATCCCACTTCGCGTCACGGCCCAGCCCAAGGCGCTCTCGCCAGCGCTGCGCAGTTTCCAGGCCGGATCGCCAATAGGCCACTTCAAATGTGGGGTTCCACTGGTGTTCGTGATCGTCGAAATGTATTTCTGCCGCATCGGCCAAGGGCGGCCCGATGCGATATTGTTCGCGGCTCTTGTCCCACGCGGCGAAAGAGGCCATGAATCTGGCGGTTTCAAAAACAATATTTCGGTACTTAGTCAACATTGTCGTGCCTGGACGTGAGCGATAACAGAGTTCGGCAAAGAAGATCGGATGCGGCTGCTGCCAAATCAGGAAGCACTCAAGATAAGTCGGAGCCGGGTCGCCCGCGGGACCAACACATTTCGGCCAACGGGCTCCTTCATAGCCTTGATTCCTGGCTTGTGCCTGCGCTTTCGGCAGGATCTGCTCATAGAATGGCAAGCTTCGCTCCAGTAGATCGTGGCGTCCCCAGAGTGCAAAGTGCGCGGCATGCCACCAGTGCATCTCAAGGTGGAATTTGCCAAACCAACTGTTACAGGTTAATCCTGTCTCCTGTGGAGGCAGCGACCCCGCGCATTGAATTCGCGTCAGATACTGCGACAAAACGATGCGGCGCTCCAACTCATGCCAGCGGGAATCCTTGCTTTGCGACAAATCGATCGCCGCACCGGTGCTCCAAAAGTCGAGCCACATCATTTCGGCGGCGGAGACCACGCTTTCGAAATCCAAAAGTCCGGTCGGCATAGTGGAGGGCGCAAAGGCAACGGTGAATTGCAAGGTTGAGGAACTGGGCCCGCCGCAAAGGTGAAACTCATGATGCCCATGTTCGGAGAGAGTCGCATCGCTGGACCATTCCATTGCAGCGTGATAGTGGTCGGTGTCGAGCGTCCGTGCGAAATCGCCGCGGTGCGCGCCCGTGCGCATCAGCACACTTTGATGTGAATCGGGACGATTCCAATCCGCTCCGTCGCCACCAAAAGCCGTTGAGGCATATGGAAATGCTAAGAGAACGCAGAGCTGGCCTGATGAAATCAGCGGTGATGTAATCTGGACGGCCAGCTGAGCAATGTCAGGGTGGCACGCTGTCAAGACCTTGACTGGCTGACCATCGAACGTAAAACGACTGGCCAGACAGCCCGTCAAGAGGTTCAACTCTTGGCGTATATCGGTCAGATCGGAGAGCTTGACCTCTCGACCGTCGGTTCGACGCAAGACCATCCCAATCCTTCCCAGATTCAGCCGGTGTGGATTGCTATAGAGGTAACTGGCCGCAGGGCCCAGTTCCGCGCAAGATTTCCCATCTTCGTAATAAAGGTACCCAACTTTGCGGTCGCTCGTGCCGAGATAGGTTAAAGGAAACTTCTCAAGGGAGAAGCCCTGTGGGTTTGGCGCAGTGTGGAATCCCCACTGCGTCATGGTACCTAGTGGGATTCCGTCTCCGTATTCGCGAGCGAATGTCTGTAGACCTGTGACATCCGCGGTAAATGCAAACTCGCCGTTGCCTACGGAAAGAGGCGACATAATGTCTGCGTCGGTCAGAACCACGTTATGGCGCGTGACCAAAGCGTGTCGGTCGATGGGCGCTTTGGCGGCGTCGCTGTTTTTGGCAGAAACCAACCCGCGCCAGGTCCCGGTTAACCAAGCAGCTGCGGTGATCCCAGTTTTGGAGAAGGCTCGTCGCGTTAGAGGCTTGGCCAAGGTTCTTCCAACTTTCAAAAACATTCACGGCGTGTTGGGACTCGCACTTCGGCCCGGCGCCGGCGCCAGTTCCTCAAGTGCGCTTGCCGAAGCCGTTACCCAATCCCGCGTTGTCTCCCGTCGATGTCTCGTGCTGAGTAAACCGGCGAACAATCGAGGATTACTCGCGACATAAACCACAGAGGTATCTATCGAATAGTGCGCATATTGAATGTCTGGACCTGCGCACCGCCAACCCGAACGCTCGAAAGGGATTTCGTCGATTCATTGGGTACCTGCGGCTCCTGCGTTCATCTCGTCCTTAACCACCGGGAGAGAAATGCTGACATGAGTCTGCAAGGGAAGATCGCGCGAGGAGTCGCCTACCTGGAGAATGTAATCTCCGGGATCGCCCCTCCAGGCGTGAGTCGTTGTATCCCAATGGCGAAAACTGGTTGCATCGAGGTCGAAGAAGACCTGTCTCGTCTCGCCCGGATTCAGTGTGATCTTCTTAAAGCCGCGAAGCTCGTGTACCGGACGAATGACCTCTGCCTTCTGAGGCGCAACGTAGAGTTGTATAACTTGAGACCCAGGTAGCGAGGAAGTATTCTTCACGTTCAATGAAACGTGGATCGACTGCACAGACCTGACCGCGGTTAATCCACTGTAGTCAAAGTCTGAATAACTCAAGCCGAAGCCAAAGGGATACTCGGGAGCAATGGCGCGAGTGTCGAAGTAGCGGTAGCCGACGAAGATCCCTTCCCTATAGTTCACGTTGTCTTTGTCGGCAGTCCCAATCGAATAGGTGGGTGAGTCTTTCAATTGTTTCGGCCAACTGAAAGTCAACTTGCCGGCAGGGTTTATATCCCCTACCAGCGCTTCGGCAATTGCTGTGCCGCCTTCCATGCCCGGGTACCATGCGTCGAGTACCGCCGGGACAGAGTCGATCCATCCTGACACCGTGAAAGGCGACCCATGCAAAAGCACTACAATCGTGTGCGGGTTGATATGTGCGACACCGCGGATCAATTCTTCCTGTGCCTTGGGGAAGTCCATATTCTGACGATCTAGACCTTCTGTATCGAGGCCATGATTCCAACCGCCGACAAAAACTACGGCATCCGCACTTTGTAGCTTCGAGGATGCCGCCAGAACCTCCGCGCCTAGTTGCTTTGATGTGCCCGGTAATGACCATTCGAGGTGCAATGCCGCGTCTCCAACTTCGGCATGGTAGCTAACTCGGATTGGATAGGCCACTCCCGCATCTAGGTGAACTCCCAAGCTGGCACTATGGAAGCCGGACGCGGCCTGGTTGGTCAAGAACGGTTGTCCGTTTAAATCGAGCGTGGATGAGTTTTGACCTGACAAACGAATCGTGTAGTAGCCGCTCATCGGCGGCGTCAGCACAGCCTCGAATTGCGCTCCGAAATTGTCCGTGTGAACCAGCGCGGTGTCCGGGGATCGCATCTCCCAGTTGAAGTCTATCGACCGCTCTGTGCGTTCCAACACCGGTGCTTCGAATCCGTCATTGAAGTACTTGGCGTCGACGCCGCGTTTGCCGCTCTTCGTCCTCAAAAAGCGTTGATCGATTGCCTCAAAGTCACCACCCTCGTCAATTGAAAGATACTCTACCTTGTCTGCGCCCAGCCGTCTTTTCAGACCTTCAAAAGCCGTGATTTCATAGGGCGGACGAACGCCAGAGCTGCCACCAAGGCCGCCATCACAAAGACGGCGGTTGGCGTTGGGCCCCATCACAATGATATGTTTTATCGACTTCGCGCTGAGCGGCAGGGTGCGCGCGTCGTTTTTCAACAACACCAGGCTCTCTTCCGCAGCTCGCCGCGCAACTGCTTGGTGCTCGGCGGTATCGACTGATCCACCTGTGTGCGGGTCGACTCCATCGAGAAGACCAACTCTCTGCATGACGCGCAAAATGCGACGCACCTTGTCGTCGATCGAACTCATCGGGATCTTGCCTGCATTCACATCGTCGAGCAGCGGTTCGCCAAAAGACTCCGTTTTCCAATCGCTCCACGGCATGCTGACGTCAAGACCCGCAAGTGCTGCTTCTTCAGTCCCTCGGGCCCGGTTGTAGTCGGTCAAGACGAGGCCGTCGAATCCCCACTTTTCCTTTAGAGTGGTCGTCAGCAGCCAGCGATTTTGACAGGCAAGTTTTCCGTTAACGCCGTTAGCCGCTGTCATCACAGCCCACGCCCCACCTTGCTCCACCGCGGCCTCGAACCCAGGCAAGTAGATCTCCTCCAGAGTTCGTTCGTCCACATTGGACATATACCAGTCGCGATTCCACTCACGATTGTTCGCAGCGAAATGCTTAATGCATGCAGCGACGCGCTCGCCCTGGATACCGCGGACCATGGGAGCTGCGAGTTCGCCGTTAAGGTACGGGTCCTCTGTCAGATACTCAAAGAATCGGCCGTTCAATGGGTCACGCTCAATGTTCAGAGCAGGCGCGAAAACCATCGTTCTACCGGCAGCTCTGGATTCCTGAGCAATAACCTGGCCCGTGGCTTTGAAGAGCGAGGGGTCCCACGAGCTTGCAAGCCCAATACCGGAAGGGAGGGCTGTTCCTTCCGCTGCGGTCATGCCGCGTGGGCCATCGCTGGGGAGCATTGCAGGAATGCCGAGCCGCGGAACTCCCGGCAGTTGCGAAACGCCAGGTTGCTCACCACCGAAAAGCATGCGAACCTTTTCTTCAAGCGTCATTTGACGCAGGAGACTCTCAATACGCCGCTCACCGGTATCCGGTCTTGCGTTCCCGGAAGATAGTTGTTGACCTGCCGCCGAAGTCAGCAGGAAAACAGCACCCACAAGCAATTGGCCGAGGGATCTGACGACGTGGGACTTTCTTTTTGCAGTGACACTGTTCGCCTGGCTTTCTGTCTGCATTCTTACGATTTTCATTTCCCATCCAAATACGAAGTGTGAACACACGAAGCGTGTCGGAGACGGCATAACCCATCACCCGCTCCGATTCAGGCATAGGTCGACTAAGAGCAAAGATCTGTACTGTCGATCTTTCGATCTAAAAGCGGATGCGGGTATATTGTGGATCAATCCGGTGAGCGACTTACACTCTGCTTTCACGGGAGTCGATGTCTGTTGACCGGTTTGCTGGCTCCAGATGCCGGTTCACTCGATACGCCATCGGTTGCCGGCGAACGTCTCCCCAGGCCGCACTCCGATGTTCTCGTTGTGACAACGGGATCATCGGAGGACGGGCCGGCGGAGACAGGCTTCAAATACGTCGGTTAGAATTTCAGGTAAGTTTCAAATTGCATGTTGCGCGGGTTATTAGCTTGACTGCTCACGGTGCCAAAAGCCGTGCTGTCGATGTTGGTGGTGATTCCGCTGAATACTGTACGGTTGAAGAGGTTAAACGCATCCGCCTGAACTCGGAGAGTCAGTTTTTCGAGAATCTTGAAATTCTTCCCGATCGTTACGTTCTCGTTGAGATTCCAGGGATTGCGGAGGCCAAAAGCCATCGTGCGCGGTGTGGTACCAAGGGTGTAAGAAGCCGCATCCTGGAAAGCTGCCTTGTCGATGAACTTCTTGCTGGTATCGGTTTTTGAAACTTCGGATCCGAAGGATCCATTGATCCGGACCGGACCGGTGAAGGTGGTGTTGAAGTCGGCATAGCAGCCTCCGGTGTAAGAAACATTACATGCGCCGCTGATCGTGCCCAGTGGCTGGCCGGAGTTGTATAGCTGCACTGCCGAGATCTGCCATCCGCCAAGCACGGCATCTGCCAGGCCGCTTTGATTGACGAACCGCTGCCCCTTCCCGAATGGCAAGCTGTAAACCCATGCCAACGACAGCTGGTGTGGGACGTCCTCAGCGCCGATGGACTTCTCCTTATGTAGGTCGTACGCGGTGCGAGGAGTCGAATAGATGAAATAGATCGGCCCGCCTGTGTCGTTGATGCTCTTGCTCCAGGTATATGCCGCGAGGAAGTACAATCCCTTGGACATTCTCCGCTGAATCTGCATCTGTAGTGCCTGGTAGCTGGCAGAAGCAAAGCCCGCGTAGGGATCGCTGATCCCGCTATATTGAGGGAAGGGACGGAGCATCTGTCCTATCGATCCCACAAAGGTGCTGTACGGCATTGCTATCCCAGGGAAGATCGCCTGAGCCTGTGCCAGGGTTGACGCTGTCGCCGATTGCTGAAGCAGCGAACCGAGCGCGAGATACTTGGGGTCGATCTCGTTGCTGAACTTTCCCGCACCGCCGTTAATTTGGACGTGGTGGCTTCCGCTTCCCGCATAAGTGACCTGCAAGGTCGTCGAAGGAGTAATGACCCGGTCGATCGTCAAGTTCCAGTTCTCCGTATAGGGAGACCGGCCAGCGGTATCGGCACGGTTATAGGTTACAGACCCTCCCGTAGCTCCAGTGGCGGTGTTGTAGCCGGTGTTCAAGGTGGAGCTGTACGTGGGCGGGGCCTGGTAAGCTGGGAGTCCGCCATCCATACTGAAGGCAGGAGTAATACCGTTGTCCGCGGAGCTGAAGGACGGATTTGCCGTGTAACCCAGAAGCCCTGTACCCTGAGCGTTGGCACTGCCACCGAGGACGCCCTGGTTGTAGTGGATGATGGTATAGGAGCCTCTGACAACCGTCTTCGAGTTGAGGGTATAGGCAAAGCCGATGCGAGGATCGAAGGTCAGGTAATGTGTCTTGACCTCAGTGCTGCAATGACAACTGTTGGTGGCCGAAGAGCCTGCGAACTCAAGCGCTCCGTTGATTCCAACTGCCGTGTTCGGGAGGGTCGGATTTAACCATGATTGGCGGTCGTGCTGTTCGATGAAGGGTTTTGGAATGACGTAGCGCAGACCAATGTTAACCGTCAGTTTTTGCGAGAGTTTCCAGTCATCCTGCGCATACATCGCTATGTTCCTGTATGTTAAGCCGGTCTCCTGCACGCTCGTGTCGCTAGCGCCGGAGTTATCCACCAAGCCAAGTAAATAGCTGGCATAAGCGTTGCCGGATGTTGTGTCAATTGTGCCGTCTGCGAGAAAACCCGCTGTCTCGTTGTTGCTGAAATTGAATCCGTTAAAGGTACTGGGACCTGAGTAGTTCTCCTGATTCTCGATGGCCTGCGCGCCAAACGTGAAACTGTGCTTGCCGTTTACCCACTGCATGTTGTCCTGGAGAACGTAATTAGGGTTGTTCTCCCCGGATGAATTGGAGTTGCCGGTCGACGCCCAGATGGTCGGAGCGTTCCGTCCAGAGAAGCTGAACTGAGGGAACACGTCCTGCGGATACCCGGTGGGAAGACCCGTGATGTCGAGTTTGGCAGCCCAGCCTCCACCGGCTGTGGGGTTGGTGAACGGGGTCTTGAATAGGTTGAACTGCGCGCCAAAGACATTCAGGAGGTTCGGCTTGATCGTCCATGTCTCTCCAAGCTGGGCAACCTTGATGATCTGACCAGCATACCGGCCGCTGACATACGGCAACGGAAGCTGTGCACCCCCGCTGCTGTAGTAGGACAGTTGTTCATTGTCTCCGGTCTGGAACATCGCGTACAGGTGATGTCGATCCGAAATGTTATAGTCCCCCTTGACGAAGTAAGAGTTTTGTGTCCGGCCGTTGGGGAGGGCATTCGAGTAGTTATTTTGCGGGTTACTGTTGGCCGTTGCCGGCAGCATCGCCTGGGCCAGTTTCGCGACGTTGGAAAAACCGGTGGTGATGATGTTGCCTGGGAACGGCTGGCGCTTGCATACGCCGGCAACGCAGGTAGTTGTCGCGGGATTGTAGATGATCTGCGGGGTCGAAAGGTTCAACAATGCACTGAAGTCACCCGTGCGTTCCGCCGCTGTGGGCAAGCTGTACTGCTGGGGTTGGTTCGCACTTACATCCTTGTACCGGTCGAGGTTAAAGAAGAGAAACAGCTTATTCTTGAGCACCGGGCCACCGACGGAAAAGCCGTACTCATTCTGGTGCTCAACGGGGACCGCGGTGGAGAAGAAGCCCGCCGCGTCAAAGGCGGTGTTTCTGACGTTCTCATAGACGTCGCCATGGAAGGCGTTGCTGCCCGCTTTGGACACCAGGTTGGTTACGCCCTGGCCGGAGTAGTAGGCCGGGACTCCACTGGTCACGACCTGGAACTGGTCCACAACCTCTGTTGAGGTCGCACCGTTAATGTTGCGAGCGTCGCCTTGCATCTCCGAGGTCGTCACGGGCAAGCCGTTCAGATAGAGAAATGAGGAGTTGTCCGGACCGCCGTTGATCGCCTGAACACCGAAATTTGCGCTAGCCGATCCTGGGACAAAAGAGAGAAAACCGAGCGGGCTCTTGGGGCTGCCGCCCATTGAAACCGGCAGCGCGGTGTATGTCTCGTTCGGAATCGTGGTGTCCAATGTTCCATTTTCTGTCTGCAGTTGGGGCGGAGCCGAACTCACAACGACCTGTTCAACCTGAGATCCAACCTTCAGCGTTACGTTCAGACCTACGACGGCAAGGGCATTGACCGTGACGTGCTCTTGACGGACGGGAGCAAAGCTCGGCGCGTTGAATTCCACGGTGTATTCGCCAGGGGCAAGGGCCGACAGCACATAAACTCCGCCGGAACTGGTTGGCTGTGTGGAGACGCGTCCAGTGGACGTCTCCGTCGCCGTGACCTGCGCGCCTACGACCACGCGACCGGCCGCATCGGAAACCGTGCCTTGGATTGAGCCGGTTCCAGCGACTTGGGCGAAAAGCGGCTGGACGGCGATCAGTACTGCCAATATCGCCATCGCGATGCAAAAGCCTATTGTGCCGTGGCGAGTCGTCGTCGCCCGGTCAAATATCTTTCGCCGAACCGCGTCCTTCAGGTTCGTTAACTTCTGAATTGTTCGTCTCATAGCCTCAAATCCTCCCTCGTTAATAGCAGTTCACATTCGACGATCGGAGATTGCGTGAACGATGTGCTGATTTCACCCTTCCGATGTCCGGTCTGGCTCCAGAAAGCCCGCAACTCTCTTCACTGTTCCCTGTTCGTTTTCGACCGACGATGTTCCAAGAAACCTATTACCTATTGAAACTCTCTGATCGATACGGTTCTTGAACAGTGATTGACTACTCGTCAACAAGGCTTGTCTAGATCGAGAGCCATATGAATCCAACAGGAAGAACATCCGTAAGGTGAATTACGGTTCATTCTCAATGTATAGACTAACTATACATAGAATTAGATAGTTGCAAGCAGGTACAGTACCTCTCTTGAGACGTCCATCTGCTTCGAGTCAAGGTACTGTTCCCTCCGTGGATGAGGTTGACGGAGGCCAAGCGTCGGAGTATAAAGAACAAGCTTGGCGGTGGGGAGAAGAATTGGAAACCGATTTGGAGCTTGGCCTAATCGAGAATTCGGTCCGAATCATTATCGAGAGCCCTGTCTTCCGCTCAAGCAAGCAGTGCCAGGGCCTTCTCCGCTATATTGTTGATCACAGCCTGGCGGACGAGGATGCCCTGTTACGCGAACGCGTTATCGGGACGGCTGTCTTTGGTCGGGCTCCAGACTACGACTGCGGCAATGATCCGGTGGTTCGAGCCCGAGTCAATGAAGTTCGAAAGCGGCTGGCACAATATTATGATGGCCATCGCGACGACGCCCCGGTTCGGATCTCGATTCCCGGCGGATCGTACCGGGCAGTATTTGAGATGGCCGAGACGCGGGCATTGGAGAGACCGCCGAAGCCAGACAATGGGATTGAGGACAATCCGACCGAGGACCCTCGCCAAACTGCAATTTCTCACGACGCAGGCGAGAATCCTGAGCCTGAAGCAGCTTCGCCCGTCCCTGGGCTCCCAAGGACACGTATGTGGCGAGTATGGGGAATCGCCACGGTGGTAACGTGCTCCGTTCTCTTGGCTGTATCGATAGCCGTTGCAAAATGGCCAAAGAGCGAGCTAAATCTCCTTTGGAAACCAATTCTCGAAAGCAAGAAGACGGTACTCCTTTACACCGGGACTGTTGGCCCACTCTATCGACGCTCAGCAGGAGCTGGCCCTATCGATAGAGAGAATTCGGTTGGGGACGGGGAGCTTCCAGCGGCACCACCTTCTCCATCTCAAGTGGAGACACAAGCTCCGAATGGAAGCGTCTTTGTCCCCGTAGGTGGGTACCTTGCCCCGCCCGGTGACATCGCGGCGGACTTGAAAATAGCCGCCCTGATGAATAGCTACAATCGGAATTTGAGTTTGCGCTCAGGTCAAGACCTGCAGTTTGTTGATCTTAAAGGTTCTCCAACTGTTCTGATCGGCGCATACGACAATTACTGGACTCTGGACCTGGCGCGAGAACTCCCATATTTTCTTGATCGTGGCGTCAGAATCCGGGAACGCGGTGGCCAGCACCGGGTTTGGGCCAGCGTTGCGGGGACAGATAGTGCCATTACTGAAGACTATGCGATTGTTTTTAGACTCTTGGATTCGAAGACGGGGGGCCCCGTAATTGCCATTGCGGGCTTGACATCTTGCGGAACCCAGGCAGCCGCCGAATTTGCGACAGATCCAGTGCAGCTAAAGAAACTTGCGAGCATCCCCCGTGATGCATTGGAACGAAAGAATCTTGAGTTCGTTCTACGGGCATCCCTCGTCAACTGCACCCCAGCGACTGAGGAAATTGTGGCCCTGCATTATTGGTAGGTGGGCCTCGCTATAATTTCATCCGAACGTCATCGGTGTTTTACCAATAGCGGGAAATATGCACTTCTACTTCGCTAAGTTGCTTGAAGGTGGCCTCCCCGTGCTTCCGAAGCCCTTTATATGGACGGCCAAAGCAAAAGACATCCTGGAAAAGGCCACCCGCGCTCCGACCGCTCTCAATAGAAGACGATCTGCTTGAGACACTGCACCAGCTTGATGGCGGAGGTGCTCCGTCCATGACGCCTGGAACACCTCCGGCAAAGAGTGGCTAGGTTTGAAGGGAAACCGGCCGGCCCCTCCGGTCTTGAGTGGTGTTCATTGGATGGCCTGGTAGTAGCAAGCCTTGACGACACCTGGATCGGGATCGCCGAATACCGCAATGTTGCAGGGTGTTCCGCCGGTGGTCGTTTGGTAGGTAAAAGTACCATTCGCGCCAAACGCTACAACTCCTGCTCCCGCGAATAAGCACAACTGGTTTTCGCTCGAGCAGTACATATAGCCAGATGGTCCCGTAAACTGGCTTGCGTTGTTCAGCAGATAGTAACAGGCCTTTACAACGCCGGGAGCGGGGTCGGGCGAGAAAGTGCTATTACTGCATGAGACACTGTTGGTAAAGGTTCCAGAATCGAAAGAGCCATTCGCGCCATACTCTACCGTGGCAGTTCCGGCGAAGCTGCAGGTTGAGTTTTCGGCTGCGCAATAGACATATCCCGTTGGTCCGGCGGGAGTCGTGACGTCGTACAGTATGTAGCTCTGTGCGCCCGTACCGTTCGCGCTGTAAATGTCGAGTTGAGTTCCAGAGGTGGTTGACGTCCCCGGATCGTCAAGCATTAGTGTCCCCGAAGCCTGGTTCAGTAATTCATACCTGCCACTGCCTCGGTCCATAAATTGCCAATTCTGGTTGCTGTTGTTGGCGCAAGCCCAAAGGCTTACAAGGTTGCCTAGTGTTTGACTTCCGCCGGTGTTATCCAAGCATAAACCGGTGTACGCGTTGGAAAGGCTGAACCAACCGCCGCCCTTACTGTGAACCGTCCAGTTCTGAATGACCGAGCCCGTGCAGGTCCACAGATCGGCCTCTGTTCCATTCCCTGTTCCCCAACCGTCGTCGTCGAGGCAAAGGCCGTTGGATCCCATATTGATGAACGCGTGTGTTGAGCCGTCCGCAGGCAAATTGTTCCAGGTTTCGCTTGCATAGTAGGCCTCGCAACCGCCGCTGCTATTGTAACCGGAGGTCATCTCGAGAATGCTCGATCCATCTGCAGCCGGCAAAAGTGCAGAAGAATAATTTGGGCAGTAGTTATCGTAGGCCTGGGGAACCTGCACCGGCGCACTGATGGGAACCCAAATACCGGAGTTGCCATCGGAACTGAGGTTTTCCAGAATCACCATTCCGTTCTGGGGATCGACGGCGCTAGTGGAGGTTAAGAACACTTGCCCGATCACCAGAATGGCGCCGTTACTGGAAAGCACCGACGGACTCCAGGTATTGGTGGGAGCGTGTTCGAAGTATTGTCCGTAGGGCGTTGCCAGCCTGGTCCCCAAATTCGAAGCAGTACCCCAGTTCCAGCCGTCGGTCGAGGTACGATAGTAGACCGTACAAGCCGCCGGGCCGCAAATTTCATAGGTCATGAAATAAGTGCCGCCCGACAGTTTACTAACCACTGCCATCCCTGGCCGGTCCACTTGGGCTGAGCTGGCCACGGTGTTCTGTTTATTCTGCCAGGAAGTTCCATTGTAGGTACGCATCTGTGCAAGCTTCTGGCTACAACATGGATCGGTCTCATCGGACCAAAACAAAACCAGTCCACCGTCGCTGGCAATCTCAAATTCCGGTTCCCACAATCCCGTTGAAGTGCTTCCGCCGATGAGCAGTTGCTGCGAATGGGTCCAAGTACTCCCTGCATTGGTACTGACAAACATTTCGATGGCCCTTTGAGAACCCTCGGTATAGGTGCTCGCATACAGCAATGTGCCGGCAGCTAGAGAGCCCACAGTCTGGGGCATTTCGAACAGCGTCCCGCCGCCATTCAGAGTGGCGCCGGAGATTCCGGGAATGGTGGCCACCTGCGTAAAGCTGACGCCATTGTTGGTGCTCTGAAAGATATTCCCCGTTTGGCCATTGCTGGCCACAATGGTTCCGTTCTGCGTCCCATGTGCCAGGCGGACGAGTCTGGAATATTGGCCAGTGTTCGGTAAGGGTGTTCCGGTTGCGGGTTGTGAAAGCAAAACTGAGGGCGCTGTCAGCAAGCACGCTGCTGCCAGGAACGCCATGCATGAGAATATGCATGCCTTAAACGGCTTCACTGGAAATGACATACTAACTCCTTGACAATTTAACTTCTGTGATTGGTAGGGTCGCCAGGGCGAGCGGCAAATATCGGATCTGCAGCTCGCAGTCCGCGGAACCTTGGGCACCATGCGAAGTTCCACGGAGACAGGAAGCGGAAATCCAGGTTCCCGACCTTCCGATCGAAGACAGGATGCAGATATTCGATCCGGAAACCTGCATCGAGCGGGGTCGCGTCGATACCAGCGGCATTGCAGTATCTCCAGTCTGCGACGGCCCCATGAACATAGTGGTTATTGGAGTTCACGCTTGGATCGCAGCGCATCTGGTCACTCTCAACCGACGGTTTTTCAAAAACTTGTTACCTGTTGAAGCGTGCAGATCACTTCGGTTGTTGAACAATGACTGACGACGCGTCAACGAGGCTTGTCTAGATCGAGAGCCATATGAATCCAATGGGAAGCACATCTGAAAGGTGAATTACGGTTCGTTTAAGAGATAAGATCACATATCCAACGGAATGAAATATATACTGGCAGGTGCTGTACTTCGCCTGACGCGTCCACTGAATTCGAGTCGAGGTACTGCACCCCCCTGGGCGGTCGTCGACGAAGACCATGGCTGCCGGGGAAGGGAACGATCCGTGGTTTTGGGAGTTCATCCGAAGAGCTTTGGGATGGTGCTCCAAAGAGCTGCCGCTCCGACGACCTTTGGGTTTCTCGACCCAATTCCAACCCACCGAAAGAAATCCCTGTACGTACTTTCAATAACTTAGCGCTCTTCGAAGCTCCCGACTATGCCACCTAACTCGTTGATAATACGATTGTTACGTCACTCATAACCCAAAGGTCGCTGGTTCAAATCCAGCCCCCGCAACCATCCGAATTTGCGTAAAGGCTCCGTCAGAGCTATCGCTTTCAATCCCAAGCAGATGCCAGCTTCCCTCGGCGACGTAGTGCG
>Ga0224529_1001028_pt1 | contig 18239 bp, 15 predicted proteins | sample CBST50metaG_FD_179893 | JGI IMG/M metagenome (GOLD analysis project Ga0224529, IMG submission 179893) | Peat soil microbial communities from Stordalen Mire, Sweden - C.B.S.T50 | ecosystem: Environmental > Terrestrial > Soil > Wetlands > Peat | place: Sweden: Norrbotten County, Stordalen Mire... | reverse complement strand
GATCTGGTGCCGGGATTTGTCCAGCAGAAACTCGACTTGCCGGAATGGCAACCGAGCATCGAGTTGGAGAACGGCGCAAAGCGCCGCATCGTACTCGAAGGCGGCTCGATCGACACCAGCGGCCAGGGCATTCTGTTGACCACCGAGGAGTGTTTGTTGAGCGAGGTGCAGCAGCGCAATCCCGGGGTGAGCCGGGAGCAATTGGAGCAGGTTTTCTCCGATTATCTTGGCATTGATCGGGTGATTTGGTTAGGCCAGGGCGTAGCCGGCGACGACACCCACGGTCATGTAGACGACATCAGCCGCTTTGTGGGACCGGCGACGATTGTCACCGCCGTCGAGCCCGATGCACGCGACTCCAACCATGCACCGCTGGCTGAAAACCTCGTCCGGCTCAAGGCTGCGCGTACATCAGCCGGAAAGCCGTTCAACATTGTCGAGCTTCCTCTGCCGCGACCAGTGGTCTTTCGTGGGCAGAGATTACCTGCCAGTTATGCCAATTTCTATATTGCCAACGGGCTGGTGCTGGTTCCCATCTTCCACGATCCCAATGACCGTGTGGCGCTGAACACTTTGGCCGAGGTCTTTCCCGACCGCGAAGTGATCGGCATTCATGCTGTCGATCTGGTTTGGGGGCTGGGCACACTGCACTGCATGACTCAGCAGCAGCCAATGGCGGGCGCACCGGTTACAGAGTAAAAGCTGCGGATGGGGTAAATCAGGAGTTCGTGGGAGAGCGCTGCGCTTCGAGGTCGTGGAGAAGGTCGGTAGTCAGCGATTGCTGAGATTCGGGCGAGAGTTTGACGCCTTGGCTGGTGAGATAGAAGACATCGATAGCGGTTTCGCCTTCAGTGTCAATCAGCGCCACCTTGATGTTGCAGTCATGAATGCTGAGAGTGAGAGCGATCTGGCGCAGTAGCCCCGGCAGATCCTGGGCGACGACTTGCAGAATGGTCGAATGGGTGGAGGACTCGGAGTCAAATTTGAGTTGAGTGGCTACCTCGACCTTGATGTGGCCGGGGTTGTTCAGATGGCTGCGGGCTTCAAGAAGTTGTTCGACCGGCACTTTTTGCGCGACTACATCGTAGATCTGAGCCAGGAAACGGTCCTTCTCGCTGGGGTTCAAATCTAGGGTATGAAAAATGTCGTTGAAGAAGAAGCTGTCCACGATGACTCCGGCATCGTTGGAGAAAGCTCCGGCCTTGACGATGTTCATGCCCCAGGCGGCCAGGCAGCCAGCTACGTCGGCGAAGAGACGGGTGCGATCACGGGTGATGATGGTCAGGTCGTAGAGATGGCGATGAGGACGAAGATCGACTTGGACATTGTCTTGGTCAAGCTTGGCGGCCATTTGGAAGTGATTGCGAATCTGTTCAGGAAGACGGGTTTGCAAATAGCGCTGCGGCAATCCTTCCAGAAACTGTTCGAGAGGGGTGTACTCCTCGGATGAAACCATCGATCGTAGGCGGTTGAGCAGGGTGGGATCGATGGAAGCGCGGTAGCGAACTTCGTCCACCGAACGGTCCATGAAGTTCGCCGTGGCCATGTAAAACTGCCAAAGATTCTCGGCTTTCCAAGGGCTGAGTGCGTCGGGATTAACGGCCTTGATGTCGGCAAATGTCATCAGGGTAAGCATCTTCAGCAGAAATGGGCTGCCGATTTTCTCGGCGAATCCGCGGACGTTTTCCAAATCGAAGATGTCGCGGCGCATGGCGTTGGACATTTCGAGATGAAGGCGGATGAGGGTGAGCACCATTTCGCGCTCTTCCGAGTCGAAATCCAGACGGGCCATGAAGGCGTCGGCCAGTTCGACGCTCTGAGCGGTGTGTTCGCCGCTGCGGCGGGCCTTGCCGGTGTCGTGCAGAAGCAAGGCAAGCAGAAAGAGATCGAGGCGGTCGATTTCCGGCAGCAGTTGGGCCAGACGCTGTTCGTATTCGTGTGCGGGGCGGCGCAGGCCGTGGACGTTGTCGATGGTCAAAAAGGTATGCTCATCGACGGTGTAACGATGGTAGGAATCGCGAATTACCAGAGCGTCGATGCCATGAAACTCGGGAATGAGCATCTCCAGCACGCCCAAGGCGTGCATGGTGCGCAGGGCGTGGGCCGCGTGTGGTCCAATCAGCACCTCGCGCAGAGTATTCCACAGATAGGGCCCTTCGGGGATGTGAATGGCGAGAGCGGGAAGGGCGTCGGTGATGCGATCTTCGGCGGTTTGGGAGAGTGCGCAGCCGTTGGTGGCCATCAAGGAAAAAATACGCAGAATGGCGCTGGTGTCGTTGAACTGAGCGCCGGGAGCGATCTCGATTCGGCCTTGGTCTAGCAGAAAGTCGGTGCCGGCAATGGGCGTACGGCGGCGGCGGAACTGGCGATAGAAGCTCACTGGGGCTGGCAGATGCTCCATCAGCAGGGCGGCGCGGCGATAGATGATGCGGGCGTGTCGGTAGTAGGTGCGCATCCAGTAGGCCGGATCGGCGGTGCCGCGAGTCTCCAGGCCGATGCTGTTGGCGGCGGCCTCATCTTGCGACTGCCAATCGAGAGTATTGTCGTCGCGACCGTGGCGGAAGTGCAAAAAACATCGTGCAGCGGCGAGAAAGTCGAAGGCCGCTTCGGCATCGCCTCGGGCGCTTTGGAAGACTCCACCGCGCTGGCGGGGCCATTCCTTGGTCTCTTTGAGTTGAAAAAGGAGGGCGAACCAGACGGCAAGGTTGTAGTCGCGCAGACCGCCGGGACACTCTTTCAAGTTGGGTTCGAGGTGAAAAATGGTGTTGCCGAAACGCGCATGGCGGGCGCGGGCTACCTCGCCCAGCTTTTGCGTGATCGTGTTCCACTCGCTCAACACCAGGCCGGGAAAGACCGACTGGTGAATCTGCTGGTAAAGAGGGAACTGACCGGCCAGAAAGCGATGATCGAGCGTGGCCAAGGTAAACTCCAGGTTGTCGGGATCGAAGCGGCCAGCTTCCTTGAGGGTGCGCGAACAAGGACTGGCGCGCAGGCCGATGTCCCACATGCCTTGAACGATGGCGCGGACCGGTTCCTTGGCGCTAGCCTCGGCCTTTTCGTCGGCAAAGGTGAACAGCACATCGATGTCGGAGTAAGGAAAAAGATCTTTGCGCCCGTAGCCACCCAAAGCTAGCAGAGAGACGTTCTGGGCTGGCTGGCCAGAGAAGACCCGACGCCACATCTCAATCAGAATCCGGTCCACCACGGCCGAACGGCGTCGTATGGCGGCCGTACCGTCGCCGGTGCGCTCGCAGGTCTGGCGAACCAGCGCCATCTCTCGCGTATACTGCTCCCGAAGATCGTCAACCGCCAAAGCGACTGGATTCATAGATTTGTCTTATGGCTCACCGAAGCAAAATGAATGTTTTAACAGGATAAGCGATTTTAACCCGGGTGGCGCATTTTGCTTGCATTGTCTCGAAAAACGGTACGAAAGACGAGGTCGCTTCCTTCAGGTTGCGGCACGATCGAAAGCAGCGATAAAGGAGCGAATATCGATCCTTTCTTTCTCAGGTGCCCAAAAGCTAGGCACATGAGCACCCGGCATCCATTCTGCTTGACTCTCCCTATACCCCCTGGGGGTTTAGGGGGGAGGGGGGAAAAATCTCTGCTGGACGGAATGGAGGCACCTTTCAGAATAGCAAAAAGCTGGTAATAACTAGCAAAGACTGTTGATGTAGCTTAGAGCGAGGTTTCTCCGCGCTCGTCGTTGCGGATGCGGATGGCTTCCTCAACACGACTGATAAATATTTTACCGTCACCGATGCGCCCGGTGCGGGCAGCGCCGATGATGGCCTGCACCGCCTTTTCCTTCAAGTCGTCGCTAACCACCAGTTCGATTTTGACTTTGGGCAGCAGATCGACCGTGTATTCGCGGCCGCGATAAAACTCCGTGTGGCCCTTCTGACGGCCATGGCCGCGGGCTTCCAAAATGGTCATGCCTTCGATGCCTGCTTCGACCAAGGCGTCCTTGACCGCGTCGAGCTTGGAGGGTTGCAGAATAGCTTCAATTTTGAGCATAAATAGATGCCTCGTTTGACAGCCTAACAGGACCGGGTGGTTTTTCGGAACCCGACCGGCCAAATTTTGAGATGCGCCCTGAGATGTACATGGATCAGGAGTTCAGATCGTACCCTTCTTCACCATGCTGAGAAAGATCGAGGCCTTCGGATTCGTCTTCCGGCGAAACCCTGAGTCCCATGGTCTTGTCTACGATAAACAACAGTAGCAGTGTTCCCACAATCGAAATGCCCCAAGACACCCCAACCCCGGCGGCCTGGTTGAAAAGCTGGCTCCAGTGTCCGTCGAATGCGCCTGTGGGGGCATCTTTGCCAAAGGCGGCATTGATGGCGCGGGTAGCGAATAGGCCAGTCAGCAGAGCTCCCAGAGTTCCACCCGCTCCGTGAACGCCAAAGGCATCGAGCGAATCGTCGTAACCAAAGTATTTTTTTACCACGAAAACCATAAAGAAGCAGAAAAGACCTGCGACAAAGCCGATGGCCAGGGCAGAAAAAGGCTGCACGTAGCCGGAAGCGGGCGTGATGGCGACCAGACCGGCTACCGCGCCCGAGATCGCTCCCAATGCCGTGGGCTTGCCGCCATGAAGCCATTCGGCGATGGACCAGCCAACCGCCGCCGCTGCCGCCGCGAAGTGAGTATTGACAAAGGCGCTGGTGGCCAGCGAACCGGAGCCCAGCGCGCTGCCGGCGTTGAAGCCAAACCAACCTACCCAGAGCAAACAGGCACCGATGAAGCTGAGCACCATGGAGTGGGGTTGCATCTTCTGGTGGGGGTATCCGAACCGTTTCCCCAGGTAGATGCACGTCACCAAGGCGGAAACGCCGCTCGTGATGTGAACCACTGTTCCGCCGGCAAAATCGAGGCTGGGAATCCGTCCTCCATTGGCGTTGAGCAGACCGCCCACGCCCCAGACCATGTGCGCCATGGGACTATAAACCAGCAGCGACCAAGCCGACAAAAAAACTGCCATGGAGCTGAACTTCATGCGTTCGGCAAACGCGCCGGTGATCAACGCCGGGGTGATGATCGCAAACATGAGCTGGTAAACCATGAAGGTCTGCTCGGGAATTGTGGCAGCGTAGTCGAGATTGGGCGCGATGGAAACGCCGCGCAGGAAGAGGTGCTCGAAGCCGCCGATGAAGCAGGTGCCGTGAGCAAAGGCCAGTGAGTAACCGGCAATGGCCCAAAGAATGGTGATCAGGCACATCATGGCGAAGCTTTGCATCATGGTGCTCAGAATGTTCTTGCGGCGCACCAGGCCGCCATAGAAGAGAGCCAGTCCGGGGCCAGTCATCAGCAGAACCAGAGCGGCGGAAACCAACATCCAGGCATTGTCGGCGGCGGAGTGCGCCTCTTGAACGGCTTGCTGAAGAGCGGCGATCTGGGCCTGAGTGGCGGGAGCTGAAGCAGTCGGCTGAGCCAAAGCCTGCACAGCCAGCACCGCAGGCAAAAGAAGAAGCTTAACGATTCGACAACACATAAAGGAATCCACTTCCAAATAGAATGGGCAAAAATCTGGCGCGAGGCCGGAGTTTTTTGCAGTCAGGAGCTAAGTCTAGAGGCATAATCGCACAAGATGTAATGTGAGAAGAACGCAATTTTGACATGGCTTCGCACTGAAATCTTAGATTTACCTATATGAGGATTCCATGAAGATTTATATTGCACAGGTGAAATTGTGAGTGGCCAGGCGGGTTGGCAGCTTGAAGCGATTGCGTTTCTGCTGGGATTGATGAAGATTGAAGAAGAGAAAGAGGCGGAGACAGAATGCAATTGAAGCGCAGCGGGTGGAGGATTGGGATTTATATAGCATGGGGCCTTTGGGCAGTGGCCACGGCGAAGAGTTTGGCCGTGACGCCTCACGCTGCCAACTGCCAGAAGGTGGTGTTCGCCGGGGAGGTGAGCGCTCGGCAGGAGTGGCGGGCGGCTTTCGGCCAGGGATGGATCTTCCGGCTTGTGCCAATTCAGCCCGGCAAGGCTGGCTATAGCGGCTGGGATCTGGTGGTAGACCGGGAGCAGCCGGTGGGTTTTCCTGATGCCTTATTGCTGGCCACGCCTCCTTATAACTCCCTGAACGAGCATGAGGTGGGTACCACCTTTGGCCTGCGCGCCCAGGACGCCATCGGCTGGAATCCGCGAAGCTTTCGCTTTTTGACTTCTGCGGAGGCCTTGAAAGAGGGGCAGAAACTTTACCCGCTGCTGAGTCAAGGTGGACAGGCGGTCTCTTCCGCTCTTCAAAAAGCGGCTATTCCCCGCTCTTCCCAGCGGTTGATGGAGATCGAAAAGCAAGCCGCCACAGGGCAGTTCCGTATTTTGGATGCACACCTTGTGCCGGGCGTTTCGGATGCTGCTGCTTACGCTGAAAGCTGGGCACTGGCCTCGCCCCGCACGCCACACAGCTTGGAGCCAGCCGCATCGGGTAAAGCTACGCCCTTGGGTGAACTGCGCTGGATCAAGTTTTCCATCACTTTGTGGCTACCGGACGCCTGGGTTGCGCCTAAAGACCTCCATGCAGTGCGCGCGGCCTGCTCGGAATGAGCGACGGGAGGCATTTGGAAGTTAAAAGATAGCAGGGGTTCAACCTGCCGCGTATTGGAAGAAAATAATTGTTCCGACAGAAGAGCAAAAGTGACCGTTCCCCTTCCGACAGAGCGGAGGTATATTGAAGAGTATGGCAGCTACGGCGGAGCGAGATCGTTATCTATTTGGCGCATTGGAGAGCAGCGCCCAGAATCGCGACAAACTCAAGGAAGTGAGTTATGGCTACGAAGAGCCGGAAGGAGTTCTGCTAACCTCGCTGGATTTCGCGGTGAACTGGATTCGCAAAAGCTCGGTATGGCCGATGACTTTTGGCTTGGCTTGCTGCGCCATTGAGATGATGTCCATGGGGGCCTCGCGTTTCGATGTGGCTCGTTTTGGCGCCGAAGTTTTTCGGCCTTCTCCGCGGCAGTCCGACTTGATGGTGATTGCCGGGCGGGTTTCCTGGAAGATGGCCCCCGTGATTCGCCGTCTTTATGACCAGATGCCGGAGCCCAAGTGGGTGATTTCTATGGGCGCTTGTGCCACGTCTGGCGGAGTTTTCAATAATTATGCTTTGGTGCAGGGCGTCAACCAGATAATTCCCGTTGATGTTTATGTCCCAGGATGCCCTCCGCGTCCCGAACAACTTATCTATGCAATTACTCTTTTGCAAGAAAAGATTCAGCGAGAACCTCGTAGCTTACTTAAGACGCTGAATGTGAGGTAATGGAGGCATTGGTCAAGAGTTGAACACGGTGGTAGGTTACCGGGGTAACATTCTTGGCGGCTTCTCGGAGACAGCCGTGATGTTGGTAAGTCAGTAACATGCTGGAAAAATGTTCTCAACTTCAAACGCAGATTATGATACGTTTGATAGTGCTGTAAGGACGTCTAAGGGTTCTTCATTGGTGAAGAATCTGGTCAGTCCGAGTAGAAGTTATGCTCGCAAGCAGCTTTACCTTTTGACTCAGATTAATTGCGGAGGAAAAACGCATGTTCTCTCGTGTTTCGAAGTCAGTGAGCCGGATACTGGTTTTGGCAGGTGTGGCGTCGATGTCACTTGCTCTTACCGCCCAGGACTCAGCCAAGACGGCCGCGAAGGCCCCTGCGGGTGATTCCGCATCAAAATGGGATATCTTTTTGGGCTACAGCTACTTGGCGCCCAAGGGGACGGTCCAGGTTCCGCAGTCGAACGGAACTACTGAGCCTTACTCCTACGATGCCGTGAATGTCGGCGGAATTGCTAGCGGGTCGTATTTTTTTAACCGTTATTTTGGCGCTCAAGTAGAGCTCGGAATCCACGAATATGGTAAGCAGAAATCCGGCAGCAACGTGGGGACGAATGGCAACAACGACGGCTTTTTGACCGGGTCGGCCGGACTGATTGCCCGCTATCCAACGGAAGACATTACACCTTTCGTTCATGCATTGGTCGGCGGAGCCCGTGTTGATGGCCCGGATCATAACCCGTTCACTTGGGGACCGGCGCTGACCGTGGGCGGCGGTATGGACTACGAAACGCCGTTTTTTAATCATCATTTGGCGATTCGCGTCTTCCAGGCTGACTACGAATACATCCACGCTGATTTCGGTCCAGGAGTCTTTGGCGGCCGCGCCAACATCAATGCGGCTCGTTTGAGCGCAGGCGTTGTGATTCATGTTGGCTCGATCACACCCCCTCCGCCAGTGACTTTGGCCTGCTCGGCTAGCCCGCTTTCGGTTTTTGCTGGCGATCCGGTTACGGTCACTGCAACACCGGGAAGCCTCGATCCTAAGCTGAACGCGGTTTATAGCTGGTCGGGCGCAGGCGTCACAGGTAATGGAGCCACGGCCACGGTGGCCACGGCTTCGTTGGCTCCCGGCTCTTATACGGTGAAGGGAACCGTCAAGGAAGGCAAGGCTGGTAAGGAAGGCCTCAAGGCTGGACAGAGCGCGGATTGCTCGGCCAGCTTCACGGTGAAGGCATTCGAGCCTCCTACCGTTAGCTGCTCGGCCAGCCCCAGCACCATCAAGCCTGGCGAGAGCGCCACGGTGACGGCTAGCGGCGTTAGCCCGCAAAACCGCCCCTTGACTTATAGCTACGCAGCCGCTTCCGGTACGATCAGTGGCAGTGGAAACACCGCTACCTTCTCTTCGACCGGTGCGCCGACTGGCGCAGTAGACATCACCTGCAACGTGAGTGACGACAAGGGACAGACAGCGACGGGTTCGACCAGCGTGAGCATTCTCGCTCCTTACGCCGCTCCGGCCCCGCACGCACAGGCTCTTTGCTCGGTTACCTTCGACAAGGACAAGAAGCGTCCGACCCGCGTTGACAACGAAGCCAAGGCTTGCTTGGACGAAGTTGCCCTCGACCTGCAGAAGCAGTCTGACGCCAAGGCAGTTGTGGTAGGTAGCTCTGACGCCAAGGAAAAGTCCATCACCGCCAGGGAAGAAAAGGCTGCCGCGAAGCACAAGCATGTTAAGGTTGCTGATCCTGCCGCGGAGCGCGCTGTTAACACCAAGGCGTACCTTGTGACCGAGAAGGGCATTGATGCTTCTCGCATTACTGTTGCGACGGGCACGACCGATGGGCGGAAGGTAGAAGATTACCTGGTGCCTGCCGGAGCCAGCTTCGAAGCTGATGTACAGGGAACTACTGCGGTGAATGAGACTGCGGTTAAGCCCCAAGCGCGCAAGTCCTTGGCTGCGAAGCACGCCAAGAAGCATGCCAAGGCCGACGACAAGAAGTAAGCGTGTCTGACATCCAACACAGTTGCCGAGCCCTCCATCAAGCATCGATGGAGGGCTCGGCAGGTAAAAGCCAGATGTTTTTTTGAAAATAGGCAAGAGGCTGACCGGCTAGCCGGTCAGCCTCTTGTGTCTCAACCCATCCTCATACTGGATAATTGTTTTGAGATAGGAAAATCGCTTCCTTCATGAATCTGTTACGAACGAGCCTTGACTGTCAGCGGCCGGGATGCTTTGTGAGTGCCGCGCTTACTCTACTCCTTGTGATAATTCTTCCTGGTCTGCATGCGCAGAGACCATGGTCTGCGTCAGGCCCGGATGGTGGCGATGCGCGTGCCATTACTTCGGTGCCAGGCCAGCCAGATCATTTTTTTATGGGAGCTACTGGAAGCTGGATTTATGAGTCCATGGACCGTGGTGCCAGTTGGCATCGGCTTTCCAAGCTGGACACTTCCGACGATCTGATTATGGACCACATCATAGTGGATGCGGCCAGTCCCAGCACAGTGTTTGTTGCTGCATGGAAGCTGGACGAACCCGGCGGCGGACTTTGGGTGAGTCGCGACTCGGGACGGAGTTGGAATGTGGTGGAAGGGTTGCGAGGGCAGTCGATTCGAGCTTTTGCGCAAGCTCCCTCAGACCCGAAAATTCTTTTCGCTGGAACTCTTGAAGGGGTCTTTCGCTCGGTGGATAAAGGCGCCAACTGGATTGAGATCAGTCCGGCAGGTAGCCGCGAGATTCACGAGGTTGAGTCGCTGGCCATCGATCCTATCAATCCTGAGATTGTCTATGCGGGCACATGGCATTTGCCGTGGAAGACAACGGATGGTGGCGCGCATTGGCACAATATCAAGCAGGGTGTCATTGACGACTCGGATGTTTTCTCGATCATTGTGGATGCCAAGCAGCCGCGCACGGTTTATGCCAGTGCGTGCAGCGGCATCTACAAGAGCGAAAACGCCGCCGAGCTTTTTCACAAGATTCAAGGTATTCCAGCTACGGCGCGACGTACGCGGGTTTTGAAACAGGATCCGGCTCATCGCAATGTGGTTTATGCAGGCACCACTGAAGGGCTTTATAAGAGCGTTGACAGTGGCAAAGATTTCAAGCGCATGACCGGCCCTGACGTGATTGTGAACGACGTTTTTGTTGATCCGCTGGAGTCCAAACGCGTGCTGTTGGCAACTGATCGCGGCGGAGTTTTGATGAGCACCGATGGAGCGGCCAGCTTTACGCAAGCAAATGAGGGGTTTTCCGGGCGCAAAGTCGAGGCGCTGCTGGTGGATAAGAGCTCACCAGAACGGATTTTTGCGGGCGTTGTGAATGACAAGAATTTCGGGGGAGTGTTTGCCTCCGTCGACGGTGGCGCAGCGTGGAAGCAGATTGCCGACGGGCTGGACGGGCTCGATGTTTACGCATTGGCTCAGGCTGCGGATGGTACTGTGATGGCCGGTACCAATCACGGAATTTTTGCGCTGGACGCAGAAAAGTCGGTTTGGACGCCCAAAAATCTCATTGCCAATACGCTGGTAAAGACGGCGACAGAAACCCACTACGGCAAGCGCATCAACGTCGAGAAGCGGGTCAAAGATACAGTGCGCGAACTGGAGAGCCGCGTGAACGCCTTGGATCTGGGGGGCGTGGCCTGGATGGCCGCGACGACCGGCGGAATCTATTCCAGCCGGGATCAGGGAACCAGTTGGCAGGGTGGCCCGGTGATGGGCGTGGGCGATTATCTTTCCGTTGCCTCGCACGATGCGCTCGTAGTGGCAGCCCGCTCCAATGGTGTGGTCTACTCCACCGACACCGGGTTGAGCTGGATGCCTCTCCACATTCCTACTATGCTGACTCGCATCCATCGAGTGGCTTTTTCCTCGGATGGAACCCTGTGGCTGGGAGCGCGTGAAGGCGTTTACTTTACCCGCGACCGGGGCAAGACCTGGTTGTGGATCGAGCGTCTTCCTTTTCGCGATGTAGACGATATTTATTATGATGTCGCAATGGACCGGGTGCTGGTCAGCTCGCGGTCGGGCGGTCAAATCTACATGATCGACCCCAAAAACCTGACTTGGAAGTGGGCCGAGAGCGGCTATCGCATTGCGCTGATTCGCGCGGCGGGGGGGCGGTTGCTGGCGGCTTCGCTCTTTGATGGCGTCTTGGTTGAGCCTCCCGCTATTGCGGAGACGATTCAGAGGTGATCTGTGGCAGCAAAATTCTGTATCATCAGGTATGCAGTCTGAATTCGTAGTTTCCCGCCAACCCGCAGAGTTTCATAGTTACGACGCACGGCTCGATCCGATTGCCGCCAAAGTGCTTGCTGGCGAGCGGCTCGACTTCAGCGATGGCCTTGCGCTCTACGGCTCACCGGATTTACTGGCCGTGGGCTGGCTGGCTAACCATGTGCGTGAGCGGATGTACGGCGATGTGACCTATTTCAATGTCAATCGCCACATCAATCCCACCAATGTTTGCGTGGCCAACTGTCGTCTGTGCGCCTTTGGCCGCAAGAAGGGCGACCCCGCTGGCTACACCATGACACTGGAAGAGGCATGGGCGGCGGCCGCTTCCGGTTACTCGGAGGCAGTCACAGAATTTCACATTGTTGGCGGGCTGCATCCCGACCTCCCGCTCCAATACTTTCTCGATCTGGTGCGCGGCCTGAAAGAACGCTTTCCCAAAGTGCACGTGAAGGCCTTCACTATGGTCGAGGTTGCCTTCCTGGCCCGCCGCGCCAAGCTGACCATCGAAAAGACGCTCCTGAAGATGCGCGAAGCGGGCGTGGACTCGATGCCTGGCGGCGGTGCGGAGATCTTTGCCGAGCGGGTGCGAGCCATTATCTGCGACCACAAGATCGGCGGCGACGAATGGCTCTCCACCGCACGGCTGGCGCACAAAATGGGCTTTCGGTCCAACGCGACCATGCTTTATGGGCACATCGAAAATGACGAAGACCGCGTTGACCACCTGCTCAAACTGCGCGCGGTGCAGGACGACACGGGCGGTTTTCAGACCTTCGTCGGGCTGGCCTTTCATCCAGAGCACACTGCACTCGCTCATCTGCCTGTTACCACCGGGCTCTGTGACATTCGCCAAGTCGCCGTCAGTCGTTTATTGCTCGATAATTTTCCTCACATCAAGGCCTATTGGCAGATGCTGACGCCGAAGATCGCGCAGATTGCGCTTCGCTTTGGCGCCGATGACCTGGATGGTACGGTGGTCGAGGAGAAGATTTATCACGATGCTGGCGCCACCACACCTCAGAGCATGACCCGCAAGGAGCTTTGTCGTCTGATTACAGAGGCTGGCCGGATTCCTGTGGAGCGCGATACCCTTTACCATGCTGTTACGCGCACCGATGATAGCTTTACTGTCGCCGTTTAGAAAGGAAAGAATGCCATGAATACTTTTGGCCAGGCCGCTATTTTGGGGCTTTGTTTTGGGCTTCTTTGGGGCATGGGGTGCACATTGGCGATTATGTATTCCATTTATCTGGCTGGCTATCGCAAGGCGGTGAAGGAATCTCTCAAACCAGTTAAGCCGGAGCGCTATTCACATGTGCTTCATGCCATTTTGACGAAGAAGGCAATGAAGAGTCAGCGCAAGATTGAGGCTGCCGCTGCTCGGCCTCCGGTTGAGCCTCCCTCGCAGTCTCCCTCGCAAAGCTAAGATCCCCGACGTTCGCGATCTTTTCGGAGGATTGTCGTGTAGATAATTTTTGGCGCGTGCTATTCGTTCCTGTTCTGCCATAAAAATTGATAGTTATAGCATCGGAGTTACCCGCGTCGAAGGGTGGAATCGTGTCGGTCGCCGAATTCTCTTCAAAAGAGGTGGGTGACTTTAGTTACGTGTAATTTCTCATCTTCTTGCCCGGATGGTCGATATACGCGCATGGAGGGCTCTATGGTGCGTATACGTACACTCTTGATGATTGGTATCTCATTTGCGGCATCGCTGGCCGCTCCGCCCGCTACCGCGCAGCACCAGAGTAGTGGGAATACGGCAATCACGGTAAGTGGCGCTTACGCCGTCACGTTCAACCTGACGATTGCTTCGACTCTACCAACAGGGAGCACAATCACTTGTAGAGCGCAGATCGTGCCCACGCAGAAAGGCTCAGACGCTACCAATCTCCAAGTTTTAGCGGCTCCGATGGAGACCGCAACCGGGATTGCTACGGTCAATGGCTCGACGGCAACCTGTACGGCAGAGATTCCGTTTTCCTGGACGCTTCCCAACTCACAAAGTACAGTGATGCTGAGCTACGAGGTTGACGCTGTGAGCACGGCAGGCGGAACTCGGCTAGTGGTCAGGAGCAGTTTGCAGCAGAACATCAGCGAAGCCTTCCCGTCAGCAGGCGGAACCGCAAGTCCTAGCTTCAATGTGACCCTTTGATGGCGACGGGATACCAGCGGACCTTAGGCGTTGCGCTATACGATGCACGGAAATTGTTTCCAATTCAGCGGCATTACAGCAAGTAGCGGTGCAAATCAAGTTGACGCATCGCAATACCCACTTCCGGAAGATTTCTAGGCAGACCAAGCAGCCCGGTTGACGCGCCCATTGGAGATGAACCCCATATCGACCGATATGCCGCGCACGCAATGGAGCAGATGGTTGGCGATCGAAGGCAATTTTTGCGCCGTGACTCGAAACGAAGGTCCAGAGACGCTCACTGCGGCAATCGGTTGGTGTTGCGCATCCAACACTGGAACCGCGATACATCGCAGGCCATCTTCCAACTCCTCATCGTCCACCGCGTAACCGCGACGGCGGGTCTTTTCGATCTCCACGCGCAGAGCCTCGGGAGTGGTGACGGTGCGGTGTGTGAAGCGCTCAAAGCGAGTGCGGTGCAGGATGTCGGCAACTCGGTCCTCTGGAAGAAAGGCCATGATCGCTTTTCCCACTGAGGTGCAATGCACGGAATTGCTGGCTCCGATGCGCGTGATCATGCGAACAGAGCGGGCAGGCTCAATTTTGTCGATGTAGATGATTCTCGCCTGTTCAAGGATACAAAGGTGCGCAGTCTCTTCGGTTTCGTTGACCAGACGACGCAGGTGGGGTTGGGCACGGTCGCGCAGGTCATATTGTTCGATCGCTCGGTTACCAAAGTCGAAAAGACGAAGCCCAAGGCGAAATTTTCCAGTCGAGGTCCGCTCCACCATGCGGTGACGCTCCAAAACCATCAAAAAGCGGTGCGCTGTACTTTTGTGCAGTTGCAGGGACGAGGATACCTGCGCCAATCCCAAAGGTGTATCACTTTCTGAGAGTAGGTCCAGAACGGCAAATGCCCTGTCCAGAGCTTGAACTTTGTAAGTACCTTGCGGGGAGACGTCTCGCACTGTGTTCTCCTGTTTCGTCTAATGTTGCCTCTCTAAGTTTGCAAGGAATGGGATGCTGTGTCAAGTTGTGATACGCGGTTTCTGCCTATGGGATCACAGCGGAAGATTGAATGAAGCTCGCGTTTTGAATTCACTACGTCGCCCCGAAGACCTATTTTCCCTGGAGAGCGTCTCCCTCGCCCGGTGCTAAAAAGAGGTTGCCTTCTAGCCCGTGCTGGCGGGTATAGAGGTCGTAATAGCGACCGTGAAGAGAGTAGAGCTCCGAATGGCTGCCACGCTCCACAATGAGCCCCTCTTCGACCACCAGGATCTGATCGGCGCGGCGAATGGTCGAGAGCCGGTGGGCAATCACGAAGGTGGTGCGCCCCTGCATCAGTTGGTTAAGCCCCGCCTGGATCATGGCTTCCGACTCAGAATCCAGCGAACTCGTCGCTTCGTCCAGAATCAGAATTCGCGGATCGGCCAGCAGGGCGCGCGCAATCGAAAGTCGCTGTCGTTGGCCACCAGAGAGCTTGACGCCTCGCTCACCGACAATGGTGTCGTAGCTTTCTGGAAAGCGCTCGGCAAACTCGTCTACACGTGCGGTGCGGCAGGCAAAAAGAAATTGTTCTTCGGTGGCCTCGGGGCGCGAGAAGAGAATGTTCTCGCGGATGGTGCCGTCGAAGAGAAACGAATCCTGCAAGACCACACCTAACTGCGAACGAAAAGTATTCAGATCGACATGCGCCAGATCCACGCCGTCCACAGTGATGCGGCCTTTCGATGGCGTGTGAAAGGCGCACAACAAGCTGATAATGGTGGACTTGCCTGATCCTGATGAACCCACCAGAGCGGTCACCGATCCCTGCGCGGCCTCAAAGCTGACGCCGTGCAGAACCGATTTTTCTGGCGTATAGGCGAACTCGACCTCTTCAAAACTGACCGTACCCGCAATGGACGGCATCTTCAGGGTGCGCTCGGGGCTCTGGTTTTCTTCCAACTCGGACATGATTTCGCCGGTGCGGTCCAAGCCGGCAAAGGCCTCGGTCAATTGTGTGCCGATATTCACGATCTGGAAGACTGGTGCAATCATGAAAGCCAAAAACATGTTGTAGCTGAAGTAGTCGCCGACCGACCAAGTGCCCGCCAGTACGCGATGCCCGCCCAAACCTATCACTATCGCCGAAACCAGTCCCAGCACTGTGGTGGAGGCGGCGGCCAGCGAACTGGTCATGGTCAGCGACTTCATCACGTTCGTCAGCAGCCGCTCCACGCCCAGGGCGAAGACGCCAGCCTCGCGCTCTTCGGCGTGATAACCCTTGATGACGCGCGCCCCGCCCAATGATTCGGTCAACCGCCCGGTCACTTCGGCATTGATCTTGGCGCGTTCGCGAAAGATGGGGCGGATGATTTTGAAACCATATTGCAAGACGAAAATAAAGGTACCCATCACGGCAAAAACGGTGAGCGTGACCGTGGCGCTGCGATGCAGCAGGTAAAGGAAGGCTAGCACCGCAGTCAGCAGTCCGCCAACAAACTCGACCAAGCCTGTTCCGACCAGGTTGCGGACGCCCTCGACGTCGCTCATGATGCGCGCTACCAGTGTGCCTGTCCGGTTTTCGTCGTAGTAGGAGACCGAGAGCAGGCCCACGTGCCGCTGAACTTGACAGCGCATTTCGGCGATCAGCCGCTGCCCGGCCTTCGAGAGCAATTGCGTCAGAGAAAACGAAGTGATGGCTTGCACCAGCATCGCCGAAAAGACCAAAGCGATGAAGAACGGCAGCTTGTCGGGATGCGGATGCGTGGGCGACAGCACAGTATCGAGAAGCGGCTTGGAGGTATAGGGAAGCACCAACCCAGCCACGCGATTGACCACCATCAGCGCCATGCCCGCAGCGAGCAGCCCGAGCCGCGGAACGACCAGAGAGCGGATTTGCGGCCACAGCTTTTTCAAGCTGGGCTTGCGCTTGGGCAGATCAGTCTGGCCGGCACGAGCGCTACTGCGGTACGAACGCTCGGCGCGCGTTGCCATGCCCATCCCTCCGGTTCGCAGGCCGCCCACGCGCTAAACCTTTCCTGAAATTCGCGCGTTGATGAAGGAGCGCACACAGAGCAGTATGTAAATAAACATCAGGCCAGCGAGGGCTAGCTTTGAAGTGAGCGCAAACGCGTTTGGTTCCAGGCCGAGCGACACGGCATGCACGTAGCCGCGCACCGCCTCAATTGCGCCGCCCAAAAAGCCCAACAGGCCGATGGATACGTTGACGTGCATATAGAGCTTGCGCCGGCTTTCGTTTGGACTGATTGCCAGAAAGCCGAAAATCCCCAGCGCCAAGCCAAAGTAAGAGGGAATCAGCGAGGTGGGATGCACACCGCCAGTGCCGATGTAGCCCGCCAGTCCCAGGGCAATCAAAAGAACCGCAAAAATCAGTGTTACTTTCGCCATCAGGCGTTACCTCAAGGAGAAGAATTTGTTTCTACCTGAATGGATGTGCGCCAACCGGCGAACGACTCACAACCCGATCCAGGCAAGGACTTTCGCCACGGCTTCTGCCGTCGTTTGCGCGTCAGCCAAGTGTAGAACGTCGACGCCCGCAGGTGGTTCAAGCGTAGCCAACTGGCTGCCAAGCAAATTGGGATTCATATAGTGGCCGGCGCGATGCGCCAGGCGTTCTTCCAACTGCGCACGTGGTGGGTCCAGCCATACAAAGCGTAGTTCGTCGAGCCCTGCTGCGAGCCGCTCGCGATAACTGGCTTTGAGCGCCGAGCAGGTGAGAATTCCACTTGCTCCATTACGCTTCCATGCGGACAGGATCTCATGCAATTCGTTCAGCCAGGGCTTCCGGTCTTCGTCGTTTAAGGCGATACCAGACGCCATCTTGTTGCGGTTTGCTTGGGAGTGGTAGTCGTCTCCTTCGGCAAAGCTCCATCCGGTTTTCGTCACCAGTCCCGCCGCCAATGTGGACTTGCCCGATCCACTTACGCCCATCAGCACCAGAATCAACCGTAATCTCCTCTTCCGCAACCCTTGCCAGCGGAACACTCAGCCAGTGTACAACCATGTTCGTGGACTATGATGAGGTTTCCGCTAGCCGTAGCTCTGGGGTGGTCTTCGAACGCAGTGCATCGCTTTGCCCTTATTGATCAAGGAGTTTGGCCCCCCACATCACCGGTGGGTATTTTCAGGCCATACGCAGGCTTCCAGGACGTTAGTAGATGCTACTGTGAAGTCTCTTGCTCTCGTAAAAATATTCAGGCCCAAAATGGTTATTTCCCACAAACGTTCTCGATAACACCAAAGCGTTATCTAAAGTAATCGAAGTGCTATTTATGTTTTTTCTAATCTATCCGATGATTCATTTGTAGACAGATTCACGTGAACGAAATAAGGAGAAGTATATGCACGATCTGCTGATTGCCCTGGCTTTTATTGGAATGATTGTTGCTCCTGCTATTGTTGCCGCCAAGTCTGGGACCGACGCCACGGAAGATGGCGACTAAAGACGGCAGCTTTTCCCCAGCTACGCTCTTCGCATAGAACCGCCCGGCGATCCCAGGGGGTGCGGGATCAAGTCAGCGTTCAGACCTCGCGGAAGATTGCTCTTCGCCGCTCCACCCGTTAGACTTGGGTTTTGAGGGGCTATCCATGTT
>Ga0224529_1001027_pt1 | contig 18246 bp, 13 predicted proteins | sample CBST50metaG_FD_179893 | JGI IMG/M metagenome (GOLD analysis project Ga0224529, IMG submission 179893) | Peat soil microbial communities from Stordalen Mire, Sweden - C.B.S.T50 | ecosystem: Environmental > Terrestrial > Soil > Wetlands > Peat | place: Sweden: Norrbotten County, Stordalen Mire... | reverse complement strand
CCGGGGTACTCTGGGTCTAAATGAAATGAGATCAGGCGATTGCGTGGGGTGATGGTCGGTAAAAGCGTCATTTCTGACAGGTTACTGCTAGGGTATTGTAAACATTTGGGTTAGGGGTGAAAATTTAGGTTTGGCGGTTTAGCTTGTAACGTATTCATTCTATTTAGCTTCCTGATAATGCGTTGATTCGCAACGGTTTGTTAGTGTGCGTTAAATGCGAAGGCCCGGCTGATTGGCCGGGTCTGTCTGCTTGGTACTGTTTTAATTATACGCGCTGGAGCATAACTACTATGCCAACTATTTTTCGGATGGAAGTGGTTGATGGGGTGTAGGTTAGGAGGATTTTTGAGGGTCGAGGGGCTTGACATGCGATTTTTCGGGCAAATTTGAAGAAAATATATTTCGATTCATGCGATTGCCCTTGTATTGCGATGAGACTGCGATGTATGAGGCACACAACTCAGGCGGCTTCTCGCCATTCGTTGTCGTCGCGGATTTCGAGCACGATTTTTTCTCTGGTGGGCTTGAGTTCATCCAGCATGGACTGAAGGATGGTCCCTGCGTGATCGTAGAGGCCGGACTCTTCGCTGAGGATGGCGTAGGAGAGGCGGGCCAGCTTTTCCGTGGCGCTGGAGATGGGCTGCTTGCCGTTTTCGATGCGCGAGAGCGTCTCCGGTTCGAGTCCGAGATACTTGCAATACTCGGTGGCCTTTTTGCCCAGCCGCTTGCGCAGAAAGCGCACCTCAGCGCCGGTCAGGTCGGACTTGGAGAGGACCAGATCGCGCGCAATGACGCGCATCAACTGCTTCAGGGCCGGGATTTCAGCCACGATTCTTCCGTCTGGGGATGTGAAGTACTTGATTCCTACCAGAAAAACATTGTCGAGGCCGGAATCTACAAAATGAAACGGAGCCTCGTCGGTTGCGAAGTGTTCGGCCAGGTTCTGCTGGGTCATTCCTTGCGATTCCATCGGGTTACGACCTCTATTCTTGACATATTATCAAGTTTTGAGGACTAGGTGACACCCGAAGAATTTGATCTGGGCAATGAAGGCGATCGCTCAGGGCGCGAGGCCCACTCATCGCGGTGAGACTGCCATGAATGGGGCACCCAGCCATTGGCGAAAAATAAGCGAACAATTTGTCGAGATTTGTGAGACAATTCATCGCATGAAATCAAGTTCTGTTTGCCTCGCGCTTCTGCTGCTGCTTATCGGATGTAAAAGCTCGCCTTCTCAATCCACGCCGGAGAGCATTAAAGTTGCGGAGCAAGGATCGGCGGCTTACCTTCATTCATTGAGTGTGAATGACCGCAAGAGCTATGACGATCTGAACGCTGAGTGGCTCAAGGATCAGGGGAGCGATCCAGCAGCCTTCAAGAAGTATTACGCGAGCGTCGTTGTCGAGTCGCAGACAATACTTGGAAGGCTTGGATATGGAACGCTTTTTACAGGGATTGTTGACGACAGGACACGGAATGCACTTCTGGGTTATCAGAAGAAAAACGGCATTTTTCAGAGCGGCAGCGTAGATCCTTTGACGTTTTACGCACTGGACAAGGATGAAAAGGTTCTGGACGAGAGTATTGTCACGACGGACTGGTTCATATTTAATGCTCGGTCATGGAATCGATATTTCTCCGCAGAGGGAGCATGGGACTACAAGAATAAGGATGAGTTCATCGTTCAAAGCGATCAGATTGAGTGCGATAAATCATCTGGAACCTGTACTGACGCATCCGCCAGCCTGGTGGCCTCTTCCTCCCTCGGAGTTGTTACCAATAGCTATCGAATCACAAAGTGGGACGACTATAGAATTCTCGCAGAATTGGTTGATCTGCCCTGTGAGAAGGATCAAATAGAGATCGTCCGTGATGAGCAGACGGTCACGATGCACATGATCTCAATCGACAAGGACAATCCTGCGTGCAACAAGTTAATGGGGAATCCTACTACTATTGATGCACACCTTGTCGATTGGAAGAAGATAGGTATGCCTCGGATTGAGACGCTTCAGAAGAAGCGTGCTTTGTTGCTCCAATATTCCGATAGTGCAAAGGAAATCATCCAAGCAGGGAAATAGAGAGAGAAACCGGTCTATATCCGAGAGGTTCGCAATGTCTGCGTCTACAAGTTCTGCACGTTGTTGCTGGGCCGAATCGCTCGGCGGGTGTGACAAGCAAATCTCAGGAGAACACCCCGTATCTCAATGCTTGTTTAATGAAGACGCAATCACAGTTCAGGGTCTCCCCTGGTGTCTCGAAGCTCCAAAAACCATCGGCATGTCTAGCTTTGTCAGAAATATCCTCTGCCGGGCACATAACAGCCAACTCAGCAACTTAGATACAGCGGCCTTGGGAGCCTTCAATGCGTTTCGAGAGTCGGTCAGGCTCAATGAAGCGCGGGAAGGATTACGTGCTGAGTATTTGACCATCAAGCGCTTCGTTATAAATGGCCCGCTGCTTGAGAGATGGTTTCTCAAGACGCTAATCAACGTAAGTTTTGGTGGAAAATGGATCATCGGAAACGGCACCCACGCAAAGGGAGTTCCCTCGGACGATCTTGTACAGACTGTATTTGGATTGCGGGACTTTCAGTCTGGAGCCGGGCTATATATCGCCAGCCATGCTGGCGAGCAGATCGACTCTATGGACAGAGTAAATATCATTCCTAAGACTGACGGGAACACTCTCGCAGCCGCAGGATTTAATTTTCGTGGTTACAGATTTTTTCTCAATCTTCTTCCGCAAAAATTCGACATGGACGGTCAGTCACATCTCTTCTATCGCGATTCTCAGATGAAGTTTCAGATTCACAATAGCAAGGGCCGTCTACTGCTATCGCACGAGATCAAGTTTAAATGGAAGATTCCGACATAGTGCAGTGATAACTCTCCAGTGTCTAAAGTCACGTGATGTTGTTGACGGCGAAGGTTAGGGCGGATTTGGTGGCGTCGACGAGGACGTGGTTGGTGGGGCGGACGGAGCCGTCGAGGATTTTGATGGCGAGGGGGTCCTGGACGAGGCGCTGGATGGCGCGCTTGAGGGGGCGCGCTCCGTAGGCGCGGTCGTAGCCGGATTTGAAGATGAACTTGCGCGCGGCGGGGGTGAGGGAGAGCGTGATCTTGCGGTCGGCGAGCATGGCGGTGAGCTCGGCGAGGCGGAGGTCGATGATGCGGGTGAGCTGCTCTTCGCCGAGGGGATGGAAGACGACTACATCGTCGATGCGGTTGAGGAACTCGGGGCGGAAGTGCTCGCGCAGGATGGCGAGGACGCGCTCGGTGGCCTCGGCGAAGCCTTCTTCGCCCTCGGCCCAGGCGGTGGTGAGCTGCGTGGCACCGAGGTTCGAGGTCATGATGAGGACGGTGTTTTTAAAATCGACAGTCCGGCCCTTGGAGTCGGTTAGTCGGCCGTCGTCGAGGACTTGCAGGAGGACGTTGAAGACATCGGCGTGGGCCTTCTCGATCTCGTCGAAGAGCACAACCGCATAAGGCCGGCGGCGGACGGCCTCGGTGAGCTGGCCTCCCTCGTCGTAGCCGACGTAGCCGGGAGGCGCTCCGATGAGGCGGGCGACGGAGTGCTTCTCCATGTACTCGGACATGTCGATGCGGACCATGGCGGCCTCGTCGTCGAAGAGGAACTCGGCGAGGGCGCGGGCGGTTTCGGTTTTGCCGACGCCGGTGGGGCCGAGGAAGATAAAGCTGCCGATAGGACGCTTGGGGTCGGAGAGGCCGGCGCGGCTGCGGCGGATGGCGTTGGCGACGACGGTGAGCGCGGCGTCCTGCCCGATGACGCGCTGACGCAGGCGGTCCTCCATGGTGACGAGCTTCTGCATCTCGCCTTCGAGCATCTTGGAGACGGGGATGCCTGTCCACTTGGAGACGACGGCGGCGATGTCTTCTTCGTCTACCTCTTCCTTGAGCATTCGTGCGGGTTTTTCCCAGGTCTCAGAATCGAGACCTGGGGCACCCGACTTTGTGGTGAGTGATCGGAGTTCGGCTTCGGCTTTGGGAATCTCGCCGTACTGGAGTTCGGCGGCGCGCTGCAGGTTGCCCTTGCGGGTCTGCTCTTCGGCCTCGAAGCGGAGGGCTTCGAGGTGGGTTTTGAGTTCGGCGACGCGGCCGATGGCTCCACGCTCCTGCTGCCAGCGGGCGCGGAGGGCTTTGGATTTTTCGCGGACCTCGGCGAGTTCCTTTTGCACGATCTCCATGCGCTCGCGGGAGGCTTCGTCTTTCTCGCGCTTGAGGGCGGCCTGCTCGATTTCGAGCGATGTGGCGCGGCGTTCGAGGTCGTCGATCTCGGTGGGGACGGAGCCAATCTGGATGGCGAGGGCGGCGGCGGCCTCGTCGACCAGGTCGATGGCCTTGTCGGGGAGGAAGCGGTCGGAGATGTAGCGGTGAGAGAGCGTGGCGGCGGCGACGAGGGCGGAGTCCTTGATGCGGACCTTGTGGTGCGTCTCGTAGCGCTCGCGCAGGCCGCGCAGGATGGCGATGGTGTCTTCGACGTTCGGCTCGCCGACGAAGACGACCTGGAAACGGCGCTCGAGGGCGGCGTCCTTCTCTATATATTTGCGGTACTCGTTGATGGTGGTTGCGCCGATGGCGCGCAGGCCGCCGCGGGCGAGGGCGGGCTTGAGCATGTTGCTGGCGTCCATTGCGCCTTCGGCCGCGCCCGCGCCGACGAGAGTGTGAAGCTCGTCGATGAAGAGGATGATCTCGCCGTTGGAGTCTTCGATCTCCTTGAGGAGAGCTTTGAGGCGGTCTTCAAACTCGCCGCGGAACTTTGCGCCGGCGATCATGCTGGCGAGGTCGAGGGCAACGACGCGCTTGTCTTTGAGGATTTCGGGGACGTCGCCCTGAATGATGCGGCGGGCAAGGCCCTCGACGATGGCCGTCTTGCCGACGCCGGGTTCGCCGATGAGGACGGGATTGTTTTTGGTGCGGCGGGCGAGGACCTGAATGACGCGGCGAATCTCTTCGTCGCGGCCGATGACGGGATCAAGCTTGCCTTTGCGGGCCAGATCGGTGAGATCTTTTCCATACTTCGTAAGGGCCTGGAACTTGCCCTCGGGGTTCTGGTCGGTGACGCGCTGCGATCCACGCACGGCGGAGAGGGCCTTGAGGACAGCGTCGTGGGTCGCGCCGAGGGCGGCGAGAGCGTCGCGCGTTGGGTCTCCTTTGGCTTCGGTGAGGGCGAGGAGAAGATGCTCGGTGGAGATGAAGTCGTCCTTGAAGGAGTCGGCCTCCTTGGAGGCGCGGTCGAGGATTTTTTGCAGGGACGTGGCCATGGCGGGCTGGGCGTTCGAGCCGGAGACCTTGGGGAGCTTGGCGATGGCGGAGTTGGCTCCGGCGAGAAGCTGCTGCACACGGACGCCCGCGCCCTCGAGGACGGGAAGGACGACGCCCTCACGGTCTTCCAGCAGGGCGGCGAGCAGATGCATGGGGAGGACTTCGGGATTGCCGTTTTCTGCGGCGAGGGACGCGGCGGCTTGAATGGCCTCCTGCGACTTGACGGTCAACTTCTCCCACTTGAATGGCATGATACTTCCTTGGATGCGAATTGGACGGCGAGCGGATTTGGTCCGCGCGCTGCGCGTCTGGTTGAACGCAATTTGCAATTAGTATAGGGCACGGCGGGACGACGCTTTTTGACGGAGAGATGGGAATATTGAATGCGATTTTCGGGGCGCGGAGTGGTAATCTTGCGGCATGGAGATCAGGCTGAGCCCGGAGCTTGCGGCGGTGGTCGAGCGGGATGTGGCCGCTGGACGGTTTGCCAGCGTGGACGAGTACATCGCCGAGGCGATTGAGCTGCTGCACGAGCGCGAGCCTTGGCGGGATGAGCCGCTGGAAGAACTCAACGCCTCGCTGGAGGAGGCAATCGCCGAGGCCGAACGCGGGGAACTCGCAGACGTGGAGCAGGTTCGGCGGGAGATGCGCGAGATGAAAGCCGAGTGGGCAAAGGCTCGTTCTGCGGCGTGAGTTCCTATCTTCTTACAGCCGCCGCGCGACGCGATCTGAAGTCCATCTGGTGGTACATTGCAGAGGACAGCCTGCGACACGCGGACCTCGTCGAAGAGGCTGTTCTGGAGACCTGCCGCTCTGCCGCCGCAATCTCTGGCCTGGGACATCGACGCCAGGGCGTTCGCAATCCCAAGATTCTGTTTCTTGCCGTGTCAGGCTACGAACGATATTGCATTGCGTATCTGGCAGGTTCCGAGCCGCTACGCGTCCTGCGCATCCTGCATGGAGCGCGAGATGTGCCGAGACTCTTCGGGTAGCAATTAGCGCGATAATTGCCCTCCGTCCTCTCGTGTAAGATTCTCTGCGAGGCGATGCGGATGATTGGCAAGGTTTGGATGGTGGGGCTGCTGGGCTGCGGGATGGCGATGGGGCAATCGGCGGTGCGCCCAGTGACGGCCAAGAGTCCCGCGTCGGCCAAGGCTCCAGTGGCGATGGGGCCAACCAAGCCGGTGGCATTCGATGTGGTGTCGATTCGGCCGAGCGCGCCGGGAAGTCCGTGGGGCGGGGTCCAGATACTGCCGGATGGCTACCGGGCGTGGGGGATTGGGCTTTGGGTGTCAGTCCAGAACGCGTATATTCCGACCGAACTTTACTCCTCGGGCCGGATACAAGGGATGCAGCCATGGATGACGAGCGAGAAGTACGACATCGTGGCAAAGGTGGCCCCGGCGGATGTGGCAGAGTGGCAGAGGCAGAGCAATTTCAAGCAGCAGAAGGGGCTGCTGCAGGCGATGTTGCAGACGATGCTGGCGGAGCGATGCAAGCTGGTGGTGCATCGCATTCCGGCGGAGATTTCTGGCTATGCGCTGGTGGTGGGCAATGGCGGACCGAAGTTCAAGGAGACGAAGCCCGGTGAGATGATGCCCAGCGGTCTGCCACTTCCAGACGGAGGGGTGCTGGTTGGCGCTGCACGAGGCGGGAAGCTGGAAAATTCCTTTTACGGCGCTTCGATGGCAGAGCTTGCGAACCACCTGAATGGAGCGTCTCCGGGGCACCCTGTTGCGGACAGAACCGGGTTGACGGGGAAGTATGATTTTGTGCTGAAGCGGATCGACATGAGTGAGGAGCAGGATGGGCGGGTATCCATGAACGCGATACCTGCCCCGAATGACATCTGGGATCTGGGGGTTCTTGGGCTGAAGCTGGAGTCGATTAAGATACCGACGGAGACCGTGGTGATCGACCATATTGAGCGGCCATCGCAGAACTGACCGCTATGGAAACGGCCATCTGGCCCACTTATTCGCGGGCCAGATGAGATGAGGCGCTACTGTCCTGAGTTCGTTGAAGAATAGGCCGGGCCTTCAGCCCTCGACTCTGTGCCGGGCCGTGTACCTGGGGCTACGCCCCAGGCTGGTATAGATCGGGCCTTCGGCCCTTGGTTTAGAGCTGCGAATTAATGACTCAGGACACTAGTGGGGGCGGTCGGCCATGATGTCGTTGAAGGATTTGAAGAAGGTGGATTCGTTGCCCTTGGCGGTGGCGGTGCGCTGGGCGAGGACGCGCTCGACACAGAACTCTTCGGCGTTGGGGTTGGCGGTGAGGAGCTGCATGACCTCGGCGATATAGTCTTCGAGCGGCATGGCGCGCGGGTCGGTGGGCTTCGCGCCCATCAGCGTGGTGGCGACCCAGGGTGGGACCAGCTCGGAGACGCGGACCGAAGTGTCCTTGAGCTGGTAGCGGAGCGACATGGTATAGGAGTGGATCGCAGCCTTGGTGGCGCAGTAGGTTGGGGTGAAGGCCATCGGGATAAACGCGAGGCCCGAGGTGACGTTGAAGATGGTTGCCGAGGGCTGCTTCAACAGGTGCGGCAGAAATGCGGAGGTGACGCGGATGGGGCCGAGAAGATTCGTCGTGACGGTTGCCTCGGCTGTAGCGGTCGCGCCCTTCAGGATGTCTTCGGAGCGCATGATTCCGGCATTGTTGAAGAGGACGTTGAGCCTGGGGTAGTCGCGGGTGAGCTGGGCGGCGACTGCGGCGATGCTGGCTGGCGACTCGACGTCGAGGACGATGGAGTGGATGCCGGGGTTGGCTGAGGTGACGGCGTCGAGCGCGGACTGGCGGCGGCTGGCGACGATGACTTGATTGCCGAGCTGGTGAAACTGCTCGGCGAGCGCGCGGCCGATGCCGGTGGCGCCGCCGGTGAAGAGGATGGTGTTTCCGGTGAGATTCATATAACTCCTGGTTCTCCGATGCATGTTGTCCGGTGTGAGGAAACTGCTGCTTTATGCAGTGTAAACGAGGTTACGGATGGATTGGATGAACGGAGCATGAGAAGGATGCGAGGCGTGGCGGCGGCGGCGTATACTCCGGGACGCACGAAAATCAGCGATCCGGAGTCGATGCAATGAAGGCTGCCCGCAGGTATTTCCTCGTCCCGCTGTTCCTGTTTCCGATTTTGTTCTTCACGGGCCTGACCACGGCTGCGCAGGCGCAGGCGGCGGCACAGGCCCAGTCGCCGCGTCCGTGGCAGGCGATTACGGTGCCGTCGACCGCGGAGGTTGCGGCGAACTTCATGTTTCCGCCGCGCGAGTATGGGGCGATGCAGCAGTTTCAAAGCTGGAACGGGGCGGACCAGGCCGATGTGCGGCGGAGGATATCCTTCGACCTGGACCAGATGGAGGCGAACGGGATCTTCATGATTAATCTGTCGCCCGGCCGACGCGATATGGTCAACGGCGAGCCAGCGTATCTTTCGCCGGGACACATGGACCTGGTGAAGTACATCGTGGGCGAGCTGGCCAAGCGCAACATGAGGATGTGGATCCAGGACGAGAGCGACTATCCGAGCGGGTTTGCCGGAGGATATATCACGGAGCGGTACCCGCAGCTTGGGATGCAGGACATTGTGGCGGACATTACTGTGCATGTGGCCCCGGGACAGACGCTGCAAATGCCGGTGCCACCGGACACACTGGCGATCTGGGCGACGGAGACGGACGCGCAGGGGGCGATCAAACAGGTGATCCCGATCCCGGTGCCGGCGGACATGCAGTTGAAGTACCTGACACCGGCCGAGGGCACGACTCCGAACGAGCCGCGCTACACCTGGCAGGTGCAGTTTCTGCGGCACGTTTATCTGAGCTCGCCGACGCGCAACTTCAACCGCGCGGACGGGACGCGGGCCAAGGACGCGACGTATACGATCATTGACTACCTGGATCCGAAGGCGACGGACGCGTTCCTGCATACCGTGCATGAGACGTACTACAACGCTGTGGGCGACCAGTTCGGCAAGATTGTGATGGGCACCTTCGGCGATGAGCCGGACTATAGCAGCGGGATTCCGTGGACCCCGAAGCTGCTGGAAGAGTTCAAGGCGCAGAAGGGCTACGACCTGACGCCGTATCTTCCTTCGTGGTTCGATCACGCTCCGATCAAGGGTGCGGACCTGGCGAGGGCGGACTACTACGACGTGTGGAGCGGGATCTTCAAGGACTCGTTCTTTGGCGAGCAGGCGAACTGGGCGAAGGCGCACAACGTGGAGTACCTGGTGCATCTGAACCACGAAGAGGCCATGCCATCGCTGGAGCGCAGCGAGGGCGACTTCTTCCGCGATGAGCGGTATGTGGAGACCCCGGGCATCGACAACCTGAGCCAACTGATTCCGAGCGCGGTGCATACGCCGGACGGGACGTGGGGCACCAACAACAACTTCCCCAAGCTGGCGTCGTCCGCGGCGCATCTGTTCGGCAAGCCGAAGGTTTGGGCGGAAGAGGGCGGCGGAATGGGCATCGACGGCAAGTACCAGATGGACTTCCAACTGGTGCGCGGGGTAACCACTCTGGCGCTACGCGTGCCGTGGACGCACGCCACCGCCGGAGAGCCTCTGCCGGCTAATCCCGTGGTGCAGCCGCAGGCCAAGCTGACTGCGATGTATGGCAACCGCGGCGGCTATCTGATGTCGATTGGACGACCGGCGGCGCAGGTTGGGCTGTACCATCCGGGCAACAGTATATGGATGGGCGGCGACGCCGCGCAGGAGGCCGACCGCAGCACGACCAAGCTGGGCTGGCAGTTGTTCGAGCACCAGGTGGATTGGGACTACTTCGACGAGCAGTCGTTGAGTTCGGTAGCGAAGATAGAGGATGGCGGCTTCAAGAACCTGAGCGGACAGGTGTACAAGGCGATTGTGCTGCCGTCGATGACGGTGATTACGCGCACCGGCCTCGAGCGCTTGCAGGAGTTTGCCAAGGCGGGCGGCAAGGTGATCTTCGTAGGCAAGACGCCGACACTGGTCCTGGACAAGACGTTCATGGACGCGAAGGAGAAGCCAGACCTGAGCTTCGCCACGCTGATCGAGGCGTCGGGCGACATAACACCAGCGGTGCTGGCGGCGCTGCCCAAGCCGGATGTGAAGCTGGATGCTGAGTTCAAGCGGCTGACCTACACGCACCGCGCATGGACCGACGGCGATATGTACTTCTTCTTCAACGAGAGCAACCAGACGGAGTCTCGCGTGGCGACGATTGCGGGACACGGCAAGGCTCAGACGTGGGATCTGGCTACGGGCGAGATCCATCCGCTGTCGGCGGCGACGGCCGAGGGAGCAGACGCAGTGAAGGTTCCGCTGGTGCTGGGGCCGTACGAGGCGAAGGTGATTGTGGTGGGACCGCTGTCCAAGAAGGGGGTTGCCGCGGCGGAGCCGTCCTTCGCCTCCGGCACGACTCTGGTGGATTTTAACGGCAACTGGAAGCTGGACCTGAATGGCAAGCAGTTGACGACGGCGCTGAAGTCTTGGGAAGATCTGGGCACTAAATCGTTTGCCGGACCGGCAGCCTACAGCATGCAGTTCACTGTAGCCACAGCGGCGCCTAAGGGTAAGCGTGTGTATCTGGAGATCGCAGAGGTGCACGACTATGCGAAGGTGACGCTCAACGGGAAGGAGCTGGGTGCGTGTTCGTGGCAGCCGTATCGCTGGGACGCGACGGGTGCCTTGAAGAAGGGGACGAACGATCTGAGGATCGAAGTGAACGCGACGGTTGCGGGACGAGGCGGGCCAGGCGGGCCGCCTCCGGCTGCGGCTCCGGCTGCTACTCCAACTGCTGCACCCGGCGGTTTGTATTCTAGTCCGCCCTTAAGTGCAGGTGCAGGCGCGCGCCGCAGACCGACTGGAGCTGGCGGAGCAGGAGCTGCTGGCGCTGCTGGTTCGCCCGCTGCTGGAACTCCGCCTGCCGGCTATGGCGCCGCAGGAGGAGGACGTGGCGCTGCTGCTGCGCCGCCGACATCGGGCCTGCTTGGTTCCGTCAAGCTGGTGGCGTACTAGAGCGAAACCAGAGTAAGAGTGCCCAAGGGAAGTGTATTTGGGTGACTTTTCTTGAGGAGAAAGTCACTCAAATGTATTGCCTCTGGGGATATCCACTCTGGTTTTGCTCAAACCGCAAACGGACGGCAGACGATTCCACTTCACTCGATTCGAGCGAGGGGAGGTATGGTGTGTCGTCCGCCATTGAAATTGTGAACGAACTCCATCGACAGCAAAAGCAACTAGGATAGGAGTGGCTACCGCGCATGGAGATGCGGCAGGCGAGGAGGGAGTGGCATATGCGGAGTGAGGTCCTGGCGATACAGGTGGAGGCGGCTGCGCGGGCGGCGGGGCTGGCCGTGGTTTCGAGCGAGACGGGCAATGAGGACGACGACGGCGGGACGACGAAGTTCCTGCTGGCGCTGGCGGGCGTGTCGGCCACGAAGGATGAGAAGACGCAACTGCTGGAGTTGAGCGAGCGGTTCGAGTTTGGGCGGCCCGATCTGAAGGACGGGGTGCGGCTGTACTTGGCGGAAGCGGCGAAGAGGCTGAGGAACCCGAGGCCGGAGTGCGCGCTGACGCTGCATGGGATTCCACTGAGCTTTGGGCGGTTTGGGTGGCCGTTCCACGAATCGACCTCGGGAGCGGACACGTCGCTGGTGCATGGCGAGGTGAGGCTGGAGGATGGCGGCGAGAGCGTGTTGCACGCGAAGATTGCCGCGTCGATGACGGTGACGTTCCGCGATGTGGTGGCGGCGCCGGAGCAGCCCTTTGCCGAGGGATTTGTGTACAACGCGGTGCGCAAGACGATGGACCAGGGACAGTTGGAGCTGGTGAAGAGCGGGAACCGGCAGCCGGTGCCGTTGACAACGCGGTTCTATAGCCCGAAGTACAAGACGTTCAGCTTCAACGATACGAGCGAGGCGCAGCGGAGGGGATTTCTGGCGGGGAAGACCTATTGGTTGTCTGGAGTGCTGGGCAGAGGCGAGCCGGTGTGGCTGCTGGACCCGAGGGACGCGCAGTATCTGAATACTTCAGTGGAGGAACTTGGGAAGGCGGCGGAGGCGCTGGCGGCGGAGGGGTTGGTGCAGGCAGCGGAGAATGCGGAGTATGGCTCGGCGACGGCGAAGCTGATGGAGCGGCGCGAGGCGTATGAGGCGGAGTTGGCGCGGACGCTGGCGGCAATTCGACCGGCGTTCAACGAAGAGATGCGGCATGGGTTAACGAATATGTAACGCAGGTTTGAGGATTCGGTCTGCGGAGGGAGTTGGATGTTGCGACGGGCGATGATTGCGGCGGTCGGGCTGGCGTTTGTGCTGGGAGCTGGAAGAGCGGCGGCGCAGGATGTGGGCGCGGATTTGCCGCGGGTGGCGCGGGCGGCGGAGGGGCCCGTGGACGGGCTGGTAAGGCGAGATGCGGATACGGTGGCGTGGACGCTGGCGGGGAAGGCGGGAGCAAGCAGCGCGGAGCTTTTGGTGCATAATTTCGACTTCAATGGGGAGCCGGTGGGGACGGACAAGGTGCATCTGCGGCAGATTGCTCCGGGAGTGGTGGAGATTACCAGCGTGGCGTGGGAGGTGGGCTACTGGCGTTTCGAGGTGAGGGACGCGGCGAGCTACTTCGGGCTGGGCGAGCGGTTCGATGTGTTGGACCACGCGCATACGGTGGTGAAGAACCTGTCGATGGACGACAACGGCGTGAAGGGAAGTTCGAGCTACAAACCGACTCCATTTTTCATGAGTACTACGGGGTATGGGCTTTGGGTGGATACGACCGGCGAGGCTACGTTCGACATGAACGCCAGCGAGCGGGATGAGATTGTGGTGGACGTTACGGCGGCGAAGTTGCGGATTGTGCTGTTTACCGGGCCGGAGTTTCCGGGGATTCTGGAGCGGTTCACGGCACTGGCTGGGCGGGCGGTGGTTCCTCCGTACTGGGCGTTTGCGCCGTGGAAGGCGCGGGATTATCACCAGAACGCGGCGCAGGTTGCGGAGGACGTGGATAAGACGCGGGATCTGGGGCTGCCGGCGAGCGTGATCCTGATCGACTCGCCGTGGGCGGCGACCTATAACGACTACAAGTTCAACCCGAAGCAGTTCGACGACGCGCCCGCGATGGTGAAGCACATTCACGACGAGGGGTTCAAGCTGGTGCTTTGGCACACACCGTGGATCAACTCGAAGAGCGATGCGCCGAAGGAGGCGGGGTTCGAGGGGAAGATTGCGCCACTGGCGGAAAACTATGCGGAGGCCGCGGAGCAGGGGTTGTTTGTGAAGAACCGCGACGGCAGCCCGTACGTGGGTCGTTGGTGGAAGGGCGAGGGGTCATTCGTCGACTTCACGAATCCGCAGGCGAAGATGTGGTGGCAGGACCAGGTGCGGCAGGCGATTGCGGCGGGAGCGGATGGATTCAAGGACGATGACGCGGAGGGGAACTTTATCGGCGATGTGAAGTTTGCCGATGGGACGGACGCGCGGTTGATGCGGAACCGCTATGCGGTGCTGTACAACAACGCGATGGAGGAGCTGATCCAGAAGGACCTGAAGGGGGATGGGGTGCTGTTCGCGCGCAGTGCTACGGTGGGGGCGAATGGAATTGGGTTTCTGTGGGGCGGAGACAACGAGGCGAGCTTCTCGACGGCGAACGGGCTGCCAACGGTGGTGACGGCGGGGCTTGGCGCGGGGTTGAGCGGGATGCCGCTGTGGACGGCGGACCTGGGCGGGTATGAGGCGACGGCGACGACTCCCGATGCGCGGCTGCTGGAGCGGTGGACGGAGTATGCGGCGTTTTCTCCGGTGATGGAGACGATGTCGAGTAAGAACATCGGGCCTTGGGATTTTGACAGGAACGGGCCTGCGGGCGGGCACGCGGCGCTGGACGTTTATCGCAAGTACGCGGTGCTGCACATGAGTTTGTTTCCGTATCGCTACGCGGCGGCCGAGGAGGCGGCGCGGACGGGGATGCCGATGATGCGCGCGCTGGCGTTGCTGTATCAGGACGACGCGCGGGCGCGAGCAGTGAAGGACGAATATTTATTTGGACCGGATTTTTTGGTTGCGCCTGTGATTGACGAAGGGACGCAGCGGACGGTTTATCTGCCGGAGGGAGAGTGGGTGGAGTACTGGACGGGCGCGGAGGTTGCGGGAGGGAAGGTTGTGGTGGCAGATGCGTCGCTGGAGACGATTCCGGTGTGGGCGCGCGCGGGGACGGTGATCGCGAAGATTCCCGAGGACGTGATGACTCTGGTGCCGCAGAAGGAGAGCGGAAATACGGCGGTGAAGTCGCTGGACGACCGGCGAGTGTATGAGTTGATCGGAGGTGCGGGCGCGGCGGAGACGCGGATTACGGACTTTGAGGGGCGGGTGGTGGTGCGGGGGGCGAACTCGCTGAAGATCAGCGGAGGCCCGGCGGCGCGGGTGACTGTGCGCTGGAGATTTGGTGTGGTGACGAACGTTAAGGTGAATGGGGTTCAGGTGAAGGCGCAGACGGGAGCGGATGGGGCGTCGGTGGAGTTCGACTATGCGGCGGAGAGTTCGGTCGAGTGGGAGTAGGAACAGCGGTTAGCGGTCAGGGACCAGTTGTCAGTTGCAAAGTGGGGCGGGGGCGGTTAGCATCCAAGCTAGAAACCGGCCTGCAAAGCAGGTGCGGGGGACAACGCTGGTTGAACCAACATTGAATGAACAGGGGTCCTGCTCGTATATATGGCTTGGTGTGCTGTCCGCCAGTTCGGAACGCCTAAAGAGCCACGGTCGGATCCCGCCGTCTTAGGACGGGTTCACCAGCACTTCTCCCCACGGCCCCGCGGGTCGGTTTTCTATTAACTTTGTCCATCGGCGTGGGACAAAGCACAGATAGCAGATTGCTCTTTGCAGATAGAGCGGGCCTTCAGCCCTCGACGATTTGATTGCGGGGTCGCGACCCTGGGGCTACACCCCAGGCTGGTATAGAGCGCGCCTTTGGCGCTTTTGATGAGTCGGAAGGATCTGGGCGATGCCGTCTAAGAACATGTTGCGCAAGGGAGGCCGGCGGCGGTCGGTGATGGCCGAGTACAGGGCCACGCGCGGGGTGGAGGCCGAGCCGGAGGTTGTGGTGCCGGTTCTCGATCTCGATGAGGACACTGAGATCGAGGACGGGGTGCGGAGCTTTATGGCTTCGACGGCGGCGGCGGGGATGCGGCTGGATGCTTATCTGGCGCAGGCGATCCCGGAGATCAGCAGGGCCCGGGTACAGATGTTGATCGAGGCGGGACAGGTGCGGGTGGATGGCGCGGCGGCGAAGAGCAAGCAGAAGATGAGCGGCGGCGAGGCGATCGAGATCGAGGGCGAGCCGCATCCGGAGCCGCTGCACGCGACTGCCGAAGAGATTCCGCTGGACATTCTGTATGAGGACAAGTTCCTCGCCGTGGTGAACAAGCCGGCGGGGATGATGGTTCATGCGGGCGCGGGCTCGACGGACGATGCGCGGAATCGCGGGACGCTGGTGAATGCGCTGCTGTTCCATATGGCGAAGCTGTCGGAAGCGGGCGGCGAGCTGCGGCCGGGGATCGTGCATCGGCTGGACAAGCAGACCAGCGGGGCGATTGTGGTGGCCAAGGACGACGCGACGCATCGCAAGCTGGGCGAGATGTTCTCGGCGCGGCGCGTGGCGAAGACCTACATCGCGCTGTTGCATGGAACGCTCAAGCAGGACACGGTGACGGTGAACCTGCCGATTGCGCGCGATTTAGTGCGGCGGACGCGGATGACGACGCGGCGCGCGGACGGGCGCAATGCGGTGTCGCACTTCACGGTGGTGGAGCGGATGGCGACGCGCTACGGCGCGTTCACGCTGGTGGAGGTGCGGATCGAGACGGGACGGACGCACCAGATCCGGGTCCATGCGCAGTCGCTGGGGCATCCTGTGGTGGGCGATACGCTGTACGGCGCGCCGCGCGCGATTCAGCCAGCAGTGCGGAAGGATGGAGCGCAGCCTCCAACAGAGGCGAGCATTGGGCTGGAGCGGAACTTTCTCCATGCGGCGCATCTGGAGTTTGCCCATCCTCAGACGGGCAAGACGGTGGCGGTGGATGCTCCGCTGCCCGCGGAGTTGGTGGAGTTTTTGGCGCTGCTGAGGACGGAGAAGGCGGCTGTTGGGTAGAATCGTTGGAGTGAAACCATTGAACGAAATCGGCTGCGGTGTTGTGGGTTACAGGAAGCTACTTCTGGTTGCGTGCGCGGGGATGGCCCTGACGGTTGCGGTTCCGCCGGCGCGGGGACAATCGGCGACAACGGCACCAGCGCAGTCGGCGACCGCGCAGGATGCGGCGACTCCAACGCTCAAGGTGCAGGCCAACGAGGTGGACCTGGTCTTTACCGTGACGGACAAGAACGGGAAGTTCATCAACGGGCTGAACCAGTCGAGCTTTGGGCTGCTGGATGACGGACGGCCACCAGAGTCTGTGCTGCACTTCTACTCGCAGACCAACCTGCCTTTGCGGGTGGGGATCATGCTGGACACGAGCAGCTCGATCCGGCAGCGGTTCCAGTTCGAGCAGGACTCGGCGATCACGTTTCTGTTGCAGGTGCTGCACCGGAACGACCGCGCGTTCGTGGAGGGCTTCGACGTTCAGACGGACATGGAGCAGGGATTTTCCAACAACATCGACCTGCTGAGCCAGGGAATCCACAAACTGCGCCCAGGCGGCGGGACGGCGATGTACGACGCACTCTACTCGGCGTGCAAGGACCAGATGCTGACGCTGCGCGAGGATGGGCCAGTGCGCAAGGCGATCGTGCTGGTTTCTGACGGCAACGACAACTACAGCCACGCGCTGGAGAACGACGCGATCAAAGAGTGCCAGCGGGCGGACACGATTGTGTATGCGATCAGCACCGATGTGAGCCCGAGCCGGGACAAGGGCGACGACGTGCTGCGCCGGATCGCGGAGACGACCGGCGGACAGGCCTTCTATCCGGTGAGGATCGAGGACGTGGCGCTGGGCTTCATCAGCATCGAGCAGGAGCTGCGCAGCCAGTACCTGCTGGAGTACCGGCCGGCGAACTTCAAGCAGGATGGGTCCTTCCGCACGATCTATCTGCATGCGCTCGACTCGAAGTACCATGTGCGGGCACATACGGGCTACTTCGCGCCCAAGGCAGCGGAGTAGAGCGGCTGGGCGATTCGCTACCTAGTTACCCCCCCCGGTGGTAATAGCGTAAAGTATTCAAAACAGTCTGTTTAAGATCGTGCTAAGCGCGTGAGACGCAGTAAAGGCGAAGACCCGGACGGTTGCGGGTGCTTCGGTCATATGATTCCTCCTTGGGGCTGCTGGCTGGGGGGGTATACCCCCCTAAAAGTCATAAGATCTTCAAAAGAATATAGTTAGATCAAGACCTGGCCTGGATCAAGTCTCCATGATATTCATTACAAATGGTTTAGATCTGTCGATCTTTTAAATCAATGACTTGCTTGTTAAAAACGAAGGCCCGGCTGGTTGGCCGGGTCTGTTTGGTTTTGCTTACTGATTTAATTATACGGGATGGAGCATAACTACTATGCCAAGTATTTGAAAGATTTAACTTGTTTGTTTGGTGATGGTTAGGGGGAATTTTGGGGTTCGAGGGTCTTGACAAAAAATGCAGGGGTAAGGGGTAAGGGGAGAACAGACAACGGCAAAGACCAATACGGAGAGATGATTATGCAGTTAGCTCCGGCGCACACGCCGCAAGGGCCAAAATCGAGCGGATGCGCGGGCGTGGCCTATGGGCCGGGCTTTCAGCCCTCGATTTTCTCCTCCCGGGCCTTCATGGGGCTGCCTGCCCCAGCGAGCAAGCTCGCCGGGGACCCCGTTCGCCCCATGCTGGTATAGGGCGCGCCGTTGGCGCATTTGCGGTCCTGCCTGAGCAGACTGGATAATCATCTACGGAGATTCTGCCCTTCGACTGCGCTCAGGGCAGAATGACGAGCCAAGTCAGGCGACGGCGACGGGGTGGGCGGGTGGAT
>Ga0224529_1001025_pt1 | contig 18275 bp, 9 predicted proteins | sample CBST50metaG_FD_179893 | JGI IMG/M metagenome (GOLD analysis project Ga0224529, IMG submission 179893) | Peat soil microbial communities from Stordalen Mire, Sweden - C.B.S.T50 | ecosystem: Environmental > Terrestrial > Soil > Wetlands > Peat | place: Sweden: Norrbotten County, Stordalen Mire... | reverse complement strand
GTAGTCAGCGAGGTCGAAACCGTTCTCAGCCCTGCGACTTCGTTCTGCAGAGTGGTTACGGCAGAACCATTGACGCCGAGAATCTGTTCTGAAGCTTCGAGCTTCTGTCGGGCTGCGGCGGCGTCGGCCTGCGCGGCAGCCGCATCCTTCTCGGCCCGATCCAGTCGAGCTTCGCGCGCGGTCAGACTCTGTTGCAAGGCATCGTATTTCTGCTGCAGATCGTCGTACTTCCGGTTAAGTTCGTCGAGCTTGCTAAACTTGTCGTCCAGTTGCTCCAACAGAATCCGTTCCTGCGTTTTATGCACCGCCGGTTTCCCGGTTTTTGTCGTGCCGGTCTTTGCCGCCGGCCGCTCGGTCTGGGTCTGAGCCTGCGCCGCTATACATGCGGCTAAAAGCGCACCAGTCAAAATCGTTCTCAGAGTTTGCATCGGTTCTCCTTGACTTTTTCTCTTATGGGGCAAAAAGCTAATCCGGTTAGCGACGGCATTTAGTGAATTGTGAGCGTCGCGCTCGAAACGCGACTGTGATCCTTGGTGGACGCGGCGTAGATCGTTATCGTCTTCTGTTTTGGCACCGACGAAGGAGCCGCGTACACGGCGATGTATCCCGACGAAATGGGACTGGTTACATAGTTGGGAATGGAACCGCCGACCAAGCTGACCGTGTGCGTGGGCGTGATGGAGCCGCAGGAAAGATCCTCGGTCTCCCCTGTAGGCAGCGGCGTTCCGGGCGGCAACGCACTGCCGCAGTAAACCGTCCAATCCGCGCCCAGCAGGTCCGGGTCGTTCTTAATGTCTACGGAGACCCAAATGGTCCCGTTAATGGTGAGCGAGGTCGGCTGCGTCTTTAGCGCCGTGCCGGCGGTATCGGTAAAGGTGATCTGCCCGACCTGCACCTTTGAGGAGGCGCTGCAGCCGGAGACGGCCACCAGAGATGCCAGCAGTCCCAGCGTCACCATAGCCGCGCGGAGTGGCGGGATAACAGATACTCTTTTGAAGATGCGCATGTGAAGTAAGGTTTTCATCGTTCCCTTCTGTGCATAGCGGTGAAATGGATGATCTGCCGAAAATTTTGCTTCCGCGTCCTCATGGCATGGTCGCCAGCTTGCCGTTCTTCAGGCCCAGGGCAATGGGCGTTGTCACAGGAGTGGCTTCGCCCATGAATTCGGTGACCGAGTTGTCGGAGAGCAGTACCCATATATTGCCGGAGGCGTCGATAGCGACACTTAAAGGACCACCAGCGAGACCGGGAGAGGAAACATACTGGTATGAGCCGCCAGGGTAATCAGCGAACAAACTTAGACTTGTGAGATGCGTATCACTCTGACCTGTGTCCCCTTGGTCAGCGGTCCACGATGTGCCTCTGCCGTCGAGCGCCACACCGCCAGGTAACACAACGCCCGGAGCGCTAGTCTCTGCATTGTAGTTAGAGCAGAAGTTGGACGCTTGGAGTTCCTGTTCCCACTGGTATCCATTTAATGTTCCTGGATAAGGCGGAATTTTGCAGAGGGAATCATACCCCGTTTCCCACATATCGCCTTGGCCATCGGCAGCCAAATAGGATAAATTTCTGCTCCCCGCGAGACTATTACTGCTCGTTCCACCACCAACGCCGCTCACGATCGGATTGCCCGCCGGATTTGTCAACTGGGATACACGGCCGTTGTTAGCTACGATATCAACGTTGTTGGAGCTGTCCAGTGCGACGGCGACGATGTTGGAGATTCCTGTGTTGACAAAGCCGGCGGCGGGCGAAACAAAGGCGCCGGTACTGTCGAACTCGACCACGCTGGAGTTATTGGCGAGCCAAATATTCCCCTGCTTATCGATGGCCATCTGGCTGCCGCCACCGACTACACCCGTGAACGGGCTGCCAGGGGCCTGAGTGCCGTAGGAAGTGATCTCCGCCAGCTTGCCATTGCCGGAAACCCAGACATTGCCGGAGGCGTCGATTGCCATAGGACCTCCGCCTGAGACCGTCGTGAAGGGGCTCTCCGCGAAGGTATTTCCCGATACCGCGGGAACCTGAGCGCCCACCGCCGGCGCGCCCACCGCATTCCACTCGACAACTGTTCCGGCGTTCGAGTCCGTAATCCACACGTTGCCGTTGGCATCGGCCGCAAGCGAACTGACCGCGCTGGACGACGAGATTCCGCCTCCACCCGTGTAGTGGATGGCGATTGCACTGCCGGAGCTACCGGACAGAGTCTGGATCGGCTGGAAGGGAGAGGCAGAAGTGGCCAGACTCCAGGCAGCGCCGCTAGTCCTGTACATCTTGCCGGCTCCACTGCTGTAGCGAGCCAACTGGGCGAAGTTGAAGACCGCCTGAAGTGTGTCAGCCGGAGCTGCATTGGAACCGAGATCTAAATATGTGGATCCCCCATTGTCGACATTCAGCAAGTCTGCCCCGGAGAGCAGCGTGCCGCACGCGCTGCCGTCTCCCTCCACGCCGCCGGAGGTGACGGCGCAGGCGTTCAATATGTCGGCTAGAAAGTTGATGAGGGCGTACGGCACCGTACCGTTGCCTGCGGGTGTCACAGACCGGGCTAGGCCCGTGGTGATGTCAACCAGGTTGTTTACCGAGGCGAAAGCGTTGATGAGGCCGGTTGTATTGCTTGCGCTGGTGCCCAAGAAGAGATAGCTGCTGGTGCCGTACAGCGCATCGTTGGCGGTAAAGGGACCAATGGCGAACGTAGAGGCGACGGTCGTGACCTCGTTCACAACCACCGGCGTGGAACTGAGATTGCCGCAGCTTCCCAGCGCCGTCATAAGCGCAAGATTGGCGTTGGCGCTGCTAGTCCCAGCGCTGCCTCCCGTGGCCACCAGATACATTTGGCTGGATGACGATGGGCAAGTATAGCCGGCGGGAATCGTGAAACTGCCGCCTTTGCCCGTGGTGGTTGAGGCGATCTGAGTGGCCTGGACCTTATACTCGATCTCGACAACACCGTTCGTGATTTTGTACACCGACCCGTTAGTTCCGGCAGCATAGAGCGCAACCGAAGATCCGGCCACAGGATGAGACGTCCCGGGGACGCCGGTCTGAGACGTCCCGACGATGACCGTGCCGTTGAGCGCTGGGCCGGTTGCATTGGTATCGATGGCAATGGTTCCGGAAACCGACTTGGTATGGTCCACATGCGCCGTAGCCGTAATGGTGGCACTGCCGGAAGTGGGTATCTCAGGCGGAGCCGTATACGGAAGCGGTGTACCGCTGGGCCAACCGGAAACCGACGTCGTTACCTTCGCCGCAACCGGAGCCTGGTAGGCTGTGGTGCTGGTAGCAGCGATCGCCGGAACAGCAGGACTGATGGTGAAATAGCCGCAACCGTCGCCGCAAACCTGCCAATCAACGCCGCCGCTGGTGCTGTCGTTGGCCACCGCCGCCATCAGGTTGACCGTTGCGTTGGGCTGCGCCTTGGCGGGCAACGACGGGATAAAGCTGATCGAAGGCGTGGTGTTCGCAGTAATGGAAATTGAGTTGGAAATGGCGATCGAGCCGGATTGAATGCTTGGTGTGGAAGCCGCCACCGAAGTTGCCTCTACAACCACGGACGTTCCGGGCGGAACAGGGGGCGCAGTGTAGGTCGTGGTTGCACCACTAGCTGTCTTCTGCGGGTACACATAACCATAAATGCTATCGCCGCAATCGCTAGGCGTTGTGCTACTGCCTGACGGTGCTTCGCACACCGTCCAGCTCACACCGCTATTGCTGCTGTCGTAGGCAACCGTGGCGCTTACCGTGGTCTGAGCGCCCGCGATCATGGGGGTCGGAGGCATCTGCGCCAACGATACGGTCGGCGAAGAGACGATGGTGATGACTGCCACGGTCGGGTAGGATGGCGTCGACGTAGGCGAGGCGGTGATGTAGACTATGCCACCCGTCGGGATATTGGACGGCGCAATGTAGGTAGTCTTCGCTCCATCGGCGGTATGCGAGGAAGTGAAAGTTCCGCAGGAGCCGGCGGATGCGCAGGCAGCGGTCCAGTCCACGCCTTGGCTATTTGTAGCGGTAGTGGTTGCGGACAGACTCAGCGACGATTCGGCCGCCAGTGTCGCGGGAGGCGCGGGAGAGAGGCTTACGCTAATTGGCGTGCTGTTGACGATGTTCACCATTGCCGTATTCGAAATAGAGGGGTCGGTAACGGACTTGGCCGTGATAGTGACGGTGCCCCCGGTAGGAATGGATGTGGGCGCTATATATGTAACCTGCGTAGTGGTTGCGTTAGCGAGCGAACCGCAAGCCGAACTAACCAGGCTGCTGCAACTTTCCGACCAAGTCACCCCCGCGTTGCTCGAATCGTTGGCGACGATTGCAGTTAGTTGTGCTCTGTGAGCGGAATCGGAAGAACCAGTGTCGGCATACAGGCTGCCGGGAACTACGCTCACCGTCACACCGTTGATCGTCGGCGCCACGATGGTCAGCGTTACACTCGCCGATTTGCTTGTATCTGTCACAGAGGTCGCCGTAAGTGTGACGGTGTTGCCTGTAGGTATGGCGGAAGGAGCTGTATAGATTCCGCCATTGGTGCTGAAGGTTCCGCAAGCCGCCGACCCGCAGGTAGCCGTCCAGGTTACGCCTGCGTTGAGAGGATCGTTGACGACTGTATAGCTGGTATATACCGACTGACTGGTTTGCAGCGTATCCGCCGGCGTAGTAGTAGTAACGCCGATCGAAACAGCAATGGACGACGAAACGATGGTGAAGGTCAAGCTGCTGGTCTGCGACGGATTGCTGGTGACCGCGGCAGTGATGGTCACGGACTGGTTGATAGGAACGATGGAGGGCGCGGTATAGACCGTCGTAGCTCCGTCCGCTGTGTGGGCTGGCACCAGCGTGCCACACGCGCCACCAGAGGTGCTGCCGGTCACCGGGTTGCCGCCGCAGGTAACTGTCCAGTCCACGCCGGCATTTAACGCATCGCCGGTAGGCGTCATGCTCAACTGCAGTTTGCCTAGAATGGCAAGCTCGGTGACTTTTGTTCCGGTCGTTCCGCCGGAGGTGGTGGCAGAGATAGCGCCCGCCTTTGCGGGGGAGGAAGTAAGACTGCTGCATCCAACGCTCGCCAAGCAAAGCGCGAGGCACAGGAGGGCTGCAAGAAGCCCCAGGGGCGCGCGCCCGATTTCGCGCAGGCGTCGCGCGCCACGCGCGGCAATGGGCAATGATCCTCGATGGCATCCAGGTTCAGGCAGCATGATCTGTACGTTCCTACCTCTCGGAAATACGGGCACGGTCCTCTGCAGGGAGCCCGCTTTGTTGATATGCAGCGGCGGCAATACCATCTACCGCTGCGGAGATGTCGGTCAGGATCGCTTCCGCGCTCCGCGTGGGCGGACTATCGGTTCGCGTGAGTTCTTTGGTAAATGCAAGATTGCGGGCCGCGGACTCTTTGAGCAGTTCTATGAGCAATACGTTGGCAATCGGTCTTGATGCTTTGGGGGCTGCACTTCTTGTCCTCACTTGCACAAGCAATGCCTGCTGCTTGCGCAATGCGGCCTCCAGACGCTCATGATGGCTGTAACGCAACGACGCCAATGTGGCGAGAGAGACAAGCGACAAGCGGTCTCGATCTGCAAAGCGCGCATTCAAATCTGCAATCGCGCTGCTCTCCTGACTTATGGTCAGAGCGCAATCGAAGAGCCGACGCGCCAAGACGTTCGATTCCTCCACGCTGCGGCCCCGTGCGCGCAGGTACGTACTGAGCGCCGAAGCCTGATCAGGCAGAGAGACTTCCTCCACTCGAATCATCTTGCCTACTGGCGAGGGATAGTCAGCAAGGTGCGCGAGGCTCTGAATCGACACCTTCAACCCAGGCACCATCATCAGTTCAGCGGTGAGCGCGCGTCGGCGTTCCTCGGTGTCGACCAACCCGTCGACCGCAACCCACTGCGCCGCACGCCGGACCTCGATCTGCTCGCCGGTGCCTGCGTGCAGTTTGTCGAGAATGAGCCGCGCGGCGAGTTCCGTTTCATCGAGGGCATCGGCGTCCGACACTTGAGAACGCGGCAAAGCCGGGAGCGCACGGGTCCGAGACGTAGACAGGGAGTCCGCCAGAGGCTCGAATGCATTGGCATCGACGGCACTCCACGGCAAAACTGCGTAGTCCAGTTCGGCGACCTCTATCGTCTCGCCGCCGTATCCCAGCTTTCCGCCACGGAAGTCAACGGTACGGCGAAGAGGATGAAAGTCAGAGTCGCGCACGGTGATCGACTCCCGCGAAACCGGCCCCTCAGACACTGTGGTGATCAGCGTAAACAGATGGGAGCTGCTGCGGACAACTTGGTCGAAGCGTTCATGCTGGGAATCGTGCCACACTTGATAATCGAAAGCCGAGATGGGCTGATCCCAGTCGATTCCCGCCTTATTCAAAGCGACTTTGAGCTGTTCCTGAGAACGGTCTAGCGCCGACCGGCGGGGATGGCGTCTTCCCTGGAGGTCGCGATAGAGGGAGCGATCGATGGTCTGCTTCGCCGTCTTAATTTGGACGACCTGATGGATCGCGCCGGTAGGGGCGGCGGAAGAGACAACATCCCAGCTTTCCGCGCGCGTCAAAAAAGCATCGGCGCTCAGGTTGGGTACACGCTGCCACCAACGGTAACCAAAGAACGATGCCCCGACAACAAGGCACAAGACAACTCCTGCAGGCAACGCATGGCGGAGGGTCGAGAACCGCAGCAGCGCCAGTTTCGGAAGACGCGAGACACGACGCGAGGGCACGAATCTGCGCCTCATCTGAGTGTCAAGCTGAGTATTCAACCAACGTGCGAAGACCAAGCGGGGCTCACCGGGCAGAACAGGATCCGCGCGCTCCATGCCTTCGCGATAGACCTGCAGCACCCGCTCCGCGCGCGCGCCTTCCAGAAACTCGCTCCGTGCGCGGCAGTCGAGGCACTTTGCAAGGTGACGACGAGTTATCCATCTTGCCGCGACGGATAGCTTGCGGCAAATATACGCAGCCAACTGTTCGTCCGATAAGTGCTCATCGTAACCCGAGGAAAAATAATGCAAAAGTCCGTCGACCAATCTACTCACCGTCCTCAAAAATAGCCGTTCTACTACGCGCATAGAGCCGCCAACCGCTCGGCAACTTGTTTCACCAGAAAAGCAACTCTTTGCTCGCTCATGCCCATCGCCTGACCGATATCCTTGTAGCGAAGCCCTTGCGCGCGCATCTGGAAGCACTGGCTATGCTGGGGCTTTAACCTGGAGAGCACCGCGTACATATGCTTGAACTGCTCCTCGACCGAATAAGCTTGTTCCGGGCTCAGCGCGGGATCGGGACGATTCTCGATGGCAAACGCCACGCTGTCGCCAGGATTGGTGTAATGGCGCTCCTTCTTCCGCAGGGTCAGAGCGATGTTATGCGCAACGCGGACGATCCAACCGCGCACATTCTCAATCTTCTCCGTTTTGAGTAACTGCACGGTCAGGCGCATAAAGGTCTCTTGGATAACTTCGTCCACTTGGTCATGTCCCAGGCGCAAGCTGCGCAAATAGCGAAAGAGCTTGGGGCGGAGCTCATCGTAAAGTTCGAGAATCCTGTCCCGGGCCTCGATCGTGAGCTCACTCTGGCTGTCCGCTCCCTTCTCCCCGACCTCGGCAGCATCGACTTCGGAGAGACGGAGGGCTTCATCGGCGGCAGCATAGCGTCCGACCCTCTCCGGCGCAATTGAAGCATGAGGCATGCAGTTGTCCATGCACGGTTCGATTTTGTACCAGATCCCCATTCTTGCCGCTCCTTCTTTGCCCACAAAGCGCAGCCAGAGTTCAAGCCTTCCGTCTTCCCGTATGAAGACAGCGCCCGCATCCTCCTCCTATCCGCTATGTGGAGAGCAGATAGGAAGGGGATAACAAAAGCAACATCGAGTTTGGCATGGGTCTTAAGTGCTGCGATCACGCCCACGTTATTCCTCCGTGTAATTCCGATGAATGCGTGCATAACTCATGGACGTACGCCTAACTGACCGTTGGCCAGCGCAACCGATGTAGGAGTTACTACCGGCGCACCGATGCCGACGTACTCCACTAAGACATTGACTGGAGTTGCGACGGAGCTGTTATTGACACCGTTGGTGTCATTGTTCAGAACCCATAGGTTGCCGGAGGCATCCATGGCCGCACTGATGCCGGGAGCCGCCACATAAAAGTAGGGATCCGCGGCGAGGGTCGGGGGCTCAGCACTGCTGCTGCCTGGGTATGCATCCAGTTCGGGGAAGATCTGAAGGCCGGAGGTCGTAAATTCGTCGAGATACGAACCAGAGGGGAATTGGCCTTTATTGTTCGTAACGGCAAATAGGTGGCCCTTGCCATCCAACACCATCTGATTGCCGCAGCCCAGACCGCTGCCGGGCGTAAACGAGCTTTGCTTGCCGGCAGACGTGAAGGTATCGACTACGGTTCCGCTTGAATCGCCGCAAGCATACACGTTTCCGCTGCCGTCGGCAACCGGAGGCGCCCACACCCCTCCAACGTTAGTGTTACCATCTCCCGACGGGTACGCATCGAATACAGGCGTGCTGCCGAAGCTGTAAGAGGAGGAGGACGAGGAGGGCGCCGATGCGGCCTCCACAATGTCGCCTACTGCAGGATAGTTACTTGTATCTTTCGTGGTTACCCACATATCCCCGGCCGAATCAAATACCAATGCATAGGGGTAGTGGCCAGCAGCACCTAGCGCGTTTGAATTGAATTGAGAATCAAATCCTGCGCTTCCAGATGAAGAGACTTCATATAGGTTATAACCAGTAAAGACCCACATATTGCCGGCGTCCTGACCGGAAGGGATGTTGCCGTCCACGGCCATTGTCAGGGGAGTGTCACCTATAGTTGAAAATTGAGTCGAGGAGAGCGAGGACGGGAAACCGCTCACTTTCAATAAAGGGATGTTTCCATAGTTGTATTCAGCGACCCACAGATTCCCCGCCTGGTCGAAGGCAATCTGGTTCAATTGCGGCGTAGAGGCATTGTTGCTCTGATCAGGGCTGAAACCGCCAAAGGTCGCTATCGTTCCACTGACCGTGGTGGGAGGCGTGAGCGGCGTTCCAAAATTGTCGAAGACCGCCAGATAGGGAGAGACTGAGTTGTACCAACCGGCGTCGGAATTGACGTATGCCGCGACCCAGACGTTCCCGGAGGCGTCGACAGCCAGAGTCGTATCAATGCTGGGCGCGATCTGTGTGTAGTTTGTTCCGTTGATCGTAGTGTTGAGTAAACCGTTGCCATTGCTGTCCACGGCAGTGCTCGGATTGAGTCCCAGCCCGGCCCCGGTAAAGGTGAGGGCGAGGGCCAGATCGACAGGCGGCGTAGCTTCGCTAGACCCCACCGCGGTTGGGTAGGGAGGATTGTTCGTGGGAATCAGGCCCAGCAGCGCACTGACGTTGTTGCCTGGATTCTGCGCGATATTCAGCGCCGCCTGCAAGGTGTTGGTCGGAGCGAACAGAACTGCGCCACTCGATGTCTTGGTCGTAGCCGCGGTGAAGAGACTTCCACACATGGCTGTGCCGCCTTGCACGCACGTTGCCAGCATGTCGGCCAGCGCATTCATGCGGTCCGTCGGAACCGTGCTGGCGTTCAAATACGCAGTCGCCGCAAATGCAGGGCCGCTGTAGTTCCCGCCCGTAATGGTATACGTGGGAGTCGTACCGTTCGCATAGGCGGGCGTAATGCTGCGGGCGGCTCCGGGTTCGTCGCTGAAACCCGTGTTCGCGCATGTGAAACCAGAGTTATAGGCACAGGAGTAGGTGTGAGTTTGCGCAGCACCGGTAACGTTGACCAAGTTATTCACGGCCTCGATGGCACGCTCCAACCCTCGATAGTTACAGGTTGCTCCACCTGCCGTATTGGGAGTGCTTAACCAGTTACTGGCGGCATTGCATTTCGCGCCTGTGCCGGGAGCGCCGATACTGGCGGAGTTGGGTTGAGCGAAGGCTGCCAGGGCATAGGCCGAGGCGATGGTGGTGACCTCGTTGATGGTCACGCCGTTCTTAACTACGTCGGTGGACCCGCCTCCCAGGCTGCCGCAGGCACCTAGCGCCGTCATGAGGGCAATGCTGCTGTTGGCTGTGGAGTGGCTGCCTTCAGTTCCTCCGGTGGCCACAAGATAGACCAGGTCAAAAGGCGCAGGAGGGCAGACATAGCTGTATCCGCTTTCACCTATGGTAAAGTTGCCGTTCTCGTCGGAGGTAACAGCGGAGCCAAGCGCATGAGGCCCCACGCCATAGCCCGCCATGCCCGCCGCATAAAGTTGCACTTGCGCATTCGCAATGCCAGTTCCGTTGCTAGAGACCGTGCCACTGAACGGAGTGCCTGCCGTGCCGACAATATAGACGCCCGAACTGACCAGAGGAGAATTGGGGTCGTTAGGATCGTTTGCAATCGCTTGGACGGTATGAACTCCGGCACTGGACAAGATAATTCCAGACGACGTATAGAGGATCCCAGAGGTCGTCGTCGGAGCCGAAGCACTATCGATGTTGTAATAGATCGCGGTGGCGCTCGGGTCGGCATCTTGGAGCGTTATGGTTTGCCCCTTGGCCACGACGCTCCACGATGCAGAAGAGTAGGAAGCGCCCCCCGTTGCGGGAGTGAACGACGGCGGCGCATATTGGGGTTGATCAACGGTGTAGTACGCGCTGGATACCTGGCTGACAATGGGAGTGTCGTAACTGTTATCCACGGCAATGGCCTGGATCAAAATGTGATTTGGAGTGCTGTCGCTTGTTGGCGATAACGAGTATGGAAGGTAGAATGGGCCGTTATATTGTGTGGAGCTTGAGGATGGAGTTGTGACGCCGTCGTCGGTGTAATAGATCGTGGCGTTCTTGTCCGCCTCGCCAAGGGTAATCAGATCCTGCGCGGCGCGAACCGTGCCGCCGTTTCCTGGCAAAAACGTGGGCGATGGCACGGCATTAGCGCCGATGATGCTATAAGCCGAGCTAGCTACGCTGCTGGTCTGTGTGCCCAGGACAGCAAGGGCATTGATCGTCGTGGTCTGAGATACGGTGATCGGGCTGCTGTAAACAGTCGAATTCAGCGAAGGAGAGCTACCGTCCACTGTGTAGTAGATGGTTGCCCCGCTGGCGGCACTGATCGAGACAGGGGTCGTCTTGGTATAGGTTCCGCTCACGGGAGAAAACGTGGGCGGAGTAAGCAACGACCCAATGGTGTAGGCGGCCGTGGCTACGTCGCTGTTGCTGTAGCCGCTGGCCGCCGCGATGGCATTGATGGTCTCGCTCGAGGAGACCTTAATAGGAGCGGTATAGGCAGTCGAAGACGTAGTGGGAGTGCTGCCGTCGAGGGTGTAGAAGATATTGGCGCCGCTCACTGAGTCGGTGATGCTGACAGTCTGCGCGGAGCTATAGCTGCCGCCGGCAGGCAAGAAGCTGGGAGTAGCCACACCATTCAGGCTGATGGTGTAACCAGCCGACATGACCGCGCTAGCATTCATGCCTGGAGCCACCGCAATGGCCTGCAGGAACTCCGTCTTGCTCACCGTGACAGTCGCCGAGCACTGCGGCGAAGAGGTTGTGGGCGTGCTGCCGTCGGTGGTGCAGTAGAGCACCGCGCCCGGAGTGGTGTCGGAGATCTTCACCGACTTCACCGAATTATAGGTTCCAGCACCTGGGCTGAAAGCGGGGGTTGCAGTCTGATTGCCTGAGACGCTGGAGCTGTTACTGCAACCTGTCATGGCAAATCCCAAGAAAAAGATGACAGAGCACAGAATGAAGATTTGCCACGCCTCTTGCGCGGCTTTGCAGCGACGATACACGTTTGCCTCCGGAATCATGAACAGCGCCCATTCTTTCGAGCCGCTACGAGGAGCGACTCAGTGAGTGCCCGCAAAAAGACCACTCAATGGAATGACTCCCGAGGATACCCGTTCTCAACAGTCCTCAGTTGTTTTTTTGATTTTCTTAGGAGGCAAGAACTCTATATCAGAGAACGGGATTGAAGAGGCAGACCGCGCAAACAACATGCCGCAAGATGCGGCGGTACGCTCAAAGAGGTCCGATGGAAGCTATCTTTGCACACGAGGCTGGATGGTTGTGTTAAATCGCCATGAATTGAAGAAGCGCCTGTCGCGCACGGCAGCCAGAGCTATTCTTCTGGGCTGCGTTTTTCAGACTTGTGCAAAAGACTATTTTCTGGCCGACAAAGTAACCAGGCATAGTGCCCTCTCTCTACTCCAGCGCCCACACCCTTTGCAGGACGGATATAGAGCTCGCTCCCTTCAAAATACTCTACGCATAGCAATTACTTAAGTCACGATTCTAGTTATGCCAAGAAATATTGAAGTTACCCCGTCGATAAGTTGATAAGTCTTTTCTATAACTCGCTTTGCGGCATTGTCTTTCACAATTCCACAGCACAATCGACATGAGCGCGCGTTATAGAGCTTTCGGAGCTGCTGTAGACCGAAAGTGCGCACTCAAGCGGCTTTTCCTCAAGATAAAGCAACTTTTTATGATCCGCAAAAAGCCCACATCTACACCGAAAGCACCCTTGACGGACGCACAAACGATGTTTTTTGATTGCTCTGCTCAAGGCCGGTGAATTACTCATTACGAGCCCGTAAATTTAACACCCGCCCCGTTGAGATCGAGCCATCAGTTTGGTCAACCTATACAGAGCGCACAGAATCGCAAGGCGCTCGCATAGACCTTCAAGGAGAAATTCGGATTCCCCTCCCAAGTCTATGGCGCAGTTTGGAGAACGCTCTCTTCCATGTTCGATCAAATCGGCAAGCGGCCTCCCGCACGAGTCGATTACGGAGATGCGAACCGCGGGCCATTCACCTCAACCAAACGACACAAGGAGCTACTTCCATGAAGAATCTCTGCAAAGTATCGCTGGCTGTTGCCATCGCGGCAGCGGCCTTCTCGCCCCAGGCGCAGGCTCAGACCGTTGAGCTAAAAGGACTCGGCTCTTCAGCCATGTTCCTGCAACTCGGTTTGGCCGCATCGTCCAACAGTGCCATCGGGGCAACCTGCGTATGGAGCGAAAACACCAACTTGGTTTGGGCTTCCGATACACAGGCTGCTGCCCTTGACAAGGGCAGCGCCTGGGTTGCGTGGACGAAAGGAACAGGCGGAAGCTGCACCAGCCCCGCCTCTGACGCAAAGATCTATGCTTACCTGCAAACCGACTCCGTCGTCGGCAACCGCTGCCTGTTCGACGGCACCTGCACGATCAACTTTGACACCACCGCAGCCGGAAGCAGTCCTGCAGGTCTGATCCTTGGCACTGCGAGCGAAGTTGCACTTCCCTCTACCGTGGCAACTGCTATGGGTGTAACTCCGAACGGCACAGCGCCCAACTTTGCCGGAACGGATATTCGCCCGGAAGACGCCGCCTTTGCCACTCTCCGCGCGATTAACCCGACAGGGAATACACTTCCCTGCGGCACAGCAATCAATAGCACGCAGTACCTTGGACTCGGCTACGCCAGTGGCACAACCATCAAGGGATCCACACCGGGACTGGGCAGTTCCTTCAACGTAGTCAACTTCACCCTGCCCAGCAGCTTTACGGTCAAGTCCCTCGGCGCAGTTCCGATTCTGGTAGTTGCGGCCTCAAGCGACACCACTGGCGCTGGAATCACCCAATTCAGCAGCATCACCAGCACAAATCTGGCGAAGCTCCTGGACGGAACCTACTCCTCCGCCAACCAGATCGGTGGGACCGGCAGCGATGCGATCTACGTGTTCGAGCGTGAGCCGCTCTCCGGAACCTACAACACGATGGAATACAACGTGCCCAATACGACAGTCAACAAGACCTCGCAGGATGTGGGCCAAAACCAGCTCACAGCCCAGCAGGCATGCAACACCGACGGTACCCCGATCAATCCGCTGTCTATCGTTACGAATAGCACCACCAACTCCGCTCGGTACAGAGCCATTGGCACCGGCAACGAGTTGAAGGCGGCCAGGACGTACAATGACGCGCACAACCTGACCAACAACCTGGGCTACGGCTTCTGGAGCGTTGCCAACTATAGCGGATATGCCGGCACGCTCACAAACAATGCTGGCAATACTGTCACCGCCAAGTACCTGAATGTGGACGGTGTGGACCCGCTTGGAGCTAGCGGAACAATTCCGACCACCACCGCTCAGATCAATGCGGTCACGCTTCCCACTATCATAAACGGAACCTACCCCATCTGGTCGATGCTGCGCCTGGTAACCGTCGGCAACAGCTCCACGTCCGCGGCGACTGCGGCGACTGCCTTGCAAGGTGCGGTGCAGCAATACGTTGGAACCGGCAATTATCCAACCAAACGCCCTGACTTTGTCCCCTATGCCAGCATGGTAGTTGTTCGCTCCCACTTTGCGCCTCCGGGCGTTACGGTCGGCGGGAGCACAATCACACCTAACAATGGCGGCACCTGCGGTACCGAAGCCGGCGGCGATGTAGGCGGAGTTGTGCTGCACACCGGTACTTCCACTACCTGCACCACCGGCGAGCGTCGCTAGTCTTCCACGCAATCTCTCTGGTTCTTTAATCCTGGCAGGTCCGCTCCCAAGGCGGATCTGCCGCTTTTTCTGTCTAGAGAGCCCTGAATCTCACTCGCTATCTCATTTGCTACAAGGAGCCACATATGTATCGCAAGCTTGCCGCGTTGTGCATGCCTATCTTTATCGCAGTTTCCGTTGCTTCGGCGCAGACGACGGCGCCCGCGCCGACAGCGTCCGTAAAAGAAGACTGGACCACAATTGAACTGGCCAAGAGCGGGCTTCCGCCCAATACGTTCGGCGGTGTGCTTTTGAGCAAGGCCGACGTGCAGGGCTGCACACGGGAATTGCTACGCATGCAGTGGCGTTCGCTCGATCCCATCGACCTTTACGTCATCCGGCCGAAAGGCACAGCCAAGCTTCCTGTGGTTCTGTTCCTTTACAACTACACATTCGATACCGACGTGTTTCGTGAGGACCGGTGGTGCGATGTGGCCACCAAAAACGGATTTGCTGTAGCAGGCTTCCCAACCGCGCTCTCATGGCCTCGGCTGCACACGCCACGCCCGTTGAAACAGTGGTTCGTAAGCGAATTGCAGGAATCGCTTGCAACGTCGACACACGACGTGCAGATGATGCTGAATTATCTGGAATCGCGCGACGATCTCGACACCCAACGTGTAGGCGTGTTTGGCATGGGATCAGGAGGCGCTATTGCCATTCTTGCTGCCGCGGCGGATTCGCGGATCGCAATGGTAGACGTAATGGATCCGTGGGGCGATTGGCCCGACTGGTTGAAGGAATCAAAACAGATTCCTGAAAATGAACGGTCAACATATCTAAATCCGGAGTTTCTGGAAAAAGTCTCAGGCCTCGATCCGGTTACCTACCTCCCAAAGTTAAAAGACAAGGCGCTCCGCATACAGCAGACTAGCGCCGATTCTGTTACACCGGCAATAGCGCGTGACAAGATCGCGAATGCCGTGCCACGCGCTGATATGGTGGCACGCTATCCCGACAGAGCCACAGAAGCAAAGGCACTGGGCACAGATGGTATCGTCGGATGGCTGGGCAAGCAGTTGAGCCCTCAAGGTGCAGGAGGCAGCGAATCTTCTGCCGAGAAATCGGTGGTTCAAAAGCAACAGTAGCGTCAATGGAGCCGTTTAAAGTAGAGGCAACTTTATGCAGTGAGTGCTGGCGACCATGCTTGATCGAGTCCAGGAGAGTGCCAACCACCAGATCACCCGGAGGAACAGAGAAACTGGTTCCCATGCACACCACTATCCTATTCAAGTCAACGCATTGGTTCGAACAGTCAACCGCACATGCATTGCCCTTGCTGGTAATATCTCTAGCGTCAGTGCGTTTTCAATTCATCTCTTCACAGAATTTTGAAAGCCAAGGGGGTGCTTTTTCCTCAGAAAAAGCACCCCCTTGTACAGATCTAAAACTTCACGCAAGCTGACATTACTCGACCGGACGGGCCTTGCCGTCGCGCAGACTTTCGTCGATGATCGACTTCACTTTGCGCTCTGCATCCTGGGCCAACCGTGCCTGCTCTGAGCCCAAGCGGCCCTGAGCCTCTCCGAGTTTGCCTTGTTGCGCGCCCAGCTTGCCCTGCTGCGCACCTAGGATGCCCTGCTTAGTACCGAGATTGCCTTCCAGCGCACCCAGTTTGCCCTCCAAACCGGCCAGCTTACTCTCGAGGTCAGCCAACTGCTCTTGACTGACGGTCTGCGCCTTGAGCGCCTGGAGTTTGGCCGCCGCGGCATTCAGTTCGGCCATCTCTTTGGAGATGTCGGGGGTACGGACACTGGTCTGCTCTTGAAGCCGCCCCAGTGTTTCCTGTTGATGAGCGAGAACCTCCTGCTGACGGCCCAACTCTTCCTGCTCCCGACCCAGCGCCTCCATGGGCTTGTACATGGCCTCGAACTGGGCTACAACGACCGGATCGGTCAGAACGTAGGACTTGCCGCCGTGCATGAACCAGAGGAAGTTCCCATGAACCTGAGCCAGATGGCGGGCCTTGTCGATCTCCGCGCCCAAATTACCCTTGCCGTTGCCATAGAAGAAGATGTGATTGCCGGAGCCGGGATTGCCAGAACCGGCGACGATGGCATAGGAATCTTCATCGGAGACAAAGCCCTGTTCTTTTGCTTGCAAAACCGTCAGTGAATGCCCTTTGCCGTTCACAACAATGGTGTTGCTTCCCTTGTTGTCGCCGGTGGAAGCAGCCGATGGTTCGGGCGCGGAAGACAGTTCGGCGTCAGTCAGAGTTTCCGGCGTAGCGGGAACATCGGCCACGGGCGGTACCTGATCGGGTGTGGACTGGCCGGTGACAGACGTTTGCGCCGGCGCGGTCTGTGCAACCTGGCCCGAAGCTTCCACACGGACCAGCGCCGTCGAGGCAAAGAGCGCGGCTGGAACCAGCAACACGGCCGCGAAGGCGCGACGACGGCTGCCGGCAAAGGCTTGACGGAAGCTCGACTCGTTGAGCAGCCGTTCGATGCGATGGGAAAGAGTTGAAGTACGTGCCATAGCGACTCCTATCAGGGTTGGGCGCGGCAGGGCCGCGAATTCGAGAAGAATCTGAAGATACGAGGTGCAGCTGGGGGCCTCGTCCAGGGCGGCGCGGTCACCGATGGTCTCGCCCAGAACGGCAAGCTGGCGCTTGAGCCACCAGCCCAGCGGGCTGAACCAGAAGAGAGCGGCGTAAAGCCCAGCCGCGAGTTGCAGATAAAAATCTCCCTGGCGAATATGGGAGCGCTCGTGAGCCAGGACAACGCGCAGCTTCCCGAGATCCCACTCGGCGTAATCCGTGGGCAGAACCACGCCCGATCCGATAGTGACCGGCGAAGCCACCCGGCTGCTCTGCCGCACCGCGAGCCCGGCAGCCGGACCGAAGCCCCGTGGAAACAGTACCGGCTGGGCCGTCCACCACAAGCGTAGCGCCAAACCCAGTCCGAAGAAGAGGCGCGTCAGCAAAGCGGCACAGACAGCAAGATAGAGCAACCCGGCCAGCGTAGCCAGAGAGAGGACACGCCAGCCGACACGCGGCGCACTCACCGCGACAGCAGAGGAGGGCTGACCGGGGGCAAAGACGGTTGCAGCGGGCACCGGCAGATTGAACTTCGTCTGCTCCAGCGGCGGCGCGGGAAGACGGTCCGCCGCCGTTCTGTCTGCTGGCCCGCTTGCCATCCGGCCCGGCCCGGGCGGCACAACGAACTGCGCAGGCTGTACCTGCGGGAGCGGCGCGGTAGACACGGAGTGCGCCCAGGCCGGCACACGGATCGCGACCCAAGACGGCATGCCCTGCCAGCGCATCGCCAACGGCATCAGCAGCGCCGCGAGCAGCACCAAACTCCACACCGCCTTTTGCGCCAGCACATGGCTCACGCGCAGCAGCCGCAGCCCAGCCCAGACCGCAAGAGCCACGGCCAACGAGCGCGCGGCCGCTTCGGCCAGAACAGGAACCGAGCCAGTAAATAAAGCTGAAATCGAGGCTAAAATCATGACTTTTCCTCTCCTTCCCGGACAGTAACGGCAGGCGCGGCAGCGCTCTTCCGGGCGACGTCGATACGTGCGGCAAGGCGCTGCAACTCTTCTTGGCTCAGAACCTTGGAGTCCACCATGCCCACCAGCAGCGCCTCCATCGAGCCCTCGCAGAACCAGTCCACAATGCGCTGGACGGCGCGCCCCGCGACCCGCTGCCGCGACTCCGCCGGACGGTAGATAAACGTGCGGTTCTCCACCTCGTGCGTCAAGTAGCCTTTCTCTTCCAGGCGGCGAAGAACGGTGCGAATGGTGGACTCCTTGAGC
>Ga0224529_1001015_pt1 | contig 18410 bp, 14 predicted proteins | sample CBST50metaG_FD_179893 | JGI IMG/M metagenome (GOLD analysis project Ga0224529, IMG submission 179893) | Peat soil microbial communities from Stordalen Mire, Sweden - C.B.S.T50 | ecosystem: Environmental > Terrestrial > Soil > Wetlands > Peat | place: Sweden: Norrbotten County, Stordalen Mire... | reverse complement strand
GCGCCGCTTTCCACGTTCGTTCTTACGGGCCCACTGCAATGGCTGCCGCCGGCGATCTTCGATGCCGGACCGCTGGGAAAACTTTCCGTCAACGGCATCTTGACCGGCTTCTCGCAATTCCAGAGCAATCATGTAACTGGAGACGACAGTGCGCAGGCTACTCTGAGCAACGGCCAGATCTTCATTCAGAAGCCGGACGGAAAGTATCAGTACTACATTCAGGCGGGCGTCTATACCATGCCGACGCTTGGCGGGTCGTTTCTTGACGCGCAACATACTGTTAGCAACTTCTATGGGCCTGTTCCAGTTGCCTTCCTGAAGTTACCGGTCGGAAAGACCACATCGTTTGAAATCGGCTCTCTTCCCACGCTGATGGGCGCCGAGTCCACGTTCACATACCAGAACTTCAACATCGAGCGCGGCATCGTCTGGAATCAGGAAAACGCCATCAATCGCGGCCTCCAGGTGAATCAAACTCTGGGTAAGTATCTGACTGCCTCGCTGAGTTGGAACGATGGCTACTATTCCGACCGTTACTCCTGGCTCTCTGGCTCGGCGACCTTTACGAAGGGGCATCATGTCTTGGTGTACGACGGCATGGGGAACCTCGGACAGACCGTCTATCAAACGGCGGCCACACCGTTGGCGAACAATAGCTATATGCACGCGGTGATCTATACGTACACCAAAGGCCCATGGATTGTTTCGCCGTACTTCCAGTACGGCAAGCTGCCGGCCAATGCGAAGGTCGGCGTGACCAAGGGTACATCCGCAACGGGCGGCGCATTGAACGTCAGCTACGCCTTCAAGAGCGGCTTCTCGCTTCCGGCGCGCGTGGAATACCTCGCGAGCTCGGGAAGCGCAACCGACGGATCGGTCAACTTGCTGGGCTTTGGAGCGGGCAGCAAAGGCTTTACTTTCACCGCAACGCCAACCTACCAAAAGGGAGGCGTGTACCTTCGCAGTGATCTCGCCGTGGTGCATGCATCGGACTACATATCGGGATCTGTCTTTGGTAAGACGGGAACAAATGCAAACCAATTCAGGGGCGTACTTGAATTCGGCTTTATCTTTGGCAATAACATCCAGAAATAGCCGAATTAGGGCGTAGCTCTGCATAACAGCGGCGTGCCAGTCTCTATAAATTGCAGCCCGCTGGCCGCCGCGAAGGCGCAGCCCACGCGAACAGCCGACCTTGTGGCCCTTTCGGTCCCAAGCGTCAAGTGAAAATCTTCCCCGCACCCGCGAGGGATTCGAAGACAATTTTCTTTTTATGTGGCGAGCCTGTCCGGCAAGAAATACAAGAAGCGCCACGTGGAGGAAAATAAGCTATCCGAATCCCGCGCGGCATTCCGTCAATCGAATTGCAGCCGAATCTGCGCCACGGGGCGATAGCTTTTGCGATGCAGCGGCGTCGGGCCCAACTGCCTGAGGGCGGCCAGATGCTCCGGGCAGGGATAGCCTTTGTTTTGCGCCAGGCCGTAGCCGGGATACTCCTGATCCAACTCCACCAGCAGCCGGTCGCGGTAGACCTTGGCCAGCACCGAGGCGGCGGCAATCGAGAAGCTTGTTCCGTCGCCGCGGATGACGGCCTGCTGCGGGCCATCCCAGTCGATGGTGTCGCGGCCGTCAATCAGCAGAAAGTCCGGGCCGAGCGCCAGTTGCCCAACGGCGCGGCGCATGGCCTCGAGCGATGCCTGGCGAATGTTGATGCGGTCAATGGTCTCGGCGTCCACCTCGGCGATGGCCCAGGCGATGGCGTTCGCACGAATCTCCACGTCGAGCGCGTTGCGCTTCTTTTCCGAGAGCTTCTTGGAATCGGTCAGGCCGGGCAAAGAACAGCCACGGGGCAGAATCACCGCTGCCGCTACGACCGGCCCGAAGAGCGGGCCGCGGCCCACCTCGTCCAGTCCGGCGATGCGCCGCGCGCCGCCGTGGCGCGCGGCCTCTTCCAGCGTCCATCCGCAAACAGGAGATGCAGCCATATCTTCAGTATAGTTAGATTTGAACAGAATCAATGTGGCGCTCTAAGGAAGGGTAAACTTCATAAAGCGGGAGTATTTTACGTTAGAGTTGGCAGCACTATTCTAGGGCGTGGAAATTTCCCCATAGATGTGCCCATTGACGGAATTTTGCAAGAAACTCTGTTGATGCGGAATTTCAAAATAACGGAGATTTAAGTGATGACCGAACCCAAAGCCCAAAACGATCTTTCCTACGACACCTTTGCCGCCTCAGTGCAGCGCAGCCGCGATTTGGAAGCGGATATTCAGAAAAATCCGCGGCGCCATCGTGTTTTGACCGGTGACAGACCGACGGGGGATTTGCATATTGGGCATTTGTTTGGGTCGCTGCTTAATCGCGTAAGGCTTTCCAAGCTTGGGGTGGATAGCTATATCGTTATTGCCGATTATCAGGTTTTGACCGACCGCGAAGTGTTCGATCATATTTCCGAATGCACGCTTAATCTGGCGACGGATTACATCGCCTCCGGCCTTGATCCCGACAGCGGCAATGTCTTCATTTTTCCGCATAGCGGCGTGCCGGAACTGAATCAGCTTTTGCTGCCGTTTTTAAATTTAGTCAGCATTGCCGAATTGGAACGCAACCCGACGGTCAAAGAAGAAATCGAAGCATCAAAAATGACGCACATGAACGCGGGTATGTTTACCTATCCCGTACATCAGGCCGCCGACATTCTGTTCTGTAAGGCCACAACGATTCCGGTTGGCAAAGACCAATTGCCGCATATCGAATTGACGCGCCAGATCGCACGGCGGTTTAATGCGAAGTACGGGCAGATCAATCCGATTTTCCCCGAACCGGAGGGATTGCTCAGCGCTGCCCCGACCATCCTCGGACTCGATGGCAGCAAGAAAATGAGCAAAAGCAGGAACAATTCCATCCCATTGAAAGCCACCGCCGACGAGACCGCGAAGATCGTCAAGACGGCGGTGACGGATTCCGAACGCCTTATCACCTATGAACCTGAACGCAGGCCGCAGGTCGCCAATTTGCTGGAAATTGCGTCTTATGCCAGCGGCGTTGCGCCGGAAAAAATAGCCGAGACCATCGGCGACGGTGGTTCGGGCAAGCTAAAATCCTATTTGACAGAAAGCCTGAACGAATTCCTGCGCCCCTTGCGCGCCCGCCGCACTGAACTTGAAAAAGACCCAGCCTATGTTCGCCGCGCCCTCGACAGCGGCATCGCCAAGGCGCGCGAAGTGGGGGAAAAGACGTTGCTGGAAGTGCGGACGGCAATGAATATGTATCTGTAGAAGGCCAGGTTATGCTGCATCGCAGGATGCGGCGGCGCAGCATCCTGGTCTGATTCCGGGCGCAAAAAAGCCCGGCGTCATGCCGGGCTCTTTTGCTTGCCTTGTGTTTCAGTTTGCCGCTGCTACTTGGTTGCCTTTTTCGCAGGGGCTTTCTTGGCGGCTGCCTTCTTTGCAGGGGCCTTTTTGGCTACTACTTTTTTCGCAGGAGCCCTCTTTGCAACTGCCTTCTTGGCGGCTGCCTTTTTCGCAGGAGCCTTCTTGGCAACCGCCTTCTTCGCAACTGCCTTCTTGGCTACTGCCTTCTTTGCCGGAGCCTTCTTTGCAACTGCCTTCTTCGCAACTGCCTTCTTTGCTACGGCCTTCTTTGCTGCTTTCTTGACGGCCAACGGTTTACCTCGCTTGGTGATTTTGCTGGCGCTCTTGCCAGCCGCGGCTTTCTTCGCCGTGGCCTTTCCGCCCTTGGCGCCAGTGCTACTCTTCTGGGCGGATTTCTTCGCGGCCTTCTTGGCCACAATCTTTTTCGCGGTTGCCTTTTTGGCTACAGCTTTTTTGGCTTTCCTTGCCGGAGCCTTCTTGACTGCGGCCTTCTTGGCAACCTTCTTGACGGGAGACTTTTTCTTCGCGGCCTTCTTCGCGGCCGGCTTCGATGCAGGTTCTTCCACCACCACGATCACCGCCTCTTCGGCCAAGCCCTCATCATCGTCCGAGGAGGTCAGCACGCTGGACGTTTCTATCTCTTCGTCCTCGTCTTCAAAGTCGTCGTGATCGGATTCAATTTCTGACAGCTCGGCATTTGCCTCACCGCCGCTCGCCTCGTCCGTATTGAACTCTTCTACCATCGCATTGCCTCCAGCGAATTGCCACTGCGCTCTTGTGCGTTATTTTTTGCGTGGCGGAAGAACACATCCCGCCGCGCGCAATCCATTAGAAATAGATTGCACGCAAACACCCGCTCATGACAAGTGTTGAATGAGGTCCGCGCGATTTTATTTTGCCGCAAGCGAGCTTTTATTTTGCGCCGCGCCTGCGCGCTTGGGATTTTTTTGCGCCCGTGGTTCCTTTATTCTTCGCGCTGGCCGCGGCTCTGGAGCTCTGTGCGGGCTCTTTCTCCGTGGCCGATGCGTGGCTCTTCCTGTGTTTGCCGCCGGCCGCGGAATCTTTTTCCGCGCTCTCTGATTTTTTCTTCGCGCCCTTTGACTTTGCTCCCGCGCCCTTGGCTGGCGCGGCTTTTGCCGTATCCGCCGAAGCGTTAGCTTCGTCTGATTCCGCGTGAGAGCCATGGCGGTGACGACCGCGAACGGTGGCGCGTGGCGCGCTGTCGGGACCGGTGATGTGCAGCCGCTGACCGGGCTTCACCTTGGTTCCAGAAAGATGATTCCAGCGGCGCAACTGTTCCAGCGACACGCCGTAGCGGTCGGAGATGGTCACCAGCGTATCGCCCTTGCGCGTGGTGTAGAGCAGCGAACGCGACGACGGCGGCGCGCTCGCCGCGGCTGCCGCGGTGGGCACCACCAGCGCCTCCAGCTTGGCAATCTCATCGTCCTCTTTCAACTGATTGGCCGCGGCCAAATCCGCTGCCGTGATGCGATACGAATGCGCCACCGAGGCCAGCGTGTCACCCGCCGCCACGCGGTGATAGCGCCAGCCGTTGCGCTTGCTCTCGGGAATGGCCGCGATGCGCTGCTGATAGATCGCCGCCGTGCCAGCCGGCAGATGCAGATCAAAAGATGTATCCGGCGGCGTAACCGAGCGCAGCAGGCTGGGATTGAGCGCCATCATCTCTTCCATCGGCGCTCCCACAACATCGGAGACCAGATGCAGGCTCACCGAGTAGTTGATGGTCACCGTATCGGTCAGTACCGGCGGATCGAGCGTCACATCGTCAAAGCCATACTGCGTGGGATGGTTGGCGATGATAATCGCCGCCAGAATTTCCGGCACATAGTTCTGCGTCTCGGCGGGAAGATTGTGCCGCCGGTAAAGCTCCCAGAAATCCGCATAGCCAGTCTTCTGCACCGCGCGCTGCACATTGCCCGCGCCCCAGTCGTAGCCAGCCATCGAGAGATACCAATCGCCCAGTTGATCGTAGATGAACTTCATGTAGCGGGCGTAGGCGCGCGTCGACTTTTCCGGATCGAAGCGCTCATCCACATAGCTGGTGCGGGCCAGGCCGTAGTTGCCGTGAGGCATGAACTGCCACATCCCGCCCGCGCCGGAGCCACGATTGAGCGCACGCGGATTGAAGCCCGACTCGGCCACCGCCAGATAGATTAGATCCTGCGGCACTCCCTCTTCGGCCATCACCCGCTGAATCATCTGCTTGTAGCGGCCGCCGCGCTCGAAGGAATGCAGCAGCGTGTTGTGGCCCTTCTTTGAATTGGCGAAGAAGTTGATGAAGGCGGCCACATAGTCGTTGACCACCAGCGGCAGATCGGATTTGGTGGTGGCCAGATCGGCCTGCGCCTTGGCCACAAAGTTGGGATCGACATTGAAGGTCACGTCGCTGGCCACCTCGGCTGGCGTTGGCTCCGCCTTGGGCACAAAGCCGTTGCCCTGCTTCAGGGCAACGGTCTCCATTGCGATCACCCCGTCCACAACGCGATCAAACTCTTCCTGCAGTTGCGGCTCGCTTTTGATGTCGATGCCGCTGGTCAGCATCAGGTCCACGGCGTGATCGAACGCCTGCTTGGCCTCGGGCAATCTTCCCTTGCGGTAGTCGGCTTCGCCCCGCGTGTAAGACTTCTCCACCTGTTCGATCAGCAGGCGCGTCTTCTGCTGATCGCGGGTGAGCGCGGGCGTTGCGGGCGCAGCCACGGACGGAGCTGGCGTGAGCGCCGGCGCGGTGGCCTGTGGCCGTTCGCCCTGCGGCGCGGTGGCCTGCGGCGTGGTGTTGCAGCCAGCCAGCGAGATGGCCGCAATAGACCAGACGAAAACTCGATACGGAATTCTGCCAATATGCATCAGATATGCTGTTGCCCGGCTCGTCTGCCGCGGCTCTCCAATCTTTCTGCGTTGAAGCCCTGGCGGCAGAAGGCTCTATGCCGATGATAAGCTATGCCATGGAGGCACGCGCGCCGCAAAGCGCAAAATCTCTCCTTCACCAAAACAAAATGGACGCTCGCTTCCTGCGCAATTTCGCTATCATTGCCCACATCGACCACGGAAAGTCGACGCTGAGCGACCGTCTGCTTGAGCTGACCGGCTCGGTGACTGGCCGCGAGATGCAGGCCCAGATTCTGGACGACATGGATCTCGAGCGCGAGCGCGGCATCACCATCAAGTCCCACGCCGTGCGCATGATGTACAAGGCGCACGACGGCAACACCTACCAGCTTAACCTGATCGACACCCCCGGCCACGTGGATTTCAGCTACGAGGTTTCGCGCTCGCTGGCCTCCTGCGAAGGCGCGCTGCTGGTGGTTGACGCCACCCAGGGCGTCGAGGCGCAGACGCTGGCCAATGCCTATCTGGCTATCAATGACGGCCTGGAGATCATTCCCGTCATCAACAAGATCGATCTGCCTTCGGCCGACATCGTGCGCACGCAGGAAGCCATTGAGAAGGCCGTTGGCCTGGACGCCACCGACGCCCTTCCGGTCAGCGCCAAAACCGGCCTGGGCGTGGCCGAGGTGCTGGAGGCCATCGTCCAGCGCTTGCCGCCGCCCACCGGCGACCCGGAAGCCCCGCTGCAGGCGCTCGTCTTCGACTCCTGGTTCGATGCCTATCGCGGCGTCATCGTGCTGGTCAGAGTCATGCAAGGCACGCTGCGTAAGGGCCAGCGCATCCGCTTCATGTCCAACGGCAAAGCCTTTGAGGTCGAGTCGATGGGCGTGATGCTGCCCAAGCCGGTGGAGATTGCCGAGCTGCTGGCCGGCGAGGTGGGCTTCTTTGCCGCCACCATCAAGAACGTGACCGACACCAAGATCGGCGACACCGTTACCGAAGACGCCCGCCCGGCGTCCTCGCAGTTGCCCGGCTTTCAAGAGATCAATCCGATGGTCTTCGCCGGGCTTTACCCGGTGGACACGCACGAGCACACGCTGCTGCGCGACGCCCTGGAAAAGCTGCGCCTGAACGACGCCTCGTTCTTCTTCGAGCCGGAAAGCTCCGCCGCGCTCGGCTTCGGCTTCCGCTGTGGCTTTCTCGGCCTGCTGCACATGGAGATCATCCAGGAGCGGCTGGAGCGTGAGTACCAACTCGACCTGATCACCACCGCGCCCGGCGTGCGCTACCACATCACGCTCACCGACGGCAGCGAGATCGAGGTCGAGAATCCATCGCGCTGGCCCGATCCCACCAATATCGCTTCCATCCGCGAGCCGGTCATTACCGCCAAAATCCTCACCAACGAGGAATATGTGGGCGGCATCTTCAAGCTGGTCGAGGAGAAGCGCGGCCGGCAGCTCAACTTCGAGTACATTACGCCCACTCGTGTCCTGCTCACCTACGAGCTGCCGCTCAACGAGATTGTCCTCGACTTCTACGACCGGCTGAAGACCGTCTCGCGCGGTTATGCTTCGCTTGACTATCAGCTCACCGGCGAATGGGAGTCGCCGATGGTCAAGCTCGACATTCTGGTCAGCGGCGAGCCGGTCGATGCGCTTTCGATCATCGTCCACCGCGACCTGGCCCAGGAGCGCGGCCGTGCGCTGGTTTCCAAAATGCGCGAGCTGATTCCCCGCCAGCAGTTCGAAGTCGCTATCCAGGCCGCCATCGGCGCCAAGATCATCTCTCGTGAGACGGTTAGTCCTCTGCGCAAGAACGTGCTGGCCAAGTGCTACGGCGGCGACATCAGCCGCAAGCGCAAGCTGCTGGAAAAGCAGAAGGAAGGCAAGAAGCGCATGAAGCGCATTGGCAAGGTGGACATTCCCCAGGAGGCCTTCCTAGCCTTGCTGCGGATAGGCGAAGATTCGCAGAATTAGCCGCCGGTTTGTGATTTAATTCACATTCTGTTGACCCTTATCTGTGGATAACTTCGGCGTGCGGCGTGCTTCTGTCTCTTCGGCTTACCATCTGCTTGTGGCAACGATCATTTTCTGCTGTTTATTGATAAAAATGAAGTTATATCGTTTACGAAAGAGAAATATTGCTTTTCCAGAGCAGAATGCTGCAATTCCGTGCGGAATTTCCAAAAGTAATGCACAGCTTTTTGCACAATAAAATCCGAAGCAAAACGATGGCATTCCCAAAGGGGTGTCATTGCTGAGTGGTCTTTGCTCGCTGGGGTGTAGAACGGGGTCCCCGGCGAGCGATTTGTGCATACTGGGGTGGGTAGCGAAGGAAGTCGAAAGTCTGTCCTGTGCGATGTCGAAGGGAATCTGCTGTTGTTCTTTCTTGTGAACCTAATGCAAAATCATCAGCCTTGTCTTGCTGCACGGGCTTGCATTGAGCCTTATTTCTCCCGCGCGACGACGAAATCCGGCACGCGGAACAGGGCGCGCTTGTATTCGGAGTCGGCAATGGGAGCCAGTGCCGCGCGGCTCTGCTCGGCATAGCGGCCGGCGGCGGCCATCGCGTATTCGACCGAGCCATTCCGCATCAGAATCTCTCGCAACTGCTCGCGGCTGACGCGCTCGAAGCCGCGGTCCTCCAGCACGCGATGGATAGCCTGCCGGTCGGCGGCCGTGCCGTGATCGATGGAATGAATCACCGCCAGCGTTGCCTTGCCCTCGCGCAGGTCGCTGGCCACCGGCTTGCCCAGGATCTCTTCCGTAGCCGTCAGGTCGAGCACGTCGTCAACAATCTGGAAGGCCAGGCCAACCGCCCGGCCATAAGCGGCCAAGCTTGCCTCCTGCGCCTCCGTAGCCCCGGCCAGCACCGCGCCCAGGCGCATCGAAACCGCAAACAGACAGGCGGTCTTGCGATAGATCAGGTCGTAATACTCGGCCTCGGAGACGGCATTGCCCAGCTTTTGCATCTGTACCAGTTCGCCCTCGACCATCTGCTGGGTCAGGCCGATCAGCAAATCAATGACGCGCAGATCCTTCTCCTGGAGCGACATTTTGAAGGCCTGCATATAAAGCCAGTCGCCGGTCAGCACGCACTTCTCGTTGCCCCATGTGGTGTTGGCTGAAGGGCGTCCGCGCCGGAGGTCCGCGCCGTCCACAATGTCGTCATGCACCAGCGTCGCCGTATGCACCAGTTCGACCACCGTGCCCAGGTGGATGGCATTGGGACCAAAGTAGCCGAGAGCGTGCGCGCTCAGCAGCAGCAGCGACGGGCGGATGCGCTTGCCGCCGCCCTGGCGCAGGTATTCGGCGATCTCCTGGATGGTGCTGACGCCGGAGACGGCGTTGCGACCGAGTTCCTGCTCGATGGCCGCGAGGTCGTCCCGCAGCAGATCGAAAATCTCTTTTGCCGTCGCTATCGCCAGTGTGCTCAAAACTCTCCGGTTCCCGTGCTTGTGTGATGTTTCAATTCGTCCCGTCCGTGAGCTGAATTGGCGGAAGCACCCCTCCGGGGCTAAAGCCCCGCGTTTCTTTGATCGCCTTTGCGGCACGGCTAAAGCCGAGCCCTTTCAAAACAGAAATCCTATTAATAACTCGTCAGGTCGGAACCCGCCGCTCAGTTGGTGCGATAGTTGGTAAACTGCAATTCCAGCCCCAGTTCCTTGGCGCGCAACAGGGCGATGATCGCCTGCAACTCGTCGCGGTCCTTGCTGGAAATCCTGACGGTATCGGCTTGGATGGCGGCCTGCACCTTCCGCTTCGAGTCCTTGACCAGCTTGACGATTTCCTTGGCCTTCTCGATGGGAATGCCCTGCTGCAAATTGATCTTCTGGCGCACGCTCTTGCCGGAGGCCTGCTCCACCTTTTCAAAGGTCAGATTCTTCAACGAAACGCCGCGCTTGATCAGCTTCTGGCTGAGAATCTCCTTGACGGCTTCCAGATGGTACTCGCCGTCGGAGGCGATGTGAATTGCGTCGCCCTCCTCGAGAGCAACCTCCGAGTGGGAGTCCTTCAGGTCGAAGCGCTGGTGAATCTCCTTGAGCGCCTGATCGATGGCGTTGCGGACCTCTTGCATGTCCACCTTACTGACAATGTCGAATGAATTCTCGTGGGCCATGGAACTTCCTTTATCTGCCAGCCTACCATCGACCGGCCGCAATCGCCGGTGGAATTTGCCGGCGCAACTCTTTCAGTTTCCCACGTCTGGCTGAAGGTGGAACAGCCGGAGGAAGTTTTTCGTGGTGGCGGCGGCAATTTCTTCCTCTTCCACGCCCAGCAGCCCGGCCAGAACCGCGGCCGTTTGTGCAACCCACGCCGGCTCATTGCGCTGGCCGCGATGGGGCACGGGCGCCAGCCATGGCGCGTCGGTTTCTACCAGCAGACTGTCCAGCGGCAGTTGCGCGGTCACATCGCGCAGCGGTTGGGCTTTGGCAAAGGTCAGATTGCCGGCCAGCGAAAGCAGAAAACCTAGATCGAGCGCATGTTGTGCCTGCTCCAAATCGCCGCTGAAGCAGTGCATCACGCCTCCGAGGCTGGTTTGCCGCCAATGCCCCTCCAGAATCTCAAACAGATCGTCCCAGGCATCCGTAATTCCGTCTTTTGGCCGGCAATGGATGAGGATTGGCCGCTTCCACGCCGCGGCGACTTCCAACTGGCGAATCAGCCCCTCGCGCTGCACCTCGTGCGGCGCGCCCTCGTAGTAGTAGTCCAGGCCGATCTCGCCGCAGGCAATCACCTCCGGTTCGGCCAGAAGACCTTCGAGCTTGGCCAGGGCCGCGTCGTCCAGTTCGGTGGTGTTGTGCGGATAGACGCCGGCGCTGGCGTAGAGTTTCGGAAGGCCGGGCTGGCCATTGAAGCGGCGGCAAATGTCGAGCGCCTGGTGCATCTGCGATGGCCCGTCGCCGATGCCAATCGATAGCACTGCGCCCACGCCCGCCTGCGCCGCGCGGCGCAGCATCTCCGCGCGGTCTTCCGCGTAGCGTTCGCTGTCCAGATGGGCGTGAGAATCAATCAGCATAATGAAAGCCTCAAGGGAATTTACAGATGAATGACCTGCAAGCCGAGAAATTTCTCGAATCCGCTAAAATCGCTGTCCTGATGCAAAAGTTCATAGCCTTCCTGAATACAGAATGTTGCAATGAAGCAATCGACGGTTTTGCGCACGGTGATGCCGCGGCGCTGGAGTTCGCGGAAGTTCTCGGCTGCCTTGACCGCAAGGCTGATTGGCATACTTTCGAAGACCGGAAGTGTCAGAAGCCAGTCCCTGGTCCGGCGAAACTGCTGGTCGAACCGGATACCGCGAAGAACCTCACTGAGAATCACAGATGTCAGCCCGATGCCGTCTTGAACCAAAGCATCCCGAAGCCAACGAGTCTGGAGTGTGTTCTTTCCATTCAAAGCATCAATCCAGACGCTGCTGTCAACAATCACCATGCGGCCTTCGTTCCCTCAGCTTCTCGAATGGGCTGGTTATTACAAGTGCAGAAACGTGATCTAGGCCGCCGGCTCATCGGCAGCCTTCCGTTCTTCCTCTGGCTGCGAATCCCAATCGGGGAATCTGGTTTCGCGCATTTCATCGAGATTGCCCTCCCAATGAACCTTGCCGAAAAGCTGTTTGATCCCCTCCTGCTTTTTCAACTGTACGGTCAGGCGCAACGCCTCTTCGACCACGGCCTTCTTTGTGGGCTTGCCGCTCAGGGCCATGGCACGGCTCATTAACTTGTCGTCGATCTCAATATTCGTTCGCATCGCTTGGAAACCCCGGCCAATTGCCCTTTTTCACCAATGCCGCGCGCCACTCGTCCAGGCGGCCATCCCGCTCGGCTGCCCGCCGGCCAATCTCTTGCTGGCGAAAGACTTCCTCGACCTTCTTCTCGTGGAGCCTAAGCGCGACCAGCTTGCGCAGGCAGGCCTCAACAGCCGCTTTCTTGGTCGTGGTCGAGGTCGCAGCCATCGCCTGCCGCATCAACTCGTCGTCAATTTCGATGTTGGTCCGCATCAACGCGCCTCAATGTGTAAGTATGGCACGATTCGTGTGTATCGGCAACGCAAACACGCTTCAACCAGCGGTTCTAAATAAAGACAAAAAAAAACTGGCCGGTCAGGAATCCTGACCGGCCAGCGCAGTTTGAATCAATTCACAATTCATTTCTCTGACCGCTTGCTTTTGTACGGATTCAAGCGGCCAGAAAGCTAGAGCGGTTCACCAATAGCTATACCCTGGTAGCGCGATGCTGAGTGGCTTTTTCCTTAAGAAAAAGCCACCTTTTACGAGACTTGCTGGGGCACATGAATTGGAGAACCGCTCTAGAAGGTGAAGCGTGCTCCGAACTCACCTTTAAATGCCTGTGCCGTTGAGCTGCTGGTTGGATTCTCAAAGCCGGCGGCTTTTCCGAAATTGGCAGCGCTGATGACATACGAGAAGTTGTTGCCATAGTTGGCGCGGTTGGTCAGGTTGAAGCCTTGGAAGCTGAGCTGCAAACGGCGTCCTTCACCTAGTTTGAGGTTTTTGCTGATGCGCGCATCCAGTTCAAAAATTGGATCGCCACGCAGCGTGTCGTAGGGAACGATATGAGCCGTGCCAGCGCTCAGGTCCGCGCGAGCTCTAGCACCGTCGCCCGGATCGGTCTTGCCGTCGCCCGCATCGGCATACGCTTTGTATGCCTTTGGATCGCTGTTCGGCACGATGACAGGATCTGAATATCCAGAACCGAGACCGAGAATGTCGTAGCCCGAGTTGATGTCGTAGGGACGAGCAGAGCCGAACTGCAAAATCGGTGCTGCCTCGATTCCATACGGCAGATTGGCAATACCGCTGATGGTGATGTGATGGCGTTCATCGTCCGGTGTGGGACCAAAGTCCCAAGAGGCCAGCGGCTTGAGAGGATCGTGCGGGTAGTTGTGATAGCTGGACTCTTTGCTGCTTGTGATTGGCGTGCCACCAGACTCAATTCCATAACCCACGGCGCGTGAAAGCGTGTAATTTGCGGAGAGGCTGAAATGCTTGTCCAACTGGTGCCGGACGCTGAGGTTAAAGCCGTCATAACGCGTACGACCGATGGAGCGATTGTCCATCACGCGCCCGAGAACGCAATAATTGCCCACGGAATCAACGGCGCAGGAAAGACTGCCAAACGCTGCGTCCAGAGGACGAGCAGACGTAGGCGAATCGGGATCTGTCGGGTTGATATTGACGTCGACGTTCGAGTGCAATCCGAGGGTATGCGTGTATTCCGCCTCCAAAACCCAGTTCGGAGCGAACGCCCACTGGTAGCCGACGTTGAATTCTTCGGCGTATGGATTGCGATAGTTCGGATCCATGGTACGTCCGGTGCTGCCACTCACCAATTCGCTGGTTGCAGCCGGAATCGCGCCCGTGATCGCCGCAACATTTGCGGCCGAATAGACGAATTGGCTCAGAGGAATATTCAATCCCGGAACGGTCCCATTGCTCGTGATAGAGAGCGCCTGTTGAAAGACCTTGGCGTTGGCCTGCTGTTCCATCCAGAGCGGAATGTTCTGAAAGACGTTGTCATAGTAGATGCCAAAGCCGCCGCGCAGAACGTGTTTGCCGGCGCCGGTCAGGTCATACGCGAATCCGACGCGCGGGCTGAAGTCTTTGTTGTCGTCGTGGGGCATCTTGCCGTAGCTGCTGCCGATTTCCTGCAGTTCCAGGAAGGTCTTGCTGGCCTTCAGGGCGCTGCCGCCAATCAGGTTAAAGTCCTTGTCCCAGCGGAGGCCGAGATTCACGGTCAGGCGCTTGGTAATCTTCCAGTCGTCTTGGGCATAGAAGCCAAGCTGTTTGGTTCCTCCCGGCACGTCGTTGGCCGGATCGCCATTGGACATGGACATACTGGTCACGAGTCCAGGATTGTTGAAGCCGCCCGTCTCGGCAAGAATTTTGGAAGGATCCTCCTTGTAATCAATCTCCAGCGTGCTGTTGGCGTTGAAGAAGCCGCCCAGGCCGGGAGTATAGACGTAGTCCACCCCGAAAGCCAGGGTGTGCTTGCCCTTGTTCTTGGTGACGTCATCCTTCCACTGCCACTTGCGCTGGAAGGACTGCTGCGACACGTTGGGGCTTTGGCCAATCCACGCGTCCGGGAAGCTGATGTAGGGCGCGCCGGGATCCTTGGTGGAGATGATGTTGTTCCAGTACTGCGTGCCAAAGGTGAAGGCGTTCACCAGGGTGGGCGAAGGCAACGAGTTGAGAGTGAAATTTGAGATATACATATGGTTAACCGTGAAGTTGCCCACGCTCAGATCACCCGCGCCGTCTTCCTGGTCGTTGTTGCTGTTGTTGGCTTGGAAGGATGTGCTGACATAGGCCGTTTCCTTGTCGTTGAACTTATAGTCCAAGCGGCCGTTGTACCGGTTCTCGTAAAAGGGCGTGGGAATGGTTGTGGCGGGAACGGCGCCGACCGCGACCGCATCCGTCAATTCTGTGTAGGCAGGACCAGCTTCGGACATACTCGTATTTTCCCGCTGACGTTCATAAGCGAAGAATGTGAACAGCTTGTTCTTCAGGATCGGGGCACCGACAGAACCGCCGAAGAATTGACGGCGATAGGGCGGATTACTCTTGGTGCCGTCCGAACCGGTTTGGTCCGCATTGAATTGCTTTTCGCGGAAGTAGCTGAAGGCCGAGCCGTGAAAAGCATTGGTGCCTGACTTCGTAATCATGTTGATGGCCGCACCCTCGGAGCGCCCATTGGCGGCCGAGAAACGCTGTGTGCTGATCAGGAATTCCTGCACCGCCTCAAGCGGGATCTGCATGACCGTTCCGCCAACCGTGCTGTCCTTGTTGTCGATTCCGTTCACCGTTATGTTGACATCGCGTCCGATGTTGCCGTTTACCGAAAGTACGGCGGAGCGATTCTTGGTCGGGTCGAACGAATCAGCTACCTTGACCCCTGGCGCCAGATACGCGAGGTTGGCTGCGTCGCGCGCCAGCAGTGGAAGCTCCTCCACCTCGGACGGAGCCACTTCCTGGCTGACGCTCGTCTTTTCCACATCGACCATGACCGCCGTTGCGCTGACTTCGACAACCTGATTGACCTCTCCGGGTTTCAGAGAAAAATTGCTCGTGATCGTTTGTCCCACCAGCAGTTCGGTCTTTGCCAACTCGCTGGAAAAGCCCTTCTTGCTGGCCTTGATCGAGTATTTGCCCGGTGGCAGTTGGTCAAAGATGAACTCTCCCACCGCACCAGTGGTCAACGTGCGGCTCAGGTTTGTGCCCGTATTCACGACTGTGACTTGAGCGTCGATCACAACCGCATTCGACAGATCTGTCACTGTTCCGCGAATGGTTCCGGTTGCCGTGGCTTGCGCATGTAATTGCGCTGGGATGAGCAGCAGTAGCAACGCCAATGACAACGATAATCGTGCCAATATTCTCATGAAGTCCTCCGGGTTTGGGATATGCAGTCCCGCGCTACGCCTTCCTTCAAAGGTGCTCACGCAGGTAATTTGAATTCTGTTTCTTCTTGAGGTCGTGCCAAGTTCAGATACAAACCACCCTTTGCAGAGAACAAGGGGTCGAACGATGATCCCAAGGGGGAAATCTCTGCGTTCCAGTAAAACGTGCAGGAACGTGCGGTGGTTTGGCGCATTGAATAGCAATTGAAATGCCAATTTAGGAATCGATTACATATCCCATAGAATCAGCAATATGCAAATACTGCAATTTGACGGAGATATACGCATTCTGAAATATGAATTCCATTAGCCATATTTTCATATTTAACAGTCTGCGGTGAACGCCGCGTTTTGAAAGGTCACGACTTTAGCCGTGCCGTAAATGATTGATAGAAGAGGATGGGCTTTAGCCCATCCTCCTGACTGGCGCGCTAAAATTCATTTATGCCTGACGTCACGCTATCGCCCGAAGTTCTGGCCAAGTACGAGCCTGTCATTGGACTCGAGGTCCACGTGCAACTGCTCACCGCCACCAAGGCCTTTTGCGGTTGCGCCAACCGGTTCGGCCGGGAGCCCAATACCAACGTCTGCCCGATCTGCCTGGGACTGCCCGGCAGCTTGCCGGTGCTCAACCGTAAGGCCGTCGAGTTTGCCACTCTGGCCTCAATGGCGATCAACTGCGAGGTGCGCCAGCGCTCCATCTTCGCCCGCAAGAACTACTTCTATCCCGACCTGCCCAAGGGCTACCAGATTTCGCAGTTCGATAAGCCGCTGGCCGAGCACGGCTGGATCGACGTGCCCACGGCGGAGGGCGGCGTCAAGCGCGTCGGCATCACCCGCCTGCACATGGAAGAGGACGCCGGCAAGAGCATCCACGAGGACCTGCCCGACTCCGCCACACACACCTCGATTGACCTGAACCGCTGCGGCACGCCGCTGGCCGAGATCGTCTCCGAGCCGGATATGCGCACCCCGGACGAGGCTTGGGAGTACCTGACCCGCCTCAAGGAAATCCTGCTCTACTGCGGCGTCTCGGACTGCAACATGGAAGAGGGTTCGTTGCGTTGTGACGCCAACGTGAGCGTCAGGCTGAAGGGCGCGCCCCAGTTCGGCGTCAAGGCCGAAGTGAAGAACGTGAACAGCTTTCGCTTTGTCCGCGCCGCTCTTCAGTACGAGATCGAGCGCCAGATTGAGGTGATCGAGTCCGGCGGCCACGTCATCCAGGAGAGTCGCCAGTGGAGCTCGGCCGACGGGCGCACCTATTCGATGCGCTCCAAGGAGCAGGCGCACGACTACCGCTACTTCCCGGAGCCGGACCTGCCGCCGCTCGTCCTCTCCGCCGAATTCCTGGCCGAAACCCGCAAGAAGTTGCCGGAGCTGCCCGAGGCGCGCCGCGCCCGCATGATCGCCGCCTATGACCTGAGCACGCAGGACGCCTCCACACTGACCGCGACCAAAGAGGAGGCCGACCTCTTCGAGGCCGCCGCCAAATCCGTCAAGAGTCCGCACAGGTTGGCCAGCGTGCTGCTGAACGAGCTGGCCGGCCGGCTGAAGGCGCTCGATCTGGACCAACAGCACTCGCCCGTGTCGATTGCCGGCGCGGTGCTGGCCGCCGACCTGATTGAGGAAAACAAAATCAGCTCCAAGCAGCTCAAGCAGCTCTTCGATGTGTGCTTTGAAAAGAAAGAGGACTTCCCGTCCGTCTACGAGCGGGAAAAGCCGCGCCAGATCACCGACGCCTCCGCGCTGGATGCGATGATCGACCAGGTTATCGCCGCCAACCCCAGGCAGGTGGAGCAGTACCGCGGCGGCAAGAAGACTGTGGCCGGTTTTTTCGTGGGCCAAGTGATGAAGGCCTCAAAGGGCCAGGCCAACCCGGCGCTGCTTAACCAGTTGGTGACCAAAAAGCTGGAGGGGTAAAGCCCGCTTTCCTCTTGTTGCATTGGCGGTGGCGAAGCAGTTGCGGGACTAGGCTGGCGCAAGGATGCGTGGAGAGTAGCCTTTTCGCGGAGAAAAATCTCGCCGTCAAGCCATGCCTTGACAGTCTTAAAGGAGTGGAACATGATCATCCCGTAATGGATTTCCAGCCAGTGAGCTTCAAATTGGGAATCCGTGCGGTGCGTTTTACGCATTTATACCATGCTTTCCTGATGTAATTCCCTAGACTTGCTTTATCTTGTGTTGAACGGCAGGCATGTCTATGGTGGTTAAAACTCAAAACAAGGGACGCGGAGTGATCGGGCTCCATGTGGGCACGGATAATGTCCGGCTCTATTTTCCCAAAAACATTTCCAGCATTGATTTGGTGCTGGGTCATCTTCAGATTCAGTGCGGTCTGAAACCGGATTTCTGGCAGGACGAACCGGAGATTTTCGACCCACGGCTGTGCTCGTGGCTGGAATCACGTCACCTCATTGCAAAATCCAGTCGAGCATCCATTCCTCTGGCGATGATTCCGGCGGGAGAGAACGCTTTCCGCCTGGAGCCGATCCGCCAGGACGCCCATGCCCGCGCTCGCGCCAAGGTGGATTCCGAACGCGTAGCCTGACAGCCGAAGGTGAGCCGCGCAGGCTCGCCATTGCCGTCTGAATTCGCTGGAAAGCCAATGCGCTAGCTCCCTGTTGCAAATTTGGATTGTGATTCGAGGGAGTACCCATGGCTCTGCTGGCCGCTCTCAGGCATGAAAGTCGGCTCGTGCAATATGACTTTCAACGGAGCTGGTGCCGGGTGCCTGCAGATGATTCCTTTACTTTGTCGCACAATGATCCCA
>Ga0224529_1001004_pt1 | contig 18598 bp, 17 predicted proteins | sample CBST50metaG_FD_179893 | JGI IMG/M metagenome (GOLD analysis project Ga0224529, IMG submission 179893) | Peat soil microbial communities from Stordalen Mire, Sweden - C.B.S.T50 | ecosystem: Environmental > Terrestrial > Soil > Wetlands > Peat | place: Sweden: Norrbotten County, Stordalen Mire... | reverse complement strand
TCCACTGTCGTTAAAAGCGGCGACGCTGTTGGGCGAAGTCTTGTATTGGCCGCGATGATACTCGTCTTTCTCGCTGTGCTTGAGCAGATCGCGATGCAACTGCTTGATGTGGTTTTCCGTCAGAGTGATCTCTTCCCATGACTGAAAAACCAACTCCATGGTTTCAGCGTAGCCAGCCACTTCCTGGGCATCCCGAGTCTCGAAGGATTTGATTTCGAGATTGGACAGCAGCTTTTCGACTTCACGGTCGGAAAGCTTGCTGCCTTCGATGCGAGTCGATGATCCGATGCTTTCAATCGTGGCCACCCGCCGAAGGGCGGACAGGCGTTCCGGGGCCAAGGTGCCAAAAGCTCTCCAAGCACCTTTGAATTCATCGATTTCTGAGATCAGACCAAGGATTTCAGACGTGATCTGAAGAGTAGAGACTTGGATCATGCACCCAAGAATACATCCAATTACACCCATTTTGTCAACCCAAATAGACGCCCATTTACGCCCATAAACCAGATAATTCAAAAAACACGAGCAAGGAGGCGCTACGCGCGCCCTTTGTCCACTTCGTGCCGCTCCGGTGGACGGCCCAGAGAGCGGGCCTTTTCCGGTCGTTCGGGCAAGCGCCGCCTGCGCGCCAAACGATAGTGCGCGTTTGTCACTTGCCACGCCCACCACTCCGGCCTCCCACCATCGCCGCCCTCGTTCTCCCTCGTCTGCCTGTGGGTACGTTTTTTCCTTCGCTTCGCTCCAGGGTGAAAGAAAAAAACGCCCCCTCAGGGCAGACAAGGAAAAAACAATGGAATATCAGAGCAACAACAGCAACAGCGCAGTCATCACCGCCAACAATGGCACAGCCAACAGCATCGCCAACAACACGGCTTCCGGCAGTGAAAACCGGAAGCCTGCAACCGCACAGCAGCTTGTGCGCGAAAACGTGCAGTATCTTATCGAGCAGTTGGAGGCAGGTCACAGCGAAACACTGACCGCGTTTCTCAACGCAATGGCGCATTTCAAAAATTATTCTTTTGGCAATGTCTTGAGCATAGCGAGACAACGTCCCGGAGCAACAAACGTGGCCGGGATGTGGACGTGGAACCAGCTTGGACGCAGGGTGAAGCGAGGCGAGAAAGGTATCGCCATTCTTGCGCCGATGGTGGGCAAGACACGCGAAGCGAAAAAACCTAACACCGAAGTAGACAGCAGCAACAAGCCCGTACTACTTGGTTTCAGAAAAGTTTATGTGTGGGACGAGTCGCAGACCGAAGGCTCACCCTTGCCGGAACTTGAAGCCATCACGGGCGAAGCGGGCGTGTATCTGGACCGCTTGCGCGAGTATGTCAACACGCAGGGCGTCACGCTTGAATACAGCGAAAGCATTGCACCCGCTCTGGGCATGGCCTTCGGGAATACGATTCGCCTCTTGCCGGGACAGGCAGACGCGGAAACCTTCACAACTTTGGCGCATGAGTTAGCGCACCTGATGCTAAAGCATGGTGAACGCCGCACGGCCATAACTAAGACGGTACGCGAGACAGAGGCCGAGGCAGTGGCCTTTGTAGTCGCGCAAGGTATCGGACTCAAGTCTGAGCAGAGCAGCAGTTATATCCAGCTTTACCACGGCAACGCGGCTTTGCTGATGGAAAGCCTTGAGGCAGTACAGCAGACTTCAGCCATTATCCTTGCCGCAATCACGGTGGAAGAATCCGTTTCGCAGGAAACGCCGGAGTCTGCGCAGAAAGTATCCGAACCGGTAACGGAAGCAGCGCCCGAACACAAGCGGGCACGGCGTTCCCACAATCAGACAGCCACCAGGGTAGCGGCTTAACAGCCGCTTCCATCCCCACCGCAAGCAAGCGCGGGCAGGTGAGGTGCGCCTGTCCGCATGACCTCCACGCACCAGCAAACCGAAATGGAGAATCATCATGTCGAAAACCATTGCAGTTACCAGTGAATACCGCAACCTGCCCCTTGCGCAGTTGCAGGAGTCGCCCACTAACCCACGCCGCCGTTTTGATGAACGCGGTCTGAATGAACTGGCCGAAAGTTTCAAAAGCCAGGGCGTGTTGCAGCCTTTGCTTGTCCGCAGTATTGATGAGGATAAGTATGAAGTCGTGGCCGGAGCGCGTAGACTCCGCGCCGCCAGGATTGCCGAAATGAGCGAAGTTCCCGCGCGCGTGGTGGAACTCTCCGATGCTGCTGTGCGCGAAAGCCAGTTGACGGAGAATTTGCTCAGGGAAGATGTGCATCCCTACGAGGAGGCAATTGCCCTCAAAGGAATCTTGCAGCTTGAGGGCGCACAGTATGACATTGCCAGCCTGTCCGCACGGCTTGGCAAGTCTCAGTCTTACCTCACACAGAGGATGCGCTTGACTGAGCTTCATCCATCCATTGCCGAGGCGTTTCTGGCCGACCGTATCGGCGTGGGCCATGCGCTCGAAATCGCCAAACTGCCGCAGGACCAGCAGGAGAAAGCCTTCGATGCTGCATTCCACACGGTTTGGAACAGCGGCAAGGAGAGCCGGATTCTATTGCCGGTGCGCGAATTGGCAGCGTGGATCGAGCAGAACATTTTGCTTTCGCTCGATAACGTACCGTTCGACAAGAATGATGCAACGCTTGTGCCCGAGGCGGGAAGTTGCGCAGAGTGCTCCAAGCGGACCGGATTCAACACGCTACTATTCGGTACGGCGGTTCATGATGCTTGCACGGATGGGGCTTGCTACAACAGCAAACTCGCAAAACACGTAGAGCGGCAGATTGCCGAGCAACCCAAACTGGTACAGATCACCACGGAATACGGAACGCGCGGCGGCGACGGTCCGGTGTTGGGCCGCAACCGTTATGTCGCGCTCAACCTTGCCAAGTCCGCAAAGGCCAGGCAGCCATTCTCTGCAAACCAGAAACCATGCAAGCACATGACCGACGCGATTGTCGTAGACGGCTCGGAGAAGGGCCACACGGTCAAAGTGTGCGCGGACACCAACTGCCCTGTTCACTTTGCCGACCGTGCCAGCAAGACGCCCGACCCGGCACAACTGGCACGGGAACGGGAGCAGCGGCGCAGAGAACTTGAAAAGCGAAAGTTTGAAATCACTGTGCGGCACCGCACACTGGCCGAAGTGCTCAAGAAGGTGGGTTCGCCACTGGACCGCGCGGACCTTGTATTCATTACCGAAGCCCTGCTGGACAAAGTAGAACCGTTGCGCCGCGAAGCACTGGCGCGGCGTCACAAGATGGTGGATGGCACGGCCAGCGAAGTTACCTACCCGCAGGTGCAGAGGGGACTGCAACGCCTTTTGCGGCAACTGGACGAAAGCGGACTCTCCAAGCTGATGGTCGAGATTGTTTTGCTGGGCTGCACGGAGTCATCCACACACGACGAAACCGATGCGCTTATTGCCTCAGCCAAGCGGCATCGCGTGGATGTGGATAAGGTTCGGCAGAGTGTCGAAGCCGAGTTTGCCGCGAAACAGGCAAAAGTGGCGGCGAAACGGAAGAAAACAGTGCAGTCAAAATCGGCGAAGGTCGCAGCGGCTGCGTAAACCCATCCAGTTGCATTCAGGCGTCTGGCATCTGCTGGACGCCTTTTCTTTGCTTTGCAAACGTCCGTCGTCCCACCCTCTGACGCGCGCCTGCTACGCTGGCGGGTCTTTTTAGCCCGCCCGACGGACAGGTTCCCTGCCATCCGGTAGGATTCCGGATAGCCGATGGCTCGAGAGCCGTCAATCGCAGATCACCGAAAAAACTGCTCAATTAACGGAATGGCTTGGCGACAGTCGATAATGTGCTCATTGAGCACATACCTGGACATTGGTCGACTTGCGGACATCTATCAGTAAGATTGTGTGGCTGTCCCGGAAAGGGGACAAACGCTAATACAGTGGTATTCTCAATGATTATGGAAAACAGTCTCGACAGTTTTTCCGGTCCACGGCTAATTGATCGCCTCCAGAGCGCCCGTCACATTCTTGCCAACGCAGAGAATCCAGTGCTCACGAGTTTTTCGGACGCGCGCTCTGTGGCTCTCGCAATGATTCACTGCCAAGACGCTTCTGAACTTGTTCTGTCTGCACTTGCCAAACATCTTGGCATCGTCCTAGGCCGCCGTGATGGTTTTGAAGACATATTGAAGAAGCTTGTCGAAAAGACCAAGGAAGAAGGAAAACAATCCATCGGCAGGCATGAGCGGTTCTTGCGAGATCTTAACGAAAAGCGCATAGCTTTCAAGCATTATGGATCGCTGCCGGATGTTGGACAAAATTACAGAGTAGTTTCTCAGACGACGGAGCGTCTCTCCGACATTTCTAAAGACTGCTGTGGTATTGCACTAGCCAGCGTCGACATCATCTATTTGATAGAGGACGGCCCGACTAGAATTCATCTTCTCAATGCTAAGGTCTATCACTCGCGGGGACAGTTTCAGGAGGCCCTCGAATCCATTTCGATGGCGATGAACCGCGCCAGTCGCTGCCTCTTCCCTATGAACGTGGTGGTGGGTGACGAGAGCACGAAATCCGCACTTTTGTTATCAGGGTATGGCATTAACCCGGTCTGCTTTCTCACGCTTCAAAAACTATTGCCTTCGAGGCTTCCCGGGAGCTTAAAATCTCCCGCACAATCCTGGTGGAATCGACGTCGATTTGGGCACGAGGCAAATTGGACGTTAGAGAACGCACGATTTGCGATTGAGACGTCATCGGAAGTAATACTGAAGCTGCAATGTGCTCATCCCGTTGCAGAGGTTCGAGATTACCGCTACTGCTTTCATGACGTAGTTACGATTACCTCAGACTCTCCAACCGTATTTGCCGACGATATGGAAGACGAGAGCAAGGAACCAGAACCAGTAGATGCATCAGGGATGTTTAGTCGAGGCAACTCGGTCATCTGCTGGGCGTCTACCGCCAAAACATTGAGAGGAACGACCCGGAAAATACGAAATCTGGATGACCTCGACGACTGGGTCGTTGCGTACAACCCGCAGAGCGTCCCAGGGACACCAAGTTTGGTTTCCGAGCTTGGTGTCCTCTACTTCCGCACAGACGAAGTCTCCGTAACCGACCATCGGGACGACGTTGAAGTGCTTTATTCTTGGCGTAAAGGTGCCTGGCTGGACGAAGATACCCCCAGACTCCTCGACGCAAATATATGACCTGCTGTGCACGGGTAGGACGCTTCACATGTTACGACCTAGTGCTACAAACTGATACTCCAGAAGCGATAATGCCGAGCGGTTTGCGCACGCCGGACTACCTGCCCAGTTTTCCTTAATGAACTCATTGGCAAATTTTCTTGCATGGTGCTGAGTTCAGTGGAAGATACTTTGAATGAAGTTGCATCTCAAAAAACAATCAAGCTGTTAAGATACCTTTCGCGTCTGACTGCGAAGGCACTCCACTGCCGCGATGATGGCATCGTTATCGGGGCAGCGGTTCGCCCATTCACTCCAAAAATCTCTAGTCGAACTATCCGGGGTAATCTTTGGCAGATCCAACTTAATTCTTGTTGGAAGAAGGACGGCATCGCCTAAAAGTACTGCCTCCCCTGTGTCTAGCAATGGCAATACATCCGTCAGTCCCGCAAGGGACTCAGGCATCAGGCGTTTAACAACATTCTGATCCGTCTCGTTAGTAAGCCTAAGAGCTAAGAAATTGTTGCACTGACTCAAGATCGTTTTGCTGACATCAGATGGTCTTTGACTAACAACCAGAAGAGAGAATCCATATTTGCGACCTTCTTTGGCAATTCTTTCAAAAGATCCCAAGGCTTGACGCTGAACTGCATCCGCATCGTCGCGTGTAGGCAGATATAAATGTGCCTCATCGCAGAGTATTGTGACTGGGGTTCTCTTCGCGGGTTCCATCCAGAACTGTACATTATATAGAAGCCGGGCAAAAGTCCCTGTAACTACCGGAAGGATATCGGCAGGAACTTCAGAGAAATCGATGATTTTGATTCCCGCTCCGTTTCCTGATTCCAGAAGGTTAGTTACTTGTTTCCAGAGCCAGTCATATGACTGAGTCTCTTTGGGCGGCATAAACATAAATCCATAACGCCGATCCTCCAACTTCGCTTCCAACCGTGAAATAAATCTAGTTAATTTGTCTTCCCATTCACCTTTAACTGGTCCATTCTTACCCACTCCTTTCGTGGTATTGTCAATGTTCAACAATTGGAGCAAATCCTTAATTTCGTAAGGGATCGGCGAGTCCACCGTAAACGTCTTTTGGAGGTCAACCTTCTTTTCCCTTTTTAAAGTAGTCTCCTTCAGCGTCCGGACGTGTAGCGTAAATCGAGATGCTTGATTGGGTGCATTTTGATCACTTCTATCGAGAATCATTGACAGCATCTCGTCCCTATTGAGAAGCCAGTAAGGGAGGAATAGAACATCACTTTTGGATTTATCAAGGTCGCCGGGACCGGCAATTCGGAACCTGCGGGCAAAACCACCGCTAGCAGAATTCGCGAGTGGGGCATACTCTCCATGCATGTCCATCACAATGATATTCGGATACTTCAATCTCGAAGCCTTTTCCAAGATGAGTGCAACAGCCCAACTCTTTCCTGATCCTGTGCTGCCGAGTATGGCAGCATGTCTTTGGAAGAACTTATCTCCGCTTGCAATTGCCTCTGCTGAACGATCTGCGACAAAGGTTCCGAGCTTGAGTCTTTCGCCAACCGGAATCTCCTGCCCAAGTGTCCCCATGAACCGCTGAAGATTACCGCCATTCATTACGAAACAGTCGCGATCAATCTGTGGAAAGCTATCTGCTCCACGCTTAAATGTGTTCTTTCGTTCTCCTTCGACCAAACGAAATGTGCCAATGAGAGCTCCACGAATAAGATCGCTCGGCGCAGTGGAAAGCGGTTCATCTTCTCCGCCTTCTGCTTCTGCGGGAAGCTCTAATCCGAGTGTTCGAGTAACCTTTTCAGCGATGGCAATAAGGAATTCTTGCTGTGTGGCGCCCTTTATTGCAAGCAGCTGACCAATCCCTAAACTTGTAAGGAGGACTGAGTCAGAGACATCAATCCACACTCGACTCGTATCGACAGAAGCCACCTTACCAATTCGATCGGCGGCAGCAAATTGCAGGACTTCGTTGCTCATGGCTCAAATACCTCTTTTACAAGATTTTCCACATCCCAAAGCGATACCCCACCAAAAACATCTATGCTGCCAGGGCTGAAGACGCGCGTGCCTGGTGTACCAGCAATTTCTGCCGCTTCCAAAGCGAGGAAATGAGGCGCAGACGATAAAACGGACTTGGCATTGGCGGTAAGGTCATGAGTAAGGACGAGAGTGGGTACTCCGCTCTTAAGCCGATCTTTCAGATGCGTCTCCAGATGAACATCGTTGAATCCATACCCAATAATCAAGAAGCGCGATGCACGGTCAATTGCATGATTTGCCCTTTCGCGGTGTACGTCAAATGGGCTGTTGTAGCCATTTCGGTATTTATTCTGCCCCGGTGGAATGATGAGGCGGTTAGTTCCAGGGATTTCACCACAATGTCGAACTGGAGAACCATTCCTCTCGTACCAATCTAGGCTGCCGTGGGGCTTGCTCAATACCATTCGATCGGCAAAGAGGAAACGTGGCTTGTTCTTATGAAGGGTAACGTCGCGACAAAAGCTCAGGCGTGCTTCGCGGTCATCGAGTCGGCCGGCAAAAGTTCCTACAAACATTGTATCGACACCAATTCCTGCTTCTTCTGCTGCCACTTCGAGCAGACGGTCATAGTTAGTCGTAACAACTTGGATGCCGGTAGGTGGACACAAAAGGTATTTTAGTAAACGTGTGAATCGAAGGATTCGACCTTTCTCAAAAACTTCGGAAATGACACCACTCTCTGAAGACAAAACAAACGCAGCCACCTCTCTTCGGATCGCTTCTTCAAGCTCAGTAGTGGGTGGAATATCCAGCAAAGCCTGCTCCAGACCGACAGAGGCAAGCTTGGGAGCAATGTTCGCCCATTCGTCCCGGAGTTTTCCTGGAGCTAGGGTTTCAAAAGCCAAATCAAGGTGCGCTGCGAGTGCCCCCATACTTGGCAAACCCTCTGCGCACGACAGTCCTGATCCAATGATCGTGACAAGTCCGTCGCTCATGTGCTGTTGAATTTGCGTCTTGAGAGCAGCAATATCCATTTGGCCGCCGAAAAATCCATTTATCGGGAACACCAGCATGATACGAGTTGCATTTGCTCCTTGCAATCAACCACTTGGAATTGATCACATCGCAACTGCAGAACCCATTGTGTATGCGGATTTAGCAGAACGACAATCCACGCAGCAGGCCCTATAGCCAGATTCGCTGTTGTTGAAGACCGGCAACCCGCTCATTAAGATCGAGTTAGACATGCTTTCGCGGGGTTAGCCCCTGACGACCATATCGTCAGGGAGTATTTCAGCTGATGGTAAACCGCTTCCCCTTAAATTAAACAATGCACGACTCTTAGGCGGATTTGGTGGCAGTCTTGCATTGCCACCGCACATCTGGAGCCGGTGGATAAACATAATGCACTTCTGTCAATCTTCTTCCAGAAAATCTGCCCCTACCTACTTGATGTTCCCGCTGCTTGCACAGAATGGTTCTTTCAGCACTTCATGGGCGAGGTTGGACGAAGCCGCGCATTATGCCCCCGGCTCGCCGATCCGTCACGGAAAGTTAGTAAAAAACTTGGAAAAACTTTCCGTCGCGATTCCTTCGCGCTGACCTACCTTCGCTCCATGACGTTGCACAGCGAGCCGCCCGGCCCGCCGAAAGTGCAACCGGAAGGAGTCTATGCAAATCGATATTCCACCTACGCATGTTCACCATCTCTGGACGCGTAAGCGCCTGTTCTCCGTACTGATCCCCGCCACGAGCCTGCTTCTTGCAGTGCCCGCGTACGCATCGAGCGATCCGTGGGAGAACGCCGTGACAACCCTCAAAACCGCATTTACCGGCACCATCGCCACTTGCCTGTCACTGGTTGCCATCGTTGTAGGCGGTCTGATGTTCGCCTACGGCGAAGGCCAGTCGAAGCGAATGCTCGCCGGGATTGTCTTCGGCGTCGGCATGGCGATTGGTGCGGTGAACTTCATGTCCTGGCTCTTTCCGTCATAGGGGGATACGACGGCAGGACATAACCACAACAAGCACTTGGCAGGCAGAGAGGAGGCTCGATATGGCGGAGGGCGGTCCACGGCAGAACAAAGTTTATAAAGCAATGAACCGCCCACTGACCATTCTGGGGGCGGAGCGCAGGTTGTTTTTCGTTGCACTCATCACCGGCGGAGCAATCTTCTCCCTGATGCACTCGTTGCTTGGTGGCATTGGATTCTTCATTGTCGGCGTGATCGCCGCGCGCATCGCCACCAAGCATGACGTGGAGATTCTTCGAGTACTGATGAACTCCAGCAAATTTCGTACACGATACGACCCGATGAAGTGGGAACCCATAGAAATCACGATCAGGAATCAACATGTATAAGGTTGAGCAAATCACGAAGGATTGGAAAGAAGCAGGATCATTTGCCGCGCAGATCAATCTGTACGGTTTCTGGGATGAGCACTGCTTCCTGACGAAATCCGGCGACCTGGGCACGGCGCTCAAGATTGGCGGCATCGATTATGAAAGTCTCGATCACTCCGGACGCGATTACGCGGTCAAGCGCTTGGAGGCTGCATTCCGCAGTCTGGACGAGGGGACGCGACTCTACCAGGTTCTATTCAAGCGGAACCGCCCTACGATCCCACACGCCGAGTACGACAACCCACTGGTGCGCGCCGCTGTGGAACAGCGCGCGACGTTTTTACAGTCTAAGTTAGACCGTCTGTATTCGATTGAAATCTTCTGGGTGGTGATGATCGACGGCAGCTATGCCAAGACTGGCCTGCTGCACGCACTCGCCGCATTGCCCAAACGTCCACGCGAATCGTTGCGCGATTTGCACGCCCTGCTTTCCGGCAGCAAGGAACGGACGTTGCTTTATGAGCAGATCGAACGCGACCGGATGCGGCTGGAGCAAAAGATTCAGAGTTTGAGTGGGCAGCTAAACGACCTGATGACGGTCGAGCTGCTAGGGGCGGAGAAGGCCTTCCGGCTTGTCCGGCGTCTCGTAAATTTCCGCCCCTCCAAGATTCAAGACGCGCACCTTTACAGTGCGCGCCATCTCGATTGGCAGTTGTGCGATTCGGAACTCGAAGCGCATCGCGGCTATCTGCGTATGGACAACGATTACGTGCGTGTCCTGACACTGAAGGAATTGCCTGCCGAGACGCGGCCATTGCAGTTGAATGGCCTGCTCGATGTTCCGGCAAACTTCCATGTCGTCACGGAATGGCATCCGGTCGACAACAGCAAAGCCCGCAAAGAGATCGCCAATCGCCGCCGGCATCATCACAACTCCAAAACCAGCTTCGTCTCCAATCTCCAGGACCATCAGAACGCTGGGCCACGCGATGAGCTGGTCGATGACTCGAAAGAGGCCGCAGTTGCCGAACTCGGCAGCGCTCTGACGGCGCTGGGCATGGAGGGCAAGAACTTCGGCGAATTCACGTTGTCCGTTGTCATCTACGATGAGGACCGCGCCAAGGTGGAACATGCCGTCGCAGAGTTTCAGAAGCTCTTCACTCAGCATGACGGCCTGTTGTACGAAGAACACTACAACCTGCTCAATGCCTTCTTTGCTACGATCCCTGGCAACCGGCAGTTCAATCTGCGTAAGCAGTGGGCACTCAATTCCAACTACGCCGACCTGTCGTTCCTGTTCACCGTCGATACCGGTTCGCAGTGGAACCCGCATCTGGAGAAGGAATACCTCGTCGCTCTTGAATCGACGCATGGAACTCCCTATTACCTGAATCTCCATTCTGGGGACGTGGCGCACACGCTGCTGCTTGGCGCTACCGGTTCAGGGAAAAGCTTCACGCTTTCCACTACGCTCCAGGCTGCACAGAAGTATGACCCACTGACCTTCATCTTTGATTTGGGCGGCAGCTATGAATCTCTGACGCGCGTCTTCGGCGGAACCTATCTCAATGTAGGTCTGAAGAATCCAGGTTTCACCATCAATCCATTCTTGCTGGAGCCGACGCCGGAGAATCTGAATTTCCTCTATCTGTTCCTGCGCGTTCTGATCGAATCCGGCGGCCGGTATGAGCTGACGCCGGATGACGAAAAGGCACTATTCGCCGCCATTGAACGCGTGTACAAGCTGCCTGCCGAGATTAGAACGCTCACCAACTTTGTGTCTATTCTTGGGCCGCTTGGAGAGCGGCTGCATAAATGGACGCAGGTCGGACAGTTCGGCCATTTCTTCGATAATGCTACGGACACGCTCACCTTTTCGCGTTTCCAGACCTTCAACTTCGATGGCTGGTCTGATTACCCAGACATTCTGGAGCCGTTGCTCTTTTATGTTCTGCAGCGTGCATCGTCGGAAATTGAAAAGCCTGCGAACACCGCGACATTCAAAATCTTCGTGATCGATGAAGCATGGATATTTCTCAAGAACAGAACCATCCGCGACTGGATCACGCGCGCTGAAAAGACTTGGCGCAAGAAGAATGCCGCCATGATTCTGGCCACGCAGTCGGTGGTGGAACTGACAGACTCCGACATGCTGCACATCGTCAACGAATCCTGCCCAACGAAGATCTTTCTCGCCAACCCGAATATCGACCGCAAGCTCTACGCCGAAATCTTTCAGTTGAACGATACGCAGCTTGAATTGCTGGAATCGCTCGTGCCCAAGCGCGAGTTGCTGGTGATCCAGCCGCGTGGAACCAAGAAGCTGGTTCTTGAGGTCGATGCCCTGACCTACTGGATTGCCACCAACAATGCCCGCGACAACCTGCGTAAACAGGAATATTTTTCTCGTTTTGGAGCAGAGCAAGGATTGCTCCAACTTGCCCATGACTATCCCAACCCCACACAACAAGAGGTGAATCGATGAATTGTGCTGTCATATTTCCGCTGGTGCTTGGACTGGTTGCGACCGTCGCTCACAGTCAGCAACAGGCCCGCATCGTCCGCTACCACTCGAATGACATCGTCAGCGTACACGCCAAGATGCGCTACACCACGCTGATTCAACTGCCGGAAACGGAGAAGATTCTGGAGGTCGCTACCGGCGACAAGGACTTCTGGATTATCGACGCCGTAGGCAACTACTGTTTCCTACATCCAGCCAAAGAAGGTATTCGCTCCAATCTCAATCTGATTACCGACAAAGGGACTGTGTATTCGTTCACGCTCGATGACATTGAGTCCGGCGATCCCGACTTGAAGGTTGTGATCGAACCATCCGACCCGTCATCGCTGGCCGCCGCCAATGGCGTGACCAAGCTTGTTCCCGCCGGCGAAGTCGATGCCGCGCGTGCCCAGGTGCAGCTTGCTCAAGCCCGTGCAGCTACGGCTGTTGAACAGTTCCGTGCGGATTATCCCACGCAGGCGTTGAAGTTCGATTACAGCTATCGCTCGGAATCGCCTTTTGAGGTTTCGGCGATCTACCACGATGACCGGTTTACCTATATCAAATCGTCCGCCACGGAGAAGTTTGCCGTTTACGAAATGAAAGATGGTAAGCCCAACCTGCTGACTTTCCAACTCAAGGATGGCACCTACATCCTGCCCAAGATCGTCGATCACGGTTATCTCGAAATCGGCAAGCACCGGCTGGAGTTCCAGCGGAAAGGACTGTAACCGATGGCAGAAGAAATCAAGGCTCCCGAAGTCCAGTCCACCGTTCAGCCTGCAACGGTTAAGGATAAACGCATCCTTCCCGAAGGTGTCATTCCCAAGCAGGCGCAGGCTTACGTCGTCGCTGGCCTGGCTCTATTGATTCTGCTGGCAGTGATGTTCTCGAAGAATCATGCCAAGCCGGTGCCAAAGGATACGGCATCCTCTCCGCTGGTTACGTCTACAGACGCCAACCAGCGCAAGATTCAGGAATTGGAGCAGGACCTGAGCGCTGACCAGCGTCAAAGCCAGCAGGCACAAAGAACTGGAAATGGCACATTACCAGCGACGGCAACCAATGAAACAGGCCCTGTTCAGACGACAAGCACGGTTCCTATCGCACAAGCAGCGGTCACACCAACAGAGAAACCGCGTGATCCTGTGGTGGATGCTGAAAAGGCGTTGGTTTTCAAAGCACGCTTTGCATCGAATCTCGTTTCCGCCTCGGAGGGCGCTACGCGCTCCTCGGCAATGCAAACTGATTCCGCCAATGGAACTGCCGGCGCGACTGCCGTCCGCCCAACGGAGGCATCACAGCAGGTGGCAGGTTCATCCTCCACAACCTCCGGCAGCAAGCGTGCGGCGGAGGTAAACGTCAACTCCGCGCACGGTCAGCCCTTTGTACTCTTTGAAGGCACGACCATCGATACGGCTCTTGTGAACCGTCTCGACGGTGAATTCTCCGGTCCAGTCAAAGTGATGGTGACGAATCCGGTTTACAGCCAGGATCGCCAGCATGTCCTGATTCCCGAAGGCACATTCATTCTCGGCGAGGCGCAGAAGGTCTCCGGTTTCGGCCAGAAGCGCCTTGCCGTTGCCTTCCACCGGATGCTGATGCCCGATGGCTACTCGGTTGATCTCGACCAGTTCCATGGTCTCGATCAGGTCGGCGAGACCGGCCTGAAAGACAAGGTCAACAACCACTACATACAAATCTTTGGTGCATCCATCGCGCTGGGCATCATTTCCGGCGCGGCGGAAGCCACGACCAACAGCGGATATTCGGAAAGCGGTTCTGACATGTACCGGCAAGGCTTGGCCTCCAGCCTTGCCTCCTCCGGTACGACCGTGCTCGACAAGTTCATCAACATTCAACCCACGGTCACGATCCGCGAAGGCCATCGCATCAAGGTCTACATCTCACAGGACATGCTGTTGCCAGCCTACGAAAACCACTCCATGCCTGGGGTGATGTGATGCGCGTCCTTCTATTGGCGCTCTTCGGCTGTGTGCTTATGGTGGGCTGCGCTTCCAGCCCACATCCGCCGAAGAAGCCGTCGCCCTGCCACTATCCACAGTCCGCGCCGCTCGAAGCCCGGCGCTTCTGAAAAAGGAGACCGTCATGCAGTCAAGGAAACACCTTTCTGCAATTTTCGTCCTTGCCGCCGCGTTCGCGCCTATGGCGCACGCGCAGTTCGGCTCCGGCATCGTCTATGACCCGACGCAAAGCGCCCATGCCATTCAACAGATTCAGCAGAACGAAAGCCAGTTGCAGAAGTGGGCGCAGGAACTCCAGAAATGGGAGCAGCACCTGCAAAAGGAAGAGCAAATCTATACGACGACCTACCAGACCATGAATACGGTCATCCAGGCCTACAACCTCGCCTACCAGATGTCGCGGATGCCGCAGAATCTGGCGGCCCGTTACAAATCTGATTTTTCGCAGTGGACCAGCCTTACCAGCATGAGCAATACATCCTCGGATACCTCTGGAATTACTTCGGCATGGCTCAACGCCCTTGACCTCGGCAATCCAACCCGTGCGGCATCTGCCTACAGTAGCGCAACAATCAAGGCACAGACCTTCCCGTCGAGCCGACTCGCGGCGCTCGACTCGACGACGCAGGCCACGGTCAAGAACCAGTATGCCAGCTCCGAGATTGGCCAAGTCAACGTGACCAATCTCCTTTCAACGCTCGGCACCATCCGTTCTGATTCGCAGACCTTCCAGCAGAAGCTCGCCAACCTTGAATCGGACACCTATTCGACTGATTCCGGCCAGCAGACCGAAGTCGGCGTGCTGGCCAAGATCAATACTGCCACGATGCTCCAGATCCACTCGCAGCAAGACACAAACCAGATTCTTGCAGCCGCTGCTGCCGAGCAGGCTCTCGAAGCCAAGGAAAAGATCGATGAGCGCAACAGGCTCATCAATCAATCCATTTACTTCCAGCAGAACTTCGCGACGACCATGCAGAACGTATCCACCGGGGTGAGCACCTCGATTCACTCTATATCGCTCAGCCCCAACGGAAAATAGCGGGAGGAATCGATGCAGGATAACCCATTTACCTTTCTTGGATCGGCGATTAGTCAGTTGCTTTCATCCAAGAGCGCCGCCCTCCAGGCTACGGGACTCGACATCTTTCGTGGCCTGGCCGTGATCCTCATCGTCTGGTTTGGCGTGAAATCCGCCCTCTCTGCTTCGCAGGGAGTCGGCGGAGGATTTCAATTCGCCAAGTTTGCCGACCTGATCCTGATGATTTCCTTTGGACTGGGCATGTTGACGTACTACTCGACGCCGATTCCCGGCGTCGGCTACAGCTTCAGCGACCTCATCACCCAGGAAGCTCTCAATCTCTCCGGCCAGATCGAGTCTGATCAGACGCAGCAGATCGCTACCACCGTGGTCAATGCCGAGCAGCAACTCGGCACGCCTCCCGGTAGCTTCAACATTTTGGAAGATCTGACTTTCCTCATTATCGCGTTGCTGTTGGCGGCGATGCAGGCCGTCTCTTTTGCCGTGATCGCCTACGGCTATGTCGCCTCAGCCGTCTGTGTGTTGATTGGCCCGATCTTCATCCCGTGGTTCATCGTGCCGAAGCTCGACTGGCTCTTCTGGGGATGGTTCAAGGCTTTCATCGGTTTCAGCTTCTATCAGGTGATTGCCTCAGCCTTCATCTACATCTTCTCGAAGGTGCTGACCTCGATGTTCAGTGTCATCGGCACGATCAGCATCTCGAATGCGCTGACGATTCTGCCCGCGTTGTTTATTACGCTCTTTGTTTGCATCTTCGGTTTGCTCAAGATTCCAGAACTGACGGGATCTATCCTCAGCGGTCGCAGCGGAACCTGGGTCAACCCCATGGGGTGGTAGAGATGAATCAAAAAGAATTTCCCATTACCGATGCAGGGCACAAGTTTCTGGAGTTGTACGCCGAACCGGTGGTGACCAATACCTATCTGAAGGTCGCCATCCTTGTGCTCTCGGTCGTCGCGCTCGCATTGCTTTCGTTGCTTTACCGTGCGCAGACAGCGGCTTCGCGATTGAAGCCGCTCGTCATTTCGGTTTCAGATATTGGCCGTGGTCAAGTGATGAACTATGACGACCTCAGCAAAGTTCCCATGGAACGCGTCAGCAAATACTATCTTGCCCGCTGGGCCGCGCTCTACTACGGGCGCAATCACGCCACGCTACAGCGCGACTTTTCCGAATCGCTAAACTTCTTCTCGAACGATCTGCAATCAGCGACCTTGGCTCGGGTGAACAACGCAAAAACGCTTGACACTTTTCTGCTCGATCCCAGTGCGCCCAATGTGGACGTTGAAATCAAGGCTGTCGTCCTCGAAGATACGCGTCAAGCTCCGTACCGTGCCCATGTGGAGTTCGAGAAGGTCTTCCACTCGCTTGGCGATCAACAGGAAGAACACCGCGAACGCTGGACCGCAAATATCGTTTACAGCTTCGGTGATGAAGTTCCCAACGAGATGTTGCTGACCAATCCGCTTGGCCTTGTCATCAGCTATGTCCACGAAGATCAGGCCTTCAGGAGCTGACAACGATGATTGCCAATGCTGTTTTTGTAGCGACCTTGATCTTTCTCGCACTCGGTTTTGGCTTGATGCACGAGTTGCAGTTCTTCATTCCCTGGCGTGACCTGATCTTCCACCGCTACTGGCAACCCATTGCGGCATACTGCGCGCTGCTATTCGTCAACATCTTTGGCTTGACCATCTGGATAGAGCGTAAGTTCTTCCTGCGCGATGCCGGCCGCAAACTTACGCATCTCGACCAGGAAATCCACACCGGCCACAGTGCGCTTTCTACCGAAATCATGTCGCAATACGGAGACGACGACGAATGAGCATCCGGGACAACGAGCACTACGACAACTCCTCAGACATGATCGAACGCATTCGCAGATTGCGCGAGGCCGCTGAACGGAAGATGAATACCTTCGGCGATCCAGCGGACTACGATGTGCGGATCATTCATGGGCATAAAGGTCAATCCAATGCAGACAGGCAGATGACTCTGCCCTTGGAGGCAATCGATGAGACTCGATCTGCCTCGTGAACCAGAGATTCCGCTCACGCGGGACCGGGATATTGACCCACCGGAAACTACAGATACACGGCGGCCGGAACGGCACGACTCGCCACTTGACCGCCGACTTCCACTGCTCCACCAGCAGGCGGAAGAACGCCAACCGCGCACCGTTGAAATTCCGCACGATGAGCGCAGGCGTGACCGTGAGCCGGATCAACGGGGCCGCAAGCGGGAACGGGAAGTGCGCCCCCGGCGCACGCGCGAAGGAATTGCCGTGGAGATTCGTGGCATCCGCTTGCGGCAGGAAGAACAGGCGCTGCTCGGCGAAGTCGGGCGCTTCCGGGTTCTGAACCTGAAAGATGTGGCCCGGACAATCTATGGTGGCAACGAACGCGCCATGCGCTCCGATCTTGAGTATCTGCGCGAACACAAACTTATATCGGTTGATTCGGTAGCGCCGCGCAACGACGGACATTGGCTTCCACAGAAACGCATCGAAGTCGTCACGCTGAGCCGTGAGGGTGTGCGGCTAGCTCAGGAAACCAACAACTTCTCGCAGGAGCAGATGCTTTATCACGACTTGGTTCAGCTGCGTGAGGTTGAGCACGACTCCCAGATTTATGGCGCTTACCGCAAGGAAGCAGAGCGCATCAAGGAGTCCGGCGGAAGCAATTTCCGCGTGGAGCTGGACTACGAGTTGAAGTCGAAGGTGCAGAAGGCGATTCACGCAGCACGGAAGGTTGACCCCGGCCGTGACATGGACGAGATCAAGCGTGAAGTCGCCGGGCAATATGAACTGCCTTACGTGCACAACAAGATCGAAATTCCCGATGCACGCATTCACTATGACACGGACCAGGGCGCACGCACGGCATTTTCCGACATCGAGGTTGTGACCGCAGCCTATCGCCCCGGCCACATCGCGGCCAAAGCGCAGGCCGGCTTTCACATGTACGCATCGGCTTCAGACCATTCACGGCTAAGCAAGATCGAAGACGAGCACCACATGCTCGATTGGGTGATGGACCTATGACATACGACGCCATCGATCATCTGAAAGGTTTTGAATATGCGGAACGCGAAGCGGCCTTCCTGTATATGGTGGCTGTGCATTCCGGCTATTTCCTGCGGCGGCAGTTCAACCAGTTTGTTGCACGCGAGCGCGGAGCGATTGCCACGCACTTTCTGCTGCACGCAGCCAGCCTCGGCCACATCGAGGAAATGCCCTGTGCCGATGGCCGGATCATCTACCATTTGGCGAACAAGCAAATCTATGCGATGGCTGGAAATGCAGGCTCGCAGGGACGCCGCATCAAATCCTCGCGCGAAATTTTGCGCCGCCTTATTGCGCTCGACTATGTCATGAAGCATCTCGCACATGATCATTTCATCGAATCGAGTGACGAACGGGGTCAGTTATTCTCTCAACTGAAAATTTCTTCAGCAGTCATCAAAGGCACGGAAGTCTTCGAACGAATAGTTCGCCGCGCTCAAAGTCCAAGTGCAACAAACCTGAAAGGGATAATGTTGCATGGGCAAGTCGTATACGCATCTGAAATTGGAAGAGCGTTGTTTGTTGCAAACGCAGTTGGAGATGGGCTGGAGTCCG
>Ga0224529_1001003_pt1 | contig 18607 bp, 16 predicted proteins | sample CBST50metaG_FD_179893 | JGI IMG/M metagenome (GOLD analysis project Ga0224529, IMG submission 179893) | Peat soil microbial communities from Stordalen Mire, Sweden - C.B.S.T50 | ecosystem: Environmental > Terrestrial > Soil > Wetlands > Peat | place: Sweden: Norrbotten County, Stordalen Mire... | reverse complement strand
GATGACGCCGCGTCCGTTCGACCCGCGGGTCCGTCAACTCCGAAAAATATCTCAGGGGACTCGACATATCCCCATCTCAAACGACTCTCTCGGTCCTGCATATAGCTATTAAGATGCGTCGGCCCTGCGAGTTTGCCTCTTTTTGAACCTGGCGCAGGCCGTGGATTCAGGTTGAAGAGGATGGGCCCATAGCGCGTAGAATGGAGTGTGGAATGACCACCACAGCCTCTCCCGCCCAACCCAGATCCACTCCTGCAACTGCCGCTCTGCGCAGTGTGAGTCTGCCCGGTCCTTCTGGCCGGATGGAGGCGTTGGTGAATGAAGGCGCGTCCGATGCGCCTTTTGCCGCGCTGGTTTGCCATCCACACCCACTGGGCGGCGGGAATATGCATAACAAGGTGGTTTATCACGCCATGAAAGCCCTCAACGACCCGGAGTGGGGGCTGGGCTGGCCGGTTCTGCGCTTCAACTTCCGCGGCACAGGCTTGAGCCAGGGAACTCACGACGGCCAGGCAGAGGCCGGCGATGTGCTGGCGGCGCTCGACTGGCTTGAAAACGAATACCTCCGGCCGCTGGTCGTGGTTGGCTTCAGCTTTGGTGCGATGATGGCGCTCTCTGCCTGTTGCAAACCCACTCCCATCTCTAAGAATTTGCGCGCGCTGGCCTTCCTGGGCCTGCCCACTCACGCAGATGGCCAGGATTACCGCTATTCCTCTCTGCAAGATTGCACGATTCCCAAGCTTTTCCTCAGCGGAGCGAAGGACCAATTCGCGCCATCCATACAGTTGGCGCAGATAGTTTCCGCCGCCGCCGAACCCAAACAGTTAGTGCTCGTGCCACGTGCCGATCACTTCTTTACCGGTCAACTCGAGTCCATGCAGTCGTCGCTCATTAGTTGGCTGAAGGAACAAATGAGATGACCCCGGTCAGCGATTCCACCCTCGATGCTCTGCACGTTACGGCCAATGAGATCTTTACGGGCGCTATCGAGGCCTGCAACATTTCCTCCGCCTTTGACCGCCGCTTTCGCTTCGAGGGCAACACGATGCATCGGCTCCTCCCAGACGGCATCGGGCCGGATGCGATCAACTTATCGAGTTACAAGCGCATCTTTGTCATTGCGCTGGGCAAAGTCGCCGGCCCCATGCTCGAAGTCCTCCTCGATCGCGTGAAACGCCGCAAGGGAATGCGCGGCATCTGCTGCTCGAACCAGTTACCCAAGAAGCGCAACTGGCGCTTTCGCTACTTCGAGGGCGGCCACCCGGTGCCCAACGAAGACTCTTTTGCAGCAGCCCATGCCGCGCTGGCCTTGTTGAGGAAGGCAAAGAAGGACACGCTGATTTTCTTTCTCATCTCCGGTGGTGGATCGGCCATGTTCGACCTGCCGCTGGACCCGCATATTTCGCTCGATGACACCATCGCCTTCCACAAGTTGCTGCTCGCTTCGGGCGCTCCCATCGGCGAAATCAACACCCTGCGCAAGCATTTTTCCGCGGTGAAGGGTGGACGGCTGGCCATCGCCGCGCCGGATGCGGCCAAGGTCAGCTTGCTCGTTCCCGACGTGCCGCTGCGCTCACTCGACGCGCTTTCTTCCGGCCCTACCTCGCCCGATCACTCCACCGTAGCTGAGGTGCGCTCCCTGTTAGCCAAATACAATCTTGCGCCCAAGCTGCCACCCTCCATCCGCACCTTCTTCGAGCGCGAAGATATGCCGGAGTCGCCCGGCAACAAGGGCTGGCGTCCGCCCTTTTTCCCAAAATTTCCCAAGCCCGGAGCCCCACCTGCGCGCCGCGTCACCGCAGCCGCCATCATGTCCGGCGAAGACGATGCCTTCAGCAAATCGGTCTTCGAGGTTCTGCTCTCCAGCCACGATCTTGCGGAGAACGCCCGCGCTCTGGCGCAGAAGGCCGGCTTCTACGTCGTAGTGGACAACAGTTGCGACGATTGGGACTACGCCGACGCCGCCCGCTATCTGCTGGGACGCTTCCACGCCCTGCGCGCCGTCCACCCGCGACTCTGCCTGATCTCCGTCGGCGAAGTGACGGTCAAGCTCGACCGCACCCCAGGCGCTGGAGGCCGCAACCAGCAGTTCGTCATGGAATGTGCGCTGGAACTGGAGAGCTATCCGGGCGAACGGCTCACCGTCCTCAGTGCCGGTTCCGATGGCATTGACGGCAACACGCAGTCGGCTGGAGCCATCGCCGATCCCACCACCGTGGCCCGCGCCCATACCTTCGGATTTCACCTCAAGTCCTCGTTGGCCGCCTTCGACGCCTGCCCGATGTTCACCGCCTTGGGCGATGCCGTAGTTACCGGACCCACCGGCCACAACCTCCGTGACCTCCGCCTGCTCCTGGCTGATAACGAGTAGCCGAATATAGAATAAATAACAATTTCTTTTGCGGGGATGGCAAGTGAATAGTAATTTCTCTCGTCGCAAATTGTTGAAAACTGTGAGTGCGATCAGCGTGGTTCCGCTGTTTGCGGGAATGGGCAGCCAGGCAGAAGATGGACACTCTGTCGCGGGCGGTGCGTCTTCCACGTTATACGAGAGGGCTACGCGCAAGGAGGACTTGGTAGAGCTAACTTCCGGGGAGTTTGTAGCGGCATTCGACAAGCGCAATGGCACACTTTATTCCATCAGGAGTAAGAGAGATTCCTTCGGAACTAACTTCCTCGGAAACTCAGACAATACCGGAGGCATGGAAGCTAGAGACACCCATTGGACTGGGGATGTCGTGAGTACGGTGTGGAGGCTTAAGACGAAGGAGTGGCTTCGCGAGCAGTCAGCGCAATACCCCGCGCCCTACTTCGTTTCTGGCGTGTGGGCAAAAGAATCGACCTTGGCGTCAGCTGACACACGAAATGTGGTCTTCGACGGATCTTCTTTCTGTGTTCGATACGAAGGGTCCGCATCCGGCGAGGGCGGAATCCAGAGTTTTCGTCTCACGATGAAATATCGCTTTGGACACGACGCCTCACTTCTTTGGGACATTGAGATAGAGAACACAACAGATCGCACTTTGGAACTGGGGGAATTGGCGCTGCCCTTGCGTGCGAATGACGACTATGCCTTGCCTTATAAGGAGGGCGGTTCTTCGTCGGAAATTCAAAGATCTATTTACGAACAGAAAGTTCTTGCGCACGCTTTTGTAGGCGGGCACAGTTCCTATGTGTTATTGCAGCGTCCCAGCGGGGACGGGCCATTTTTGTTGTTGCAATGTATGCAAGATACTGCCTTCGAATGTATTTACAAAACAAAATCAGAAGCGGACACTTGGATCGGCACCGACTTATTGGCGATTCATTCTACAGCAACGAAGGATCTGCGGGATTGGGGATGGAACCCTTGGGTCAATGGCCACACATCGCTCGTTCTCGATCCAAGGCAAAAGAAGTCATATCAGTTCAGGTTTGCTTTCGTTCGTAACTACAGTGATATTCGTGAGGAACTCCTCGAAGCAGGCAATCTTGGAGTGCGGGTCTTGCCGTCGATGGTGGTACAAGAAAACACGGATGCTTATGTTGAGTTGCAAGCCAAAGCAGATCTGGATGACATCGAATTCCATTCAGACGGAATTCTTCTTAAGGAGAAGAAACGCGTAGGGGATAAAACGCTTCTCACTTTTGCCTTCACGGGAAGAGGGCAGAAGACCATAAAACTGTTGTACGGAAGCACGCGATGGACAAAACTGCACTTCTACTGCGTGGAAGACGCTGAGCAGTTGATCAAGGCGCGAGGCCGCTTTATGGCAGAGAGGCAGTTCTATGTCAACCCGAAAGATCCGTACCATCGAAACCATTTGTTTCTGCCATTCGATTACCGGCGGGGTACACGGTTCGACGAAAATGACGACGTGTGGGAAGTGGGGGGAACAGACGACCCTGGTTTCGGTGACCCGCTATTTCTCGCCGAGAAAAATGTCTACCTTCCATGCCGGGATGAAATTGAGAAGTTAGAAGTGTATGTTTCTGATTGCTTGTTCAAATATATCCAGGATCCATATACATTCGAGGTAAGGGCATCTCTTTACTGGAAAGAAAGGACACCGTCAAGTCCCAGGGGAAGTTGGTCCCAGAACAGAAGCGAAGCCACGTGGCGTAACTATAACTATTGCTTTGTTGCTAACTTCTACCATGCCATGTATCGCATTGGACGGGAATACGGCGTTTTGACTCACCGCACGGCATCGGAATACCTCCGAATGTGTTACCGTACCGCCCTGAAATGGTTTGCATCCGGCCCGTATAGACACTTCGGATTGATCACGGGTTCTAACGCGGTGTGCATTGTCCAGGATTTACAACGTGAGGGCTGGGATAAGGAATACACAACCCTGCTCAACCTGATGAAGGAGTGCAACCAGCACTTTGTTCAAGATCCCTATCCCTATAAGTCTGAGATGGAGATTGATGAAACAGGCCAGCACCAAGTCTACTATTTCACCCGATATTTTGGTGCACTTGGAGATCCTGCGAGCAAGAAGAAGAACCTTGAAGTTCTGAAAGTTCTGGAAGCGTCACGCGGTGGCGATCAGCCAGCATGGTTCTTATACGGGAATGATTTGTTTGCACATCCTGACTTGCGAGGGCAAATCTCTTGCTGGCACTCAGAGTCGTTGAACGGAATGGCCTTGTTGCAGGGATTTGAGGATACAGGCGATCCGGCCATGCTGCTCAAGGGTTACGCAGGTGTCATGAGCGTGCTGCACAATGTGCTGCTAGATGGTATGGGGTTCGGATGGTTTAGGCTAGATCCCGGTGTTTTCGCCTGCGAGCCCCCGAAGACCTTCGAAGGTGGACCCGGCCTCTGGGGGTTTGTTCGAGCAGCAAAGTCTTATGTTGTGCTGGACGATTCCTTTGGACTTATGGGATATGGCTGTCAAGTCAGCGAACTCGGCGATGAGCTTACGATTGTTCCTAAAGACGGGATCAGAAAACGCATCAGAGTGGTTGACGAAAGGCTTGACGTGGAAGTATCTCGGGGAGAAGTCAAGAAGCTTCGATTCAATCGTCGAACCCGAGAGTTGCAGATAGAGATTGAGGACACCACCGGCATCGTTCAGACCGCACAGATTACGGTCAAAGGTCTGGCGCCGGGAAAATATTACCTTATGACACGTACTTCCCAGATGGACATTCAGGCCACGAACGAGCTGATAGTTTCTGCTCCTATTGCAGACGCGACCATGCTTAAATTGTCGAAGTTATGAGCATAGGGTCAACCGTAGAGTTGGACGGGGGGCCTCCTGACAAGCCATGATTGCGGGTGCCCAGGAGCCTACCCTGAGCTTGTCAAATGTTCTGGATTTTCAGACCTGAGAAACCACAATCTTTCCAATCCGTTCTTCCAGAAGATTACCTCCCACCGGCGCACAATTGGAATGATCAATGGAACGAGTCTCTACTGATCACTGTTTACTATCCAATGACCACTGTCCAATCTGTCAGCAATGTGATCGGCCCCCCTCCGCCCCTATTTACCGTGAAATTGTGAGGCTGTGAGGCGTCCATGGTCTGGCACGGCAGAAGTTTGCTGGCTCGCTGGCAACAGGATTTTAGCTCGCAAGCCTCGACCATTCAGCACAAAGGGCGCCCTCAGCCCGGCATTGACTACCTTTATTGAAAATTTTCATTCGTGTTACCATTGAAACCCTAGGAGCCGGCAGACTCCCCTGATGACCGCGCCGGACCGACCCAATGTACCTTTACCTCATGCGCCACGCCAATGCCGGATTGTCCCGCGAGAATCCGGTTCTCGACGCCAAGCGCGCCCTCGTCAGAGAGGGCAAGGATCAATGTATCCTGATGGCGCGCACCTTGAGCGCGCTCAAGGTGCAGGTAGACGTGATCGTCTCCAGCCCCTTGAAGCGCGCCCTGCAAACGGCGCAGTTGGTGGGCACGGAGCTGGGCTACGACGCCAAGGTCGAGATCTCCCCGGCGCTGGGGCTTGACGCCGATTATGCTGACTTTCAGCAGATGCTGGCCCAGTATGCCGAATACGACGGCATACTGGCCGTGGGACATAACCCCAATCTCTTTCAGTTTCTGGGTCGGCTGATCACCAACAACGGCGGTGCAGCCATCCGCATGAGAAAGGGCTCTGTGGCGCGCGTCGACATGGCCCGCCATCCGGCACTGTTGCAATGGCTCATTGATCCGCGCTCGGCCCGGGCCATCTACGCCAGCGTGCAAAAGAGCTCGCGCCCGAAGACCTCGCGGAAGTAGTCCGCCTCCTTGCGCAGCGACCACAGCTCCAGTTCCGCGCCCGTCCGCCCAGGCTGCAGTTCCAGATAAACCCGCTTGGGATAGACCTTGGCAGCCACTCTGAGCACATCGGAAGCTCGATCCTGATTGAGCGCCACGGCCAGCCGCAACAGCACAACGGCCCGGTGCACATGCTGATGCTCACTTGCCGGAATGTTGCGCAGGGCACGGTCGCCCGGCTGCGGGCGGCTCTTGCCCAGGTAGCGGGCAATGGCTGAAACCAGCGTCCGCTGCATCGGCGTAAAGCCGTAGATCTCGGAACTCGAAATGACGTACTGCGTGTGCCGGTGATGGCCCTGGTAGTTGATGAACTTGCCGGTATCGCGCAGGATGGCGGCAGCGGCCAGCCAGCTCTCGTACTCCGGCGGCAACTGGTGCAGCACTTGCAGTTCGCGGAATAATTGCACCGCGTGTGCCCGCACCGGCTCGGCGTGCTTGAGATCGACCCCATAGCGCCGCGCCGTGGCCACCACACTTTCCCATCGCTGGTGTTCAAACTCCCGGTGAGCCGTGGCGCGGGCATCCTGCTCGGCCAGCATCTGGGCCAGAATGCCGTCGCGCAGCCCTAGCGGTGAATAGCGAAAACCGGGCAGTCCAAAGGTTTCCAGCATCTCGGCAAAGACCAGCGCGCCAGCCACGATGATCTCCGCCCGCCGCGGGCCGATGCCTGGCACAGCCACGCGCTCAGCAAGCGTCATGGGGATCAGCCTCGCAGCCAGGCTGCGCACCTCGCGCGTGGGAGCAATCCCCGCTGCCGGCGGAACAATGACGGCCTGGCTTAGCACAAGTGCCAGGGCTTTCTTGCCTGCGGCCTTCTTGCCCGATTTTCCCGTCGGCTTGCCGGCGTTGCCGCTTCTCTCCATCGCCACTGCGGCAATCGCCTCGCTCAGCGCCGCAGCCGTGCCTGATGTAGCGATAACCTGCGAGACTTCCTCCGGCTGAAGGATGCCGCGCGCCTGCCGCAGTTCTCGGGCAATCAGCTGCCTCATCCGCGCCAACCCCTCGACCGGCGCCGGGTCGGCCGGCAGAAACTCCTCGGTCAGCCGCACTGCACCCAGCGGTAGGCTGACGGTCTCCTTGATATGCTTGCGCTCTGAGAGCGTAATCTCGCAGCTTCCGCCGCCCAAATCCACCAGCAGCACGCGCCCCGCTGCGCCCGGCCCACCATCAGCGACGCCTCTCATCAAACCCAGATGAATGAGCCGCCCCTCTTCCAGCCCGGAGATGATTTCCATCTCCCACCCGGTCTCAGCCTTTACCCACGCCCGAAAGGCTGCCCCGTTGCGTGCGTCGCGCATCGCCGAGGTGGCCACCACGCGAATCTGGTCCACTCCGTACAACTGCACCGCCCGCTGAAACCGCTTGAGCGCCTGAAGCGTAGCCGCCATGGCCTCCGGCGAAACAATTCCCGTCTCGAAGACGCTGGCCCCCAGCCTCGTCACCTCGCGGTTCTCGTGCAGCGTCTTCAACTGGTGCGCCACAACCTTGGCGATCTTCAGCCTGCATGAGTTTGAACCGATATCAATGGCGGCAAAAGTGGGCATAGGTGCGGCTCCGTGAAACGAAAATTGGCTCTGCGGTCAAGATACACGACCGCGGCGCCAGAGTGCTGCCTCAGGAATCCGGACCAACCTGAAAGATTGGCTCAGGGCACAGTGACGGTGATCGTCGTTGTCGTCTGGCTTCCCAGAATCGCCGGTCCAGAAGATTCCCAATGAGCCAAAACGGCGTAAGGATAGGTCCCGGGCGTCATGCCGTTGCCGCTGCCTCCGCAGGCGGAGATCCCCGTCAGCCCGGCCAATGTGCCCAACGCAAGAATAGTCAGCGTAAGCCAGCGCGAAGTCCCGCGCCCGAATCCAAGCAGCAATGCACCGGCGAGCGACAGACCAGCCGCCGGCAAGTAGCCTGAACGGCGCGGTGCCTTACGCAAGCCGGCAGGAATGGCTGCGCCGTATGGGTAGAAGACGATAGAGCCTGTGAGCGTCTGCCCTGCCACCACTTGATAGACAACCGGCGGGGTCATGGGGCAGATGGGAATCTTGGCTTCGGTTGCTGTGCCCGAGTATTGGCAACCAAGTGTCATCGTTCCGGCTCCGGGGATACCAGTCACTGTGTATTGGCTGGAGCCATTGCCGGTGGCTGGCATGGTGACGTTGGTGGCAGTGATGGCAAACGGCGTGGCGGCAAACGCGCTCAAGCCGGAAAGCCCGCAGCCAACGGCCAGAAACGATCCGAAAAGAACAGACAGGCGGCTGCTTCGCATGGCGGAGTCCTTTCGTCTGGGTAGTTTTCACCCTGCCCATCATCTTAGTTCGTCGCTGAAGCAGAAGTCTGCTGTTATCCTTGATTCGACAGCAAAATCACCCATGACAAACGATACCAACACACTCCATCGCCCACAGCAAGCGCCCTCCGCGCTGGCTACCTGGCTGCTTTTTGCGGCGATCTTTGCCGCCGTGCAATTTGCCTCTCTTTTTTCGCCGCCACTGCTTGACGACGTCGATGCTTCCCATGCCCAGGCTGCACAGCACTTCGCCGAAAGCAGCGACTGGGTCTCGGCCAAGATCAACGGCATCCGCTACATTGAGAAGCCGCCGCTGCCCTACTGGACAGTGGCTGTCAGCTACCGCATCTTTGGCCAGAACACCTTCGCCACACACCTGCCCAATGCGCTGGCCATGCTCGGTCTGGCCTGGCTGGCCTGGCTGTGGGCGCGCCGCGCATGGGGCGGTCGCGCAGGACTCTATGCCGGTCTGGGCGTACTTACCTCGATTGGACCGTTTCTCTTCACCCGCTTCATCATTCCCGAGTCCATTCTCAGTCTTTTTTTGCTGATCGCTCTTTACGGGCTTCTCACCGGCTTTGAGCCGGGACGGACGGCGCGTTTTTATTGGATGTGGGCAGCCTTGGCATTGGCCCTGATGACCAAGGGGCTGATCGCCCCGGTCTTTTTTGTTGGCGCGGCTATTCCCTACCTGCTCATCACCGGTCTCTGGCGGCGCTGGAGGGATTTGAAGCCCGTCAGCGGCACGCTGGTCTTTCTGGCCATCGCCGCGCCTTGGCACATCCTTTGCGGCTTGGCCAACCCCGACCAGGGCCACGCCATCGGCAACCACCCCACCTTCGGCAACGTCCATGGCTTCTGGTACTTCTACTTCATCAACGAGCACTACCTGCGCTTCTTCGGCTTGCGCTACCCGCACGATTACAACAAGCTGCCCTCGCTCGCTTACTGGCTTTTGCATCTGGTCTGGATCTTTCCCTGGAGCCTCTTTCTGCCTGCGCTGGTAGCCGTGGCCTGGAAGACCCGCCACCAGTGGATGCAATACATCCGGCACGAAGAAGACCAGACGGCGGACTTCTTCCTGGACGAGACCGCCCCCGCCGACGAGGCCGGCGGCGTCTTTCAGCGCAGATTCCGCGCGCGCTCCATCTGGCTGCTGAGTCTCTTCTCTGCTTGGACTCTGCTCTTCTTCTCGATCTCCACCAATCAGGAGTACTACACCTTCCCGGTATGGCCGCCGCTGTTGATCCTCATCGCGGCCGTTGTGGCCGGCATCGAGGAAAAGCGCGGGCTTGATGGCGCTCTGGCCGACCCTCTGGAAGGCAACAAGCCGCTGCTCTCCACGGCATGGCTCACCGGCGCTCAGGCGGTCTTTGCCGTTGTCGGCGCGCTCTCCGCAGCAACCCTCGCCTGGGGCCTGTGGGATTCCCGCCACCTGCCTTTTGTTTCCGACATCGGCACTGTGCTGGCACACCGCGGCGTAGGTGATTACACGCTCTCGATGTCTCACTTCTTCGATCTCACCGGAGCCTCGTTTGCCGCCCTCCGCCTGCCTGCCATTCTGGCCGCCATCGTTCTGCTGGTGGGGCCAGCAGTGGGCTGGGTGCTGCGGCTCAAAGGAAAGCACCTGGCCTCTACCGTCAGCGTTGCCATCACTTTGACGATCTTCCTGATCGCCGCCCACATCGCCTTCGCCCGCTTCGAGCCCATGCTCAGTTCCAAGCAACTGGCTGACACCATCATCGAAAAAGGCTCGCCCGCCGACTCTTTCATCATCTATGGCGAACAGTCCGATGCCTCCTCGGTTGTCTTTTACACGCATCGCTTCTTCGCAGGCAAGCCCGCCTTGCTGGTGCTGCCGCGCTGCGGGCAACATGGAGAAGGCACGCCACTGCTGTGGGGCTCCTGCTACCCCGACTCGCCGGATATCTTCCTCAGCGAAGACCAGCTTTCCAAGGAATGGGGCACAGGCGAACGCAAGTGGCTCTTTGCACAGGATGTGAATCAGCTTAAAGCGGAGAGTCTGCTCGCTGGCCGCCTTTACCCTGTCCAGACCATCGCCGATAAGGCTCTGTGGACCGACCGGCCGCTGAAGTAGCTCGTCTCAATCCGCGCTTCCACCCTAACCTGGTGCTATTCCACTCTTGCGACTTCCTTCAGCCGCAAGAGTGGAACAGCACCAGGCTAAAGTAAACCCCTGCCAAGCGGCTGCTAGAGTAATATTTCAGATTAGTGCACCGCCTTTATGCTTCTTCTATACCCGTCCAAAGCTCCGGGGATAGTGGATCGCGTGCAAGAATCGGGCTTTGAGATCGACCATGCCATCATGACATCTGGCCACATTGTTTTTCTCGCTCTGGGCGCGCTTGCCGTCTTGGGAATAACCACCTCGACCGTCTACAGCCTGATGGTTGCCTGGGGCGCACTCCGCTTTCGCCGCGCGGCAGCAGCCGCAGCCGGGGCGCACACCTTTCTGCCCCCGGTGAGCGTGTTGAAGGCCGTGCATGGCGACGAACCGGATCTCGAAGAGAACCTTGCCAGCTTCTTTCAGCAGGATTATCCGGAATATGAGATTCTTTTTTGCGCACGGCACGACTCTGACGCCGGTCTGGCGGCGGCTCGCCGGGTTGCGGCTCGTTTCCCGCACGTGAAGACGAGTATTCTTACCTGCGGCGAGCCTCCCTGGCCGAATGCGCGCACCTTCTCGCTGGAGATCATGCGCCGCCAGGCCCTCTATCCCATCCTGGTCACTTCCGACAGCGATGTGCGCGTTGACCCGGATTACCTGGCTTCCGTGGTCGCGCCACTCGCCGACCCAAAGGTGGGCATGGTCACCTGCCTTTACCGCGGCGTCACGCGCCACGGCCTCTGGGCCCAACTAGAAGCCATGGGTATGTCCGTCGAAATGACATCGGGCGTTCTGGTGGCCAATATGCTCGAAGGAATGAAGTTTGCCCTCGGCCCCTCGATGGTGATGCGCCAGAGCACCGTGGAGAAAATCGGCGGATACGAGCAAGTCGCGCAGTATTATGCGGACGATTTTGTATTGGGCAATTGGACGGCAACCAAGGCCGGAGAGACAGTTGTACTCTCCTCCTACATCGTCGAGCACCATGTCATGAACGCCTTGTTCAAAAAGAGCATCGCGCATCAGCAGGCCTGGGCCACCAGCACGCGTTTCTCCCGCCCCGCGGGCCACGTGGGAGAAGTGCTGACCTATGCCGTTCCCTTTGGCCTGCTGGCTCTGGCTGTTCTGGGCGCTGCCGGACACCTCTACCTGGGCCTCGCTCTGCTGGCCTTCACCATTCTGGACCGTGTGCTGCTCTGCCTGCTCATTGCGGGCTGTGTGGTCCACGACCGCGCCGCCTTCAGCAAGGCGTGGCTCTATCCACTGCGCGACTTCATGGGTTTTTGTTTCTGGATCAGAAGCTACTTTGGCTCGCGTCGTCTCCGTTATCGCGGAGACCTCTACGAGTTGCTCCCGGAAGGAAGGCTACGCAAGCTCCCGGAATAATCGGATCGAATTCTGATCGTGCCGCACCGTTCGTGGGACAATGATGACCCGCTCGTCCCAACCGCCGCCGTTTCAATGCTCTAAACTCAAGTCTGGAACTCTCCATGATGAAGCTATTTGGCGGCAAGAAAAACACAGCAGATCCCCCCTCGACCACACCCGAATCCGGCGAAGCCGAGGCTTCAAAACTCGGCATATTCGCCCGTATGAAGCAGGCGGTCGCGCGCACCCGCGAGTCGCTCTCGGCCAAGATCGAGACCGTCGTCTCCCTCACCCGCACGGTCGACGAACAAACCCTTGAAGAGCTTGAAACGGCACTACTGACCAGCGACCTGGGCGTGCAGACCACCACCGCCATCCTCGCTGCCCTGCGCGACCGCGCACGCCATCAGGCCATTGAAGGCGGCGATGAACTGCGCGATCTGCTCAAGACGCAGATCCGCGCCATTCTCGAAGCGCCCATCTCCAGCCAGTCGAACGCCTTGCCGCCATCCGAAGGCCCGTTTGTCACCTTCCTCGTCGGCGTCAACGGCACCGGCAAGACTACGACCGCAGGCAAATTGGCCGCCTGGTACCGCGCCCGGAATCGCACCGTTCTCCTCTGCGCAGCCGACACCTTCCGCGCGGCGGCCATCGAGCAGCTTGACGTTTGGGCTACACGCTCCGGCGTTGAGATGATCAAGACCCGCCGGGGAGGCGACCCCGCTGCCGTCCTTTACGACGCCGCAACCGCCGCCAAAACGCGCCACATCGACCACCTGATTGTGGACACTGCCGGCCGTCTGCACACCAAGACCGGCCTGATGGACGAGCTGGACAAGATGCGCCGGACGGTGGCCAAGCTGATCCCCGGAGCGCCCCACGAAGTGCTGCTGGTGATGGACGCCACAACCGGCCAGAACGGCCTCAGCCAGGCGCGCCTGTTTACCCATGCCTCGGGCGTCACCGGCATCATCCTCACCAAGCTGGACGGCACGGCCAAGGGCGGCATCGCCGTGGCCATCGCCCAGGAACTCAACCTGCCCGTCCTCTTTGCCGGCGTAGGCGAGCAGATGACCGACCTGCTGGAATTTTCGCCCGCCGAGTTTGTCGATTCGCTGCTGGGATAGCCCATGAATGTTTTGGATCAAGACCGTTATTGGATGCGGCGCGCGTTGGAACTGGCCCGCCGCGGCATCGCCGTCACCTCGCCCAACCCCGCCGTCGGCTGCGTCATTCTTGACTGCGCGGGTCAGGTTGTCGGCGAAAGCTGGCATGAGTACGACCTGCTTGACCACGCCGAAATCGCTGCCCTTAAAATCGCTCGGCCGCACGCGGGCGAACGCCTTCGCGGCGGCACGGCTTACGTCACGCTGGAGCCCTGCAACCACACTGGCCGCACCGGCCCCTGCACGGAAGCGCTCATCGCCGCCGGCCTCAGCCGCGTGGTGGCGGCCACCATTGATCCCAACCCCGTCGTCGCCGGCCACGGAATGGAGCGCTTGCGCGCCGCGGGCATCGAGACGGTTCTTGGCCCATGTGAAGCCGAAGCCCGCCGCCTCAATGAGGGCTTTGCCCACTGGAGCCAGCATCAACGCCCACTGGTGCTGATGAAAGTGGCTATGACCCTCGACGGTCGCATCGCCCCGCCACCGGGCGAGCACCAACTGCGCCAGCCCTACTGGATCACCTGCGAAGCCGCGCGCGCCGCTGTTCAGCCGCTGCGCTGGCAGGCCGACGCAGCGCTCACCGGCGTTGACACCGTGCTGGCCGATGACCCTCTGCTCACCGACCGCAGCGGTCTGCACCGCCGCCGTCCCTTGCTGCGCGTGGTACTTGATTCGGCCCTGCGTATGCCGCTCGACTCAAAGATGGTGGCCACCGCCCGCAACGATCTTGTGGTCTTCACGGTCTCCAAAGACGGAGCCCATATGCGCGAGTTGACCAGCCGCGGCGTTCGCGTCGAGGTGTTGCCCGCCGAGGGTGGCCGCGTCCCGCTGGGCAAGGTGCTGGATAAGCTGGGCGAGGAAGGCATTCTGACCCTGCTGACCGAAACCGGCACGCGCCTGAACACGGCTCTGCTGGCTGGCGGCCTGGTGGACCGCATCCACCTCTTTGTCTCCCCGCAGATCATGGGCTCCGACGCTGTCCCCGCCTTTCGAGGAATGGCTCACCCCATCCACATGGCCGAAGTAGAAGTCGAGCGCTACGGCAACGACCTAGGCCTATGCTCGCTGCTCCGCGACCCGTGGCCGGGTGAAGCAGAGAACAGGGAATCCTCCCTGCTTTCTAACCCCTGACCTCGTAGAATAGAACCATGTTTACCGGCATCATTGAACAGACGGGCACGCTGATTGGGCTGGAAAGCCGCGGCGGAGTGCGGCGCATCACGGTTGAGGCTCCCAGCTTCGCCAGCCGGATGCGCGAAGGCGATTCGCTGGGCGTTTCCGGCGTTTGCCTGACCGCGTTGGACGTGAATCCCACGCTCTTCCACGCCGATCTGGCGCAGGAGACGCTGGATTGCACCTCGCTGGGCGCGCTCGTTCCCGGATCGAAGGTCAATCTGGAACTGCCCACCGCCGCAGGCAGTCCGCTGGGCGGACACATTGTGCAGGGCCACGTGGACGGCTGCGGCACACTCGCCTCACTTGAGCCAGTGATTCCGCAGTCCAGCCCGGAATTCGACCGCGAAACCACCGACTGGACCCTCAAGGTTAAGGTTCCGGAAAATGTGCGCCCGTGGATGGTGCACAAAGGCTCGGTGGCCGTCGAAGGCATCAGCCTGACCATCGCCGACTTCGACGGCGAGGTGATTACCATTGCGATTTTGCCCTTGACCTATTGGCGGACGAACCTGCACACACTCGTCCCCGGCGCTCCGGTAAATGTGGAGGCCGATGTACTGGTGAAGCTGGCCCACGCGCAGATGCTGGCCCAGAAGAAACCTGAACTGGAACTGACTGAAGCCTGGCTGGTGGCCAGCGGGTACTAATAGGCTTTTTCAACGGGATCGAGTGAAACGGGAAAATCGCAAACACAAAGCGGCTGGCGGAGGCCCTCAAGTCTCCGTCAGCCGCTCGTGGCATAGCGGAAAAACAGCAGTCAACTAGATATGGTTGACGATGTCCCTGATGTAGTAAACGATCACGAACAGCGTCACGGCAGTAACGACCCATTGGAAAATGCGCAGCGTAGGCTCAATTTTGCTGACGCTGGCGGCAATCTGCGCCTGCTCGGCCTTCTCTTGCGAGAAGCTGTCGTCCAGAAAGATCTGGTCCTCTTCGTCGCGTTGCAGTCTGGAGCGATACAAGTAAAGGGCGACAGTGATCACCACCAGGACTCCCCAAATTGCCCACATCACCGGGACAAACTTCATGCACCACCTCCGAAAAATTCTCTGGCCCCAAACACCGGCGGACCCCAAAATAGAATTTCCGGTCTCGTCGAGTTGAAGAGCCGTTCGGTGACCATCATACCCCTGAACGGACACGGCTGCGCCAATAAATATTCAAGGCGTTTCCCGAGTCGGCCATCCGCGCTTCTGCGACTTTCTTCTCTTGGGTTGCATCTAATGAGATGAAGCCACGCAAGGGGGGCTTGAATCCCCGCTCGTGGAACGGTAAAGTTAATTTCAGGCAAGCATTTCACACGTTTGGGAGAACTCATGGCCACAACCACCTCCGCACCCGCACAGGAAACCGTCAAGAAAGCACCTCTCACCCTGACCCCTCAGGCCATCGCCAAGGTGCGCGAGATCATGGCCACTCAAGACCCCCTGCCCGCCGGGCTGCGCATCGGCGTTCAGGGCGGCGGCTGCTCCGGATTCCAGTACTCCATGGCATTTGAAAACCAGGCCGGAATGATGGACAAGGTTTTCAGCTTCGAGGATCTCAAGGTCTTTGTGGATGCCACCTCGCTGATGTATCTCAGCGGCTGCACAGTGGATTACGTTGAAACTCTCGAGGCAGCCGGCTTCAAGTTCGACAACCCCAACGTGAAAAGCACCTGCGGCTGCGGTTCCTCGTTCAGCGCGTAACCAACCGCTTTCCGGCTCCGCTTTTCACTTTGCTTTTGCATAGGCACAAGGCCCGTCCCTCTCGCGAGGGCGGGCCTTGTTGTGTTTGATGAGATTTCTGATTCCTTGTTGCCGGCAAATAATCCAGCGCTTCACTGCGGCGTGGTCGTGGGCGAGGAAGAGTTGTTGGTGGTGGTGGCGCTTGAGCTTGAGCTGCTGCCGATCGGCGTTGTGGTGCTGCTGGCAGCCTGGCCGATGGTTCCCATGTTGCCTCCCTGCATCATCTGCTCGGAGATCGGGTCGTAGACAAACTCCCACTCGTTGTAGTGGTTTTTCTTCTTGTAGACCAGGATGGACTGCTTGGGACTGGTGGGAGAGAAGCCGATAATGCCGGCTCCGCCGAAGGTCTTGCCAGTCAGGCCAGTAGTCGATCCGGTAGCAGCCGTGTTGCCGCTGGCGGTGCTCGTATCGGTCGTGGATGTCTGCTGGCTGGAGCTGCTATCTCCCGACAGACTGCTGCCCCCTGTGAGTCCGTTTCCGCCGCTGGGCCCGATGCCAGCAATTGTTGTGCCTCCGAGCGCCTGCCCGAAGAAGCCCATGGCAGTCGGAGCCTTGTTCTGGCCAAAGAGAATCGGCTTCCAATCCTCCTTGCCGGTCGTCGGGTCCGCATACTTCTTGCGCAGAAAGCGGATATTATTGGTGGGCTTGACTAGGGCATCAACGTTGGGCGGATAGGCTCCGAATTTCTTGTAATACATCCTCACGGCTCGCGCATACTGCTTGCCGCGATGCATGGTCTCCAACTCGCGGTCGCGCTGGATCTCCTTGGCTACCCTGGGCAGGGCGACGGCCAGTGAAAGGGTCAGCAACGCCACCAGGAAAATAACCATCACCAGGATGTAGCCCTCCTCGGAAGGGCGCGTTGGGCGTCGGATTGGGGCGGGCTTCATTCTATTTTCACTGTGACTGAAATCTGTGTGCCCCATCCCTAGTTCGCCTGGAGGAGCAGGGTTTGGGTGTTGTTGTAGCCCAGGTCGGTAACTTGGACGCTGCCCGGCAGGATTGTACCCACCTTGTAGCGATGCTCGACAATCTCGCCGGTACGGGCGATAAAAACGTCGTCCCCGTGAACAAAAAACGCCTGCGAGGATTTGTTCCTGGTCTGAGTGTAGCCAAAATACTTCAGGTCGATGGCCGGCGGACGTGGCTTCTCGGGCACTGCCGGAGTCGCGTTTGCGACGTGCTGACCGGGCCGAGGACTTGATGCGGGAGTTTCGATATGCGCGGGAGCCGACTCAGTGGAGAAGATATTCCTGCCGGTGCCGAGGTACTCCACGTCTTCGCTCATGGCCAACCTGTCGAGGTGCAGAGCGGGGTCAATGCCGGCGTTGGAGAGCTTCAAGGCATCTTGTGCGCCGGGAGCGGAGGGGTTTGCCGCAGTATGGCCGTTGACCGGGGCAGCGGTAGCAGGCCGGATTGCCGGCGCCGTGGGTACGGACGCTGAGGAACCACCAAAGTTTTGCTTGATCTGATAGCCGGCAATGCAGATGATCGCCACAACCAGAGCAGCAAGCAGGTAGACCTGACGCTTGTTTTCCAGTCCCAGAGGGAGAGTCATGGCTAATTACCCCCTTTTTCCTGCGGATTGGACGGCGTGGAAGCCGCGGCTGGCAGATCGCTGGGTTGCGGAGTGAGCGGCAATCCACTGGCCGCCGCATCGGCTGGCCGCAGCCATGTGGAGACCCGCAGCCGCAGGTTTACCAAGCCGCCCTGCTGACCGGTCAGCGACATGGCGCGGATGACAAAGAAGGTCTGATCGCGCTCAACGCTGTTCACAAAGCGCATGATCTGCGGGTACTCGCCGGTAATGCCAGCGTCCATTGAAATTTCCGTCAGATCCGAGCCGGGAGGATTCTGCGTGTACTGCACCCTGGTCAGCCGGACGGGGCCTTTCAGCGCCAGCTCGCCGATGCGGGAAGCAATGGAGGAGTAGTTGGGCGGGATGCGCTTCAGGTAGAAGGCCGCCATCCGGGAACGAGAGTAGTCAACGCGCTCGTCCAGCCCGCGCAACGAAGCGGTTTCCAGATCGAGAGCCTTCAACTGCACTTGTTTGACGGCTAAGGCGTCGGTGGAGCTGCCATTGGTGGCGGCCCAGTCCAGACCAAAACGAATGGAGAGGCCAATGACCGCGATTAGCAGTACGGCAAAGGCTGCGAAGTGCCAAGTGAGCGGGGAGGCCAAGCGTTCGCGCCACAAGATTGTAGAGTTGTTGCTCATCGCGGACCTCCTGAATTCGGATTCGGATTGGGACCGCGGCTAGGGTTGGGCTTTGACCGCCCAAGGCGCGTAGAGGGCGGCGGGATGGACTTTTTCCCTGGAGTGGCCGGAGCTTGAGCCGGGTGAGCCGCGTGGGACGAGAGCGCACTTTGGCTTGCACGGTCGCCGTCGGCCGAGGGCTTTTCATCCTCTTGCTTTTTTTGCGCCTTATGTTCCATCGGCGCGGTGGATCTGTACTCGGCCAGCAGTTCGAAGTTGACGCGGTTGGAGG
>Ga0224529_1000997_pt1 | contig 18706 bp, 14 predicted proteins | sample CBST50metaG_FD_179893 | JGI IMG/M metagenome (GOLD analysis project Ga0224529, IMG submission 179893) | Peat soil microbial communities from Stordalen Mire, Sweden - C.B.S.T50 | ecosystem: Environmental > Terrestrial > Soil > Wetlands > Peat | place: Sweden: Norrbotten County, Stordalen Mire... | reverse complement strand
ACATCGGTTCGCGGTCCGAAATATAGCATCAAGCGGGGAAAAACGCCGGTTTTGGATGCCGATCAGGCGAGAACACTGATCGAGAGCATCGATATAAGCACTGTCGTAGGTCTTCGGGATCGGGCTTTAATCGCGATCATGATCTACAGCTTTGCGAGAATAGGGGCCGTGACCGGTATGAACGTGGAAGATTACTATCCCGATGGCAAGCGCTGGTGGATTCGCCTTCATGAAAAAGGGGGAAGACTCCACGAAACCCCCGTGCATCATATTGCTGAGGAGTATCTCGACGCCTATATTAAGACCGCAGGGCTCCAAATCGATCCGAAATCCCCCCTTTTTCGCACCACGCGCGGACGAACCCGAAAGCTAACCGAAAATGGACTTTGCGAACGCGAAGCGCTTGCAATGGTCAAACGCCGCGCCAGGGCAATCGGCCTTCCGCCCACAATCTGCTGCCATACGTTTAGAGCCACAGGAATTACGGTCTATCTCGAAAATGGCGGCACAATCGAAATCGCCCAACAGATTGCCGCGCATGAATCCCCGAGAACCACGAAGCTTTACGATAGGCGGTCCGATAAGATCAGCCTTGATGAGATTGAGCGGATTAGATTATAGGGTGGGGGGCGATTTGCTCCTATAATTCATATAATTATAGAAAGGCGAGAATGATTACTAGGAAATGTTCTCGTCTTTACTATGTTTCATTCTGAAGATTTGAAGGCGAAAAGAGTCCGTAGGGGGATAGATGAACGAATTATGTTTATGAATTAGGAGGAAAGAACCGAAGATAAAGAGCATTAATAGGGTGTTCTTAATATCAGGTTAGGTATTATTGTTCTTAAAATAAAAAATCGAAGCGTAAGTGTTAGATATTTTGCACGTTATTTTATTCCTTCGCATCTTCAATCTTGAGGTATTGAGCTAGAATTATAATTGGTGAATGGAAGCATCGATAAAGAATTTCGATATTTCACTGAATTCTAGCGCTATCCGTTGGGCAAGGAGCAAAATTTGGAACCAGAGAATGATGAGGCTGCAGGCCTTTCTTTAGTAGAGTACTGGGAGATTTTGCGGCGTCGCCGCAGCATTATTATCTTAAGCACTTTGGTGATTGGCCTTATCGGCATGATTGCAACGTTCTTGTCGAAGCCTGTTTACCAGTCTGTGGCGACTCTGATTGTAGATCCCCCAGCGACAGGCATCAACATGAACGATACAACAAACCCATTGTCTCGTATTTTGACGCTTAGTCCTTCACAAGATGCTGCGACAGTAACTGAAGTTCTCCAGTCTCCTGATATTGCTGAAAAGATCAAAAAACAATTTGGCAATGCGACAGTGAAGGTTCAACAGGATCAAGAGACAAACTTGATCCAAGTGACTGCGGAAGCCAACAGCCCCAAGTATGCGGCGCAAGCTGCGAATACTCTCCTTGAAAACTATATCGACGGAGAGATGAATCAAAGTCTCACTGAGATTAAAGCGGCGAAAGTTTTTGTTGGCGGTCAGGAAAAAGATGCTTATCGAAATCTTATGACGGCGACTGCAAAGCTTGAGATGTTTAAAAGCCAGCACCACCTTTCCGATCTTGTTCAAGACCGTGCGACTTTGGCTACTCAAGTTGCAGATCTCAGCAAAGGGATTCAAGATAAGCAGACTGAGATTCAATCGGTAGGTCAACAATTAGCCGTTCAGAAAACTCTTTTACGTAATGAATCCGAAGCGCAGACTTTAAAGGCGCCAATTACCAATCCTGAAATCGAAACGGTGAAGAGCAACCTTCTATCAGCTCAGGCTGATCGTGTTGCGATGACTCAGAAGGGCGGTTTTACCGACAGAGCTCCTCAGGTAATATCTGTCGATGCCCGAATTGCTGAGCTTAAGAGGCAACTTGCCGTTCTTCCGCCGACCATTATGACGGAAACTAGCACGCCTAATCCTGTTCAATTATCGATTAGAAGCAAACTTTCGGATCTTGCAACCGAGCAAGCTGCAGCTGGAAAAGAATACACGTCGCTTCAATCGCACTATTCAGTGCTCAAACAGCAGCTTGCGGCGTTTCCCCAGTGGGAAGGCACTCTCGACAAACTTGTTCGGAATCGAGATACCGCGCAAGAGAACTATAGCATGTTCAATGAGAAGTTGACCGACCTTACGATTCGCGAACAAGCGGGGCATCAATCAGCCCATATCAAAGAGGTAGCCCAGGTCCCTCAGCATCCAGTTCGTCCGAATAAACCGGTGAATATTATCTTGTCTATTTTGCTTGGCTCTTTCCTTGGTTTGTGCTTAGCGGTGTTGCAAGAATATCTCGATGATCGAATGAATACGGCCGAGCAGGCGTCGCGCTTATTGGGGGCGTCGTCGCTTGGAGGAGTGCCTTTAATTACGGGCTCGGATGCTCGGCTTCTGCCGCAGCTTTCGAGAGGAGAAAGAGCAGCGGAAAGTTACCGCGTCCTTCGCACCAATATTCACTTTGCAGCGGTTGATGATCCTGTTAAAACGCTCTTGGTGACATCGTCCAATCCTGGTGAAGGAAAATCGACAACTGCGGCGAATCTCGCGTGCGCAATGGCTATCGACGGCAAAAAGGTGATATTGGTTGACTGTGACTTGCGTCGCGCATCGATTCATAAGCTGTTCGGAGCTCTTTCTTCTCCGGGAGTCACCGATGTGCTGCTAGGGCATTCATCGTTGGAAGATGCTTTGCAGCCCTATACGGAACTCGAAAACCTTTTGTTGCTCACAAGCGGTTCGACTCCTCCGAACCCCAGCGAATTGCTCAACTCTCGCGTATTTCGGAATCTTGTCTCAGAGCTTTCGCAGCTTGCGGATATCGTTATTTTTGATAGCTCGCCGGTGTCGGTCTCGGCTGATGCCGCAATTTTGTCCTCAATTGTCGATGGAGTGGTCTTGGTGATTGAAGCTGGCGGCACTAAGAAAGTCGCGGCTTATCGGTCCATTCAGATGTTGAGACAGGCTCATGCCAAGATTTTGGGACATGTGTTCAACAAGCTGGATCTTAACAATAAGTCCGGGTACTACTACTACCGTTACAATTCTAACTACGGTTATAACTATAACTACAACTACTCATCGATGCCGCCGGAACAATCGAATGGAGCGCTTCCTGGGGAAGGTATTAAATCGTTGTCCGCCAAGATGATCGATAAACCGCGCGATGGAGAAGAGAAATGAACACAAGAATATTGAGATTAAAGTTTTTCGCTTTTCTTCTTCCGTTTAGTCTGATAACGTTTGGACTTTTGGGAATGTCTGGAAAATTATGGGCTGCTCCTGCATCCACTGATGCAAAGCTCGGCGGTGTCTCCCCAGAACGTTCAAACTATGCAGGAGGAACCTATACGATTGATATTGGCGATGAAATTGATATTTCAGTTGTCGGACACGATGAGCTTAAAACATCGCCGATTGTTCTTCAGGACGGGACAATCAGTGTTCCTAGCGCCGGAGTTTTGCATGTAAGTGGGCTAACTGTAGCCGAGGCAACCTCATTACTAACCCAAAAACTGGGTGTGACAATTAACCAACCTGATGTTTCCGTTTCGATTCTCCCTGCTAATCAGCCGATGGTAAGTGTGCTCGGATCGGTAAAAAACCCTGGGCAATATGTACTCAAAAAAGATTCCCATGTAGCAGATGTGCTGGCGATGGCTGGGGGGTTAAATCAAGATCCGAAACTAACTGACGCTACTCTTGTAAAGGCCGGTGGTAAAGGGAGCGTTATCATCAATATCGCCGCCCTAATTAACAATACCGATCAAATCCAAAATCAATCGGTTCTTGCGGGCGATATTCTTTTTGTTACTGCAATTGACGAAAGATGGTTGCAGGTTCAAGTAACCGGAGATGTGGTGAAGCCCGGGTCGATATTGGTTCCGAAAGAAGGAATTATTGTCGCAACGGCTTTAGCTTCTGCTGGTGGACCTTTGAAAGATGCCGCTCTCACTCAAGCGCAGATTTTACACGACGGTAAAACGACAACAATCAACTTGCTTGAAGCCTCGAACGATCTTTCTAATGCTGCGGGAAAGGTCGTGCTTTATCCGGGGGATGTTCTTTCTATTCCTGAGAATAGGAATATGATTGGCCTCATTGGGGACTTCCAAAAGCCAAGTGATTACATAATTCCGGATGGCGGATCAATAACTGTTTCACAGGCGATGCTCCTTGGAGGCGGTCTTACCAAAGACGCTAATATTCATAAAGCATCTCTTCTTCGATATGATTCAAATGGAGGCGCAACCGTAACAAATTTTGACATCGGAAAACTACTCGAAGGTAAAGTAGAGGACTATAAACTGCAAAAAGGCGATATTGTGTATGTGCCTTCGCGTTCCTCAAATGCTAACATTAATCCGGTTTCGGCGATTCTTGCCGCAGGACAGGTTTTCTATTGGTTTGGTCGCTAGGCTGATTTAAGATGCTGGTTCTTGGGCATTTGATTTTTTTTAATCCTACGAATTCCCCGTGGCTTGCCACGGACCGGCGCGTCTCTCGGTGATCGTGTGACGGTCTTGGCAACGTGAAGCGGTGATGTCATACTTATATGTATGGTCATCGCTAAAAGCTGGCATTGCGCTTACGAAATTCATTATCACATAGTGTTTCCTGTTAAGTATCGAAAGGCCTTGATACGTCCCGATATAGAGCGCGAGTTACTGCGTATCGCTGACGAGATTCATGAGCGATATGAGATTGTTTTCGAACAAATAGGTGCGGATCGTGATGATATTCATTTGTTGTGTTCGGCTCATCCTAAAATAAGCATAGGTGAGATCGTTCGTATTTATAAAAGCATCACTGCCCGCGAGCTGTTTTTGACATTTCCGGATCTGAAAAAAGAACTGTGGGGTGGTGAGTTCTGGTCAGATGGTTATTACGCCGCCACCGTTGGGCAGCGTAATAATTGGGAAACGGTATTTCGTTATGTCAAAAATCAAGGGAAAGAACAAGCAAAAACGCTTCGCTGCTTTACTCAACTAACGTTACCGGATCTTTCAACTTAAAGGTGATCGTTCCGATTCGCTTGGGATTACGATAACTCAAATACAGCTCAACGGCGGCGGATTCTTTTTATACCCCGTCGGCTTGTCGCGGGGTTCTTAATTGTCCTGGAGCTTTTTTATCTCTTTCAAGAGAAATCATTTTAGTCTTACACATTGCACATTCCGCCATTTTTAAGCACCTTTTATCTAAGAGAATGTTTAATCGTCTGCATTTTATTATTTTGAATTAGATTTTTTTAGATAAAGGACATCTGGTGATTGGCAAGTAATAAGCAAAAATCAAAACGATCGAAAGATGAACAGATACGGCTTTGTATTGTCAATGAGTTTTTCTATCCCGATAACGGTGGTGGCACGGGGTCTGTGCTTTCCGATCTGACAAAAACATTGCGCGCTAGTTATCCGCAGTTGAAAATCGATGCGGTGACTAGCCGGAATCTTTATCGCGATAAGGATGTGGTTCTTCCCGAGTTTGAAGATTGGGACGATGTTTCTATTTATCGCGTAAAAACCTCCCATTCCGCTGGTTTGTCCGCAGCGAAAAGAATTATTATCAATACGGTTTTCGGTATGAGAGCTCTTCGGACCTTACTTAAACATGGCCCTTACGATGCAATATTGATTGGCACCGCCCCTCCTACTTTAGCGATGATTGCCAGGCTTTATAAACGCCTGACAGGCGTTCCGTACACCTATATCATCTACGATCTCGATCCTGATCGAGCGGTGACAATGGGAGTTTTGGCGAAAGGCAGTTTGGTGGAGAAAGTCTTGCGTTGGGCGCAGCGAGGCTGGTTAAAATCTGCGGATAAAGTCGTGGTTCTCGGTCGCTGTATGCAAGATTATATATCAAATGCCTATAAGCTTCCTAAAAACCATTTCGAAGTGATCCCTATCGGAGCAGATCCGGATGAAATTGTTCCGTTGAGTAAGGATACTAAACTCCGAGAAAAGCATAATCTAACCGGGTTCGTTGTTTCGTATTCCGGGAATTTCGGACGCTATCATAATTTTGACACCATCTTAGATGCAGCCAAAAAGCTTCAAGCTCTTCAAAAAGACGTTACATTTCTTCTCATCGGCGGCGGGGCCAAACGCGATTATATTGCATCTCGGATTGAGAGCGAAGAGCTAAAAAACGTTCTTTTACTGCCGTTTTTACCGAAGGAAGACTATTCCGATTCCCTTTCGTCGGCGGATGCATCTCTCGTTACTCTTGAGCCAGGAATGGAAGGATTGTGCGTTCCGAGCAAGTTTTACAGTATTTTAGCATCGGGACGTCCTGTTTTGGCCATGGTGGGAGCAAGTTGTGAAGTGGGGCGTGTGGTGATTGAGGCCAATTGCGGCTACCGGATTGATCAAACCGATATAGATGGGTTGGTCGATGCGGTTTTGTATTTGGCTGAAAATTTGGATGAAGCCGATAAACTTGGGAAAAATGCGAGAAAAGTGCTCGTAGAAAAATATTCCACCCAAAAAATCGCAGATCGTTATTTGCAGGTGATTGCCAACTCGGCTCATTACGAGATAGACTTGCTGCAAGACAACAACGAAGATATTTCCGAAAAAAGTGTTTCTGCTGGTGTTTGATCGCATAGTCTACCTTTCCACGCCTTTTAGGGTGGGAAGGTAGACGCTAAGTTATTGCAAAATAGTTTATTGAGAGGTGTAAGTATTGAAAAAAGCATTAATTACAGGTATCACAGGTCAGGATGGCTCTTATCTCGCTGAGTTGCTGCTGTCTAAAGGTTACGAAGTTCACGGAATTATTCGTCGCGCATCGACATTCAATACCGGACGTATCGATCATCTCTATCAAGACCCTCATCTTAATGGCGTCAGGCTTTTTCTCCATTACGGCGATCTCGCCGATTCCAGCAATATCAGCAAGCTGCTTGTGCAGATCCAGCCGGACGAAATCTACAACCTCGCCGCTCAGAGCCATGTTCGAGTCAGTTTCGACACGCCCGAATACACCGGCGATGTAACCGGCCTCGGCACGATCCGTATTTTGGAAGCGATGCGCGAGAGCGGAATTCACGCCAAGTTTTATCAAGCGAGCAGCTCCGAGCTTTTCGGCAAGGTTCAGGAAGTGCCCCAGCGCGAAACGACGCCGTTCTATCCCAGAAGCCCGTACGCCGCCGCGAAGATCTATTCCTATTGGATTACGGTCAACTATCGCGAGAGCTATAATATGTTCGCGGTGAACGGCATCCTATTCAACCACGAATCGCCTCGCCGCGGCGAGACCTTTGTCACTCGTAAAATCACTCGCGCAGTGGGACGAATCAAGATTGGCTTGCAGGATAAGCTCTATCTCGGCAACCTCGACGCCAAACGAGACTGGGGATTCGCAAAAGAGTATGTCGAGGCCATGTGGCTCATGCTTCAGCAGGACAAACCCGACGATTATGTTGTCGCGACTGGCGAAACCCATAGCGTTCGCGAGTTTTTGGAGCACGCATTCGACAGAGTCGACCTCGATTATCAGAAGTATGTCGAGATCGATCCGCAATACTATCGCCCCGCCGAAGTGGATCTTCTGATCGGCGATCCGACCAAGTGCAAAGAGAAGCTCGGATGGGTTCCGACCACCACATTCAAGACTCTTGTCGAGCTGATGGTCGATGAAGATTTAAAAAAAGCGGAGCAGGAAAAACTGATTAACGGCGTTAAATAGTCCTACCTTCCCGCTATCGCGGACCCCGTCCTCTCGTTGCACGGAAGGAAGAGGTCCGCATCAGCGGGAAGTTAGGAGCACGGGTTTAATCTCAAAGAAGTAAAAAAATGACCGATTTAGCAAATTCGAAAGTTTTAGTTACCGGCGGGGCCGGATTTTTAGGTTCGTTCGTTGTCGAAAAGCTCAAAGCGCGCGGCGTTAAAGATATTTTTATTCCGAGATCGTCGGAATACGATCTGCGCGATCGCGATGCGATCCAGCAGCTTTATCTCGACGCCAAACCCGATCTTGTGATTCATCTCGCGGCAGTGGTTGGCGGAATTGGCGCCAATCGCGAAAATCCCGGACGTTTTTTCTATGAGAATGCGATCATGGGGATCGAGCTGATCGAATATGCTCGTCGTTTCGAGATCGAAAAGTTTGTCGCCACAGGCACAATCTGCGCTTATCCGAAGTTTGCTTCAATTCCTTTTAAAGAGGATGAAATATGGAACGGCTACCCGGAAGAGACCAATGCGCCGTATGGCCTCGCGAAAAAGATGATGATGGTTCAGTGCCAATCGTACCGCCAGCAGTACGGCTTTAACGGCATCTATCTGCTTCCCGTGAACCTCTATGGCCCGCGCGACAATTTCCACCCGCAGTCATCGCATGTCATCCCAGCGCTTATCCGCAAATGCGTCGAAGCCAAGCATAGCGGGGCAGGGGAGATCGTGCTCTGGGGCGATGGTACGCCCACCCGCGAGTTCCTTTATGTGGAAGACGCCGCGGAAGGCTTGGTTCTCGCCGCCGAAAAGTTTAACGGCCCTGAGCCGGTGAATCTTGGCTCGGGTAACGAAATCCATATTGCGGATCTCGCCACGACAATCGCCGCCGCAGTCGGTTTCGAAGGTAAAGTCGTTTGGGACACCACCAAACCCAACGGCCAGCCTCGCCGCTGCCTTGATGTAACGCGCGCGAAAGAGCTTTTCGGCTTCGAAGCGAAAACGTCTCTTGCGGACGGAATCAAGAAGACTGTCGAATGGTTTCTTGAAAACGAAGGAAATTTAAGAGAAGTGGTGTATGGCTAAAGGATGAGATTTTAAGTGTGAGTTGATATCCATAAATTGGCCTTTAATCTTCTTAATTCTTTCAGGCCAATATGAAAGGAAGATCTCTTGAAGGTAATCATACTGGCTGGCGGTCTCGGCAGTCGTCTTGCGGAAGAAACCGAAATTAAGCCGAAGCCGATGGTCGAGATTGGCGAATATCCTATTTTGTGGCATATCCTGAGGCACTATAGCTATTATGGATTGCATGAATTTTATGTAGCGCTAGGATATAAGGGGGAGTATGTTAAGCGATATTTTCTTGATTACACTACTCTCTCCGGTAGTATTTCGCTCAATACAGGCAGCGGGAAGATCCTCTCGCACGAACATGACGCAGAATCGTGGATACTCCATCTGATTGATACCGGCGCGCTTACAATGACTGGTGGGCGTGTGAAACGGCTTCAAGACTATATTGGCGATGAGCCGTTCATGCTCACTTATGGCGATGGCGTCTCCGATGTCAATATCAGCTCAGTTCTTAATTTTCATAAGGAGCATAAAAAGCTCGGCACAATCACGGCGGTTCGTCCTCCTGCGCGTTTTGGTTTGCTCGATATGGAGGGCGATCTCGTGACCGCATTCAGCGAAAAACCGCAAATGGGCGAAGGTTGGATTAATGGCGGATTTATGGTGCTTCAACCGGAAGTTTTTGATTATATCAAAGACGATACAAGCGTATTTGAGGTTGAAGTTTTAGAAAAACTTGCATCAACTAACCAACTTGCTGCATATAAACATGATGGCTTTTGGCAGTGCATGGACACGCTGAAAGATAAACGTTATCTTGACGGACTTTGGAAATCGGGGAATGCTCCTTGGAAACATTAGCAGATAAAACTTTTTGGCAGGATAGATCGACTTTTATTACCGGAGCGACCGGGCTTGTTGGCGGCTGGACCGTGAAGCGTCTTCTCGACGCGGGCGCGCATGTGGTGGCTCTTATTCGTGACTGGGTTCCAGAGTCCGAGCTCGTGCAAAGTGGCGATTTGTCTCGTGTGACTGTTGTGCGTGGTGATATTCGCGATCAGGCGTTTTTAGAACGCGTTCTCGGCGAGCATGAGGTCGAGACAGTGCTGCATCTCGCGGCTCAGACGATTGTGGGGATTGCGAATCGCAACCCTGTTTCGACATTCGAAACCAATATTCAAGGAACATGGAATTTGCTCGAAGCTTGCCGCCGAAGTCCGAAAGTGAAGCAGATTATTAATGCGTCGTCGGATAAGGCATATGGCGATCAAGAGATTTTGCCGTACAATGAAAACACCCCGCTTCAAGGGCAGCACCCGTACGATGTCAGCAAGTCTTGCGCGGACCTTATCGCATCCACCTACGCGAACAGCTACGGTCTCCCAGTGATTACCACTCGTTGCGGCAATTTCTATGGCGGCGGCGATCTGAACTGGAACCGAATTGTCCCCGGAACGATTCGGTCGGTGCTTCGAGGCGAGGCTCCGGTGATTCGCTCCGACGGTCAGTTTATTCGCGATTACTTTTATGTCAAAGACGGCGCAGCGGTCTATACACTTCTTGCCGAACAGCTTGCAAAGCGCCCCGAGCTTAAAGGAGAAGCGTTCAACTTTTCGAATGAAATCCAGGTTTCGGTGCTCGATCTCGTGGATCGCATTCTGAAGCTTATGGGAAGCAATATCAAGCCGGTCGTTTTAAACGAGGCGAGCAACGAGATTCGTCACCAGTATCTCAGCGCGGAAAAGGCGAAGCGCGTGCTTGATTGGACTCCTCAGTTTACTCTCGACACAGCGCTTTCGGAGACGATAGATTGGTATAAGGAGCATTTAGCGTGAGCGAAAAAGCCGATATTTTAAGATCGAAAATCAAAGAATTGGCGGTGGAGTACATTCCGGAAGCATTCCCGACGAAAAAATTCGTTCCTGGCGAATCGAATGTGCCGGTATCGGGCAAAGTGTTCGATGCTGAGGATTTGCAGTATCTTCTCGACGCATCCCTCGATTTCTGGCTCACCACAGGCCGTTTTGCCGATCAGTTCGAGAGGGAATTCGCCAAAGTGATGGGAATTCATCGCGCAATCCTGGTCAATTCGGGATCGTCGGCGAACTTAGTGGCATTTTCCGCTCTTACCGCCGAAAAACTTGGGGATCGACGGATTCGACCTGGCGATGAAATGATTACGGTTGCGGCGGGTTTTCCGACAACTGTCAATCCTGCTATTCAGTACGGCGTTGTTCCGGTGTTCGTGGATGTGGCGCTTCCCACCTACGATATCGATGTTCGCTATCTGGAAGAGGCCCTTTCGTCAAAAACTAAAATCATCATGCTCGCGCATACGCTTGGAAATCCGTTCGATTTGAAGACGGTCTCCGAGTTCGCGAAAAAACATAATCTTTGGTTCATCGAAGATTGCTGCGATGCGGTCGGCGCAAAGTTCGATGGCAAAGGGGTGGGGACATTTGGCGATTTTGCAACCACCAGTTTTTATCCCGCTCATCATATCACAATGGGCGAAGGCGGCTGTGTCCTTACAAACAAGGCGCTTCTTAAAACCTTGGCCGAATCGTTCCGTGACTGGGGCCGCGACTGCTATTGTCCTCCGGGCAAGGATAATACCTGTAGTAAGCGTTTCGAGTGGCAGTTAGGCGACCTTCCGTTTGGCTACGATCATAAATATACCTATTCGAACATAGGGTACAACCTCAAGGCGACCGACATGCAGGCCGCAGTTGGCGTCTCGCAGCTAAAAAAACTGTCCGGATTTATTGAATCGCGAAAGAAAAATTTCGATTTTTTAAAGACTGGCCTCAGCGATTTACAGGAGTATTTCACGCTTCCCGAAGCGACTCCGAATTCCGAGCCTAGCTGGTTCGGTTTTCCGATTGCGGTGAAAAAAGATGCGCCATTCGACCGTAACCGCGTTATCGAATGGCTCGACGAACATAAAATCGGCACCCGCCTTCTCTTCGGCGGCAATCTTGTGCGCCAACCGGCCTACAAGGATATCGAAAAGCGAATTATCGGCGATTTGCCTATAACCGATTTCGTAATGAACAATGTCTTCTGGATTGGGGTCTACCCGGGACTTACGGAAGATATGCTGAGTTATGTTGTGGACACGTTCCATGCGCTGGTGAACTCGTAAGGAATTAGGGATGAAATACAGTGATCTACTAGTCGATTGGCTGTACGAATTAGGTTATCGAAAATGCTTTTTTGTGGCGGGAGGCGGCATTATGCACCTTCTCGATTCAATTAGACATCGTTTCGATTGTCACCCATTTATTCATGAAGTTGGCGCAGCAATAGGCGCAGAATATTTTAACCAAGTGTCTGATACCGAAAAAGCGTTTGCTTTGGTGACCGCAGGCCCAGGATTAACAAATACGATTACGGCTATTACTCAGGCATATATTGAGAGTAGAGAACTTCTCGTAATAGGCGGAACGGCTAAGTCGAGCGATCTTAGCCATGGTTATGTGCGTCAACGCGGCATACAAGAGGCGGATGGTGTGGCGCTTGCTGCTCCTGCCTGTAATTTTGCAATTCGATTAGATGATATTGTCGATCAATCGACTTTTTCGGACTATGTAAACGAGGGGCTGAAAGGTCGCCATGGCCCGGTGTTTATCGAAGTTTGTCAAGATGTCCAAGGACGTCAAATTAACGATACGGAACAGAGTGAGTTGGAGAAAAAGTCACTTCTTCCGCTTCCGGAGCTTCCTAAACACACCGCCGAGCAACTCGCTGAAATACAGCAATTACTTCTCAATTCCAAGAGGCCGCTGCTTCTCATCGGAGCTGGAGTGAGTCGCGAATCTGCAGCGAAAGCTTTGCCTGGAATTGAACGATTGGGCATTCCAATGATGACCTCTTGGCATGGAGCGGATCGGATAAGTGGGGAGCATCCTCTTTATTTTGGACGTCCTAGTAAAGATGCCCATCGTTATGCCAATATTTTAAATCAACAAGCCGATTTGGTAATTGCGCTTGGCGCGCGTCTTGGTATTCTTCAAACAGGCTATAACTGGGAGGAATATGCGCCTTTAGCGCATATAGTCCAAGTTGACATCGATTCGCATGAGATAACTAAAGGGCATCCGCGTGTTGATACAGGAGTTGTTGCCGATGCGAATGGCTTGATTGAAGCATTATCTCATCTCGAAGGAGCGGATTACAGCGAGTGGCTGGATTTCTGCCGTATGGTGAAAAAAGAGCTGCCAACTTATGAGGCGACAAATAAGACAGGTCACGAATATCTTGCGCCTCATTATGTAACAGCTGAAATTGCCAAGTTGATGCAGTCCGATGAGGTGTTGATCCCATGCAGCGCCGGAGGGCCATCGACTATTATTTCCCAAGTGTTCATCAACAAACCGGGGCAAAAGATTGTTACCGATAAATCGCTCGAATCGCTAGGCATTGGATTATGCGGAGCTATTGGGGCGGCTATGGCGGCTCCTGAGAAGCGCGTCGTTCTTTTCGAGGGCGATGGCGGATTTGCTCAAAACTTGCAAGAACTCGGAACTGCAGCTTTAACCAAAGTTAATGTCAAGATTTTTGTTTTCGATGATAACGGTTATGCGTCAATTCGCTTAATGCAGCGAAATTACTTTAACGGGGCTTATATCGGATGCGATGACGTTACAGGATTGGGACTTCCAAACTGGCTTCAGTTATTTGCCGCCTACGGAATTCCGGCGCTTCATTTACACCATGGTTTTGAACGAAACGAACAATTCAAGGCGCTTTTTAACGCGCCAGGACCAGCGGCATTCGTTGTTCCGATTGATCCGGAACAGACTTATCATCCTAAAATCACGAGCCGTGTAACGGAAAGCGGCAGTATGGTGTCAAATCCATTGCATTTTATGTTTCCTCCGCTCCCGAAGAATGTCGAGGAAAAGGTATTAAGATATTTACAGCTAACTAAGGTGTAATATGGTTTTACAATGTCTAATATATTCCAAGAAGATGTGGCGAATGTTATAAGCAACGTCAGCCATGAGAGTTGGGAAAAACTACGTAACGCTCATATTTTCATGACTGGCGGCACGGGATATTTTGGGACATGGATGTTAAAGAGCTTTTTGGCAGCGAACGATCAATATGACTTAAATGCAAAAATAACGATATTATCACGAAATCCTAGTAAACTTTTCGAAAAACATCCGGAACTATCAACTCGCTTGGCAGTCGCTTTAATTTCGGGAGATGTCTGTGATTTTGAATTCCCTTCTGAAAAGTTTACTCATATCCTTCACTTTGCAGTCGAATATACATCTCCCGAACGTATGTTGAATGGGATCGTAAGAGGAACTCAGCGCCTTTTGGATTTTGCAAAAACTTCATCCGCAAAGGAGTTTTTGTTTGCTAGTTCGGGCGCGGTGTATGGGGCGTTGCCTTCGGATTTAGCTTTCGTGCCCGAGAGCTATCTAGGCGCTCCCGATACGAACGATCCTCGATCCGCCTATGGAGAGGGGAAACGTGTCGCCGAACTAGTGCTAAGCATTGCATCTTCCGAATGGGGCTTGAATGCTAAGATCGCGCGTTGTTTTGCGCAAGTTGGGCCGTACATGCCCTTAGATGGCTCTTTTGCTGCTGGTAATTTTATACGCGACGCTCTTTCGGGCGGTCCTATCAAAATACAAGGTGATGGAACACCGATAAGATCCTATATCTATGGTTCCGATTTAGCAACTTGGTTATGGACGATTTTATTTAATGGACGATCTTGCCAACCTTATAATGTGGGGGGATCGGAGCCTATTTCAATTTCGGAACTCGCGCAGATGGTTTGCGAGTCATTCGGCGGCGATATAAAAATCAATATTCAGCGACAAGTGGAAGGAACTTCCGTTCGCAATCAGTATGTGCCCGATATATCGAGAGCCCAGACGGAACTTAAGATATCTCCATTGACATCGCTTGACGAAGCAGTGAAACGTGCAGTTAAATGGTATCTGAGTAAATAGTAAATATAGATAATTTTATGGTTTTAAGCACATCGTTAAATACATGTCGACAGTTTTTATCTCGGTGGGGAGTTGATCGGGCGGTAATCTATGCGTTGATCGGAAAAGGTATTCAATTATGCGGTGGCATGTTATCGGTAATTTTAATTGCAAAATATCTCACTGCAGTTGAGCAGGGATTTTACTATACATTTAATAGTGTCTTAAGTTTACAGATTTTTGTTGAATTAGGATTAACCAGTATTATATCTCAATTTGCCGCACACGAAAAAGCGCATCTTGATTGGAGACCGGACGGGACATTGGATGGCGTTCCTATCAACAAGGCAAGATTAAAATCGATCGTATTACTTAGCATTAAATGGTATGGCGTCGCTGCGATAGTCTGTATTCTCTTGCTTTTACCTGCGGGATATATGTTTTTTAGCTCAACCCCGGAGAGCCATCACTTTTCACATTGGAAAATGCCGTGGATATGGCTTACAGTAGCGACTGCGCTTTTGCTTATTTCTAATCCTTTGATTGCTATCTATTCAGGGTGTGGCAGGGTTGCTGAGACCGTAGCGAATAGTGTTCGGCAAGATGCTTCTGCATATATACTTTTTGCGATATTTTTGCTTTTGAGAATGGGATTAATTGCTCAATGCGTAATGCTATCGACTAAATTCTTAGTTGGATTATTATGGCTGATAAAAAAGAGAGGGTTTTATATTGATCTTATTCGCTATCATGGAGCCGATGATAAAGTCTCTTGGAAAAATGAAATTTGGCCGCTGCAGTGGAAAATAGGTATAAGCTGGTTGAGCCGTTATTTTGTTTTTCAGTTGTTCACGCCTATAGTATTCAGATATCAAGGAGCTGTGATTGCAGGACAAGTTGGAATGAGTTTATCTCTCGTTGTGGCAATAAATGCGGCTGCAATGAGCTGGGTTAACACAAAGATTCCGCGCCTCAATGAATTAGTCGCTTTAAAAAGTTACAAAGCGCTCGATTCTTTATTTTGGAAATCCTCTTTTCCGGCTGTTTCATTGTGCGCGCTGGGTTGTTTATTTTTATGCGGAATAGATCTTTTAGGGCATTATGAACACTGGAAAATATGCAGCCGCATAGTGGCTCCAACCGCAATGTTTTTTCTTGCGACTTCCATTGTTATAAACTCTTTCGAACTGATTTTTTCGGTGTATTTAAGAGCTCATAAGCAAGAGCCTTTACTTGTAAACAATATTATTACGGGATGCCTCCTGGCTCTGTCCTCCTATTTGTTCGGCCGGTACTTTGGAATAACTCAGATGTTCATAGGATTCTTAGTGATCAGTATTGTTATGACAGCGCTTGCTTTGCGTATTTTTGTTATAAAACGCCAGGAATGGCATGAGGTGGTTGTATGATTTTGACCGTGGCTGTGCCGACGTATAACAGAGAATCTTATCTTTTAAAAAATATGCCTTTATTATTCTCGCAATTGCGGGGCAAAGCTAAATTACTCATTATAGATAATCATTCAAATGCTCCGGCAGAGAGCGTATTAGGAGATTTGCTTACTCAATACGATGGTATAGATTATAAAATCATAAGAAATAATGCTAATGTTGGCGGCAATCAAAATATTTTAAGATGTATTGAATGTGCGGATACTCAATGGGTCTGGACATTGGGCGACGACGACGAAGTGTTTCCCAATGCGATAGATATTATCTTAGAAGATATTAAAAATAACCCCGATACTGTATTTATAAACTACAGGGGCGATAAGGATAAACAGCCCTATCGTACTCAAGGGCTTGAACAGTTTTGTTCAGAAATGCCTTCATTTGGCGATGTGCTATTTATGTCAAGCAATATCTTTAACAGATGTGAGCTGGCGCCTAGTCTTTACACTGGAAATCACTATACTTATTCGCTTGCTCCTCATTTAGCGCTGATTATTCCGGCTTTGTCGGAAGGCAAAGAATGCTATTTTTCAAATAAGAGATTGGTGGTTCCAGGCTCGCGAGGAAGTTGGTCCAGGGCTAACTTTACATTAGGCGTGTACTCGTTGTTGGAAATACCAATGTCTCAAAGAAGCAGAGAGATCCTCTCTAAGAAGATTTTCCATATGGCGGCGCCTATTCTTCTTGGAGCAATTAGAGAACTCATTTTTAAGGCTGCTAATTCTGAAAAATCGTCTGAATCTCTCTTTTTATATCGATCTATAAAAACTAGATTTAAAGTCGCGGGGGCTCCGTTATTCTTTCAAATAAAGCTATTTTTCTACGAGTTCTTTTTTTATTTTCCTAAACTTAGTTTAACTTTTCTATCTCAAATTTATAAAATACAAAAAGGACATGATCCTGAAATGTATGATACAGAGCTCTAAAAACTAGAGATATATTATGGTTTCGGATGCGGTACACTGATGAATATAAAAAAAATACTGAAATATACTAATCTTTCACTACCATATTTAATCTTACGTTTGAGAGAAGAGTATTTTCAGACAAAACAACTCACTGCCGGTAAGTTTTATGCAGATTTAGATGAAGAATGTTTAGAAATTGATAATTTTCCTAGGATAGCTTTTGTCAAGCAAGATGTTTATAGCGATTTGTACTGTTGTCCGCATGGATTATCGCCGCGTGATACGATTTTATCTACCCATATGCGGACCGGTCCAGTTGCTTTATTTACGAAATTTAATACTGAGTTTTGGATTGTCAAAACAGAGGAAGACGAAGAATGCAGTGTTTGGAAGCAACAGGCGTTAGAATGTCACTTGGGCACGGTGAGTCAATTAGAGGCGATGAAGACAAATGTTTATAAAAATGGCATTCGTGGTCATAAATACCCTCAAGGGAAATTCAGTGTGTCTGTTTCGGATATCGACTGGTCAAAATACGATATTGTTATTAGCTTAAACGTCTCCGTTCCCAAACGAATTACTCAGCAGTTTCCTAAAACTTTGTGGTGTTATTGTATCGGGGAGCCTGGAATGTCGGCGTATATGCGTTCGCATAAAAAGCCGATTGATGGTTATGATGTGTTTTTGAATCAGCGTTTTCGAGTTCTAAAGGATGAAAACGAAATCAAAGATCACGAAATTGATTTTCCTTATTATTTACATTATTATGGCTGTTTTAACGAATTATATAATTTGCCTCTTAATAATAAACGCTCAGGGATCATGCTGGAACACCATATGAATGAAACATTGACGGAAAGTGTAAGGAAAAAATTAGAACAATTCGCTCCCCTTCGTTCAACCGAATTATCGACTTTTGAAACGACGAAAAATTTACTTTCCAGTAAGTATTTTTTACATCTTGGGGGTAATCGGCAGTGGGGTAACGCGATGATAGAAGCCGTTGCTTGTGGCGTTTTGGCGATTAGCGATCCCGAATTATATAAAAACAGGGGTCTTTTTACTGATGATGTGATTGTAAAAAATATAGACGAAGCTGTAGATAAGATGATCTATTTTGACAGCAATCCAAACGCATATTCCTTAGCTTTAGAAGAACAAAGACATCGCTTGGACTATATTTGTTACTATAAGCCGATCAACCAAGTGATTAAAAAATGGCGTGAAAAGATACTGTAGCTTTTTAAATATATCATAATCTGTCAAGGTTTGTTAATGAATGAAAAATAAAATCACTATAGCTGAATTACAGTATGCCGCATTTTACTTATTTTTAGTGTTTATTACTATTTACTCGATTACTACCATAAGTATTAATATTCGAGATAATATATCGCCTTTTTTTACGATCTTTTCTTTTATTGTTATTGGGGTGATAAGTCTTGTTGCGTTATATCATTTTGCATCAAAGCATCCTTTTTCAGCTAATGCAAGCCATTGGTTTTTCGTTTTTTACTTTTTCTTTTATGCCGGCCTAATGCAATATTTAGCAAATAAATTCCCGGGACAGATAGATGTAGGCCAGGGACCTCAGTATTGCTTAAAAACTAATTTAT
>Ga0224529_1000989_pt1 | contig 18872 bp, 23 predicted proteins | sample CBST50metaG_FD_179893 | JGI IMG/M metagenome (GOLD analysis project Ga0224529, IMG submission 179893) | Peat soil microbial communities from Stordalen Mire, Sweden - C.B.S.T50 | ecosystem: Environmental > Terrestrial > Soil > Wetlands > Peat | place: Sweden: Norrbotten County, Stordalen Mire... | reverse complement strand
AGCGAGAACAAAGGAAGCACTCGACCAAGCCGTCACTGTGACGCTTCCTCAGATCACCCCGGAGAACGCCTCGGCATGGTTCAAACACTGCATCGGAGGTCTACAGATATAGAGAAAATGCTCTAAACATCAGATACGAGACTCCACAAAGAGAATTAATCCAGGATATCGAGCGATTCGTGAAGAGCATGAATCTCGGTGAATCTGTCACGGTTTCCTTGGAGAGTAGCGACAGGCCAGGTGGTAACCAAGCCGATCAAAAGACCGATGCGCCCTCAACAGAGAGCGGCCCCACTACTCCCCCGAGGCACTGAGCAAGCATTTAAGTGAAGTCTTGAATTACTGCATCTTTCCACGACTATAGCCCCTTTCTTGGCCCCGATTCTACGACATACTTTCGTCGCTTACGGCAACGTCCGTGCGCGGCATTGTGTCCCGGCGTCATTCATCTTCAATTGCTGCCTTCGGTGATTCTCTGCGCTCATAGTTAGCGAATCAATTGGAACTGTTGCGCCTTGTCTCTAGCCATGCGCGCGCCAGCGAGCACCCCCTGGCGACCACCATCGTGAAGGGGGCTGAGGCAGCGGGCCTCTCTCTGATTGATGCGGCGGATTTTAACTCCGTCACTGTGAAGGGTGTAACGGGAACGGTCTCCAGCAAACAGATTGCAGTTGGAAATGCCGAGATGTTTCGCACCTCGTCGATCGATCCGGCACCGCTGCTCAGCCACGCTTACGCTCTTCGCAAAGAAGGGCAGACGGTGATGCTTTTCGCAGTGGATAACGGCGGGCGTGTCCTGCAAATCGACTGCAATTGGGATAATCCCCTCGCGCTGTCCAGGGGATGCGCGACGCCGTAGCCCAGATACCGAAAGCGTGGTAACAGCTAGAAGGATGCACGCCATGTTTCCGGCCGGAGGTTGACAGCACTTTCCAGTGGAGGCGATATGGTAAAAATCCGAGGTATCCTGGCAAAGAGGTGAACCCGGTAAATGAGCCAGTCTGTGGGGCGCTCCATCGCCAGATCGCACTCATTGCGACTCAGATAAAAGGGAGTTCGTGCCGCGCCGTTCGTAGTTTTCACTTCAACCAGGCGCTCGCAACCACCATGATCGAAGGAGAGGATGTCATAGCCTGCTCCGTCTCCATCTTCTGCAGCAACCCATCGCACCTTCCGGGCCAAGTCTCCACGATTCGCCTCAGTGAGTCGCTTCCGCTCAATATCCAGGACGAAAGCCTCACCTGCCTTGCCCAAACAGCGATTACGACGGTCTCGCTCTACAGGATCGAATTTCTGTACGAGCCTTCGTAGGCGTTCGGGCACCAGCTGATCGCTTGCCGAGGGGAACGGCGGATCCACAAAAACTGCCGACGAAATGGGTACCAATGTTGGCGAAGCCGGAACTGACTCAAGAAGTACTGGATGGAGCGTGAGATAACGATCAATCGCATCGAAGATTGCGTTCTGGTAATTTCTCTTGGGTATATAGCCAGGAATCCACGGTAGTCCAAGCTCATCCAGCACTGCAGAAATATTCTGGTGCTTAAATTCAACGGAGCGGTGCGTGCGGCCAGTTTCTGCCATGACCACCGCGCTATGTTGTGATTTCACATATGGCTGCCCGGCGAGGTCAGCCGAGAGCATCGCGAAGTAGTCAGTAACGATCAAGTCGAGTTCGTCATCTTGCCAGGGCATCCCGAGCTTTTTATCGTCAGCCATTGACTTGCCATCGCCACTCTAGTCTGCATGTCACTCTTAAACGGATAGCCAGGCTAGATCTCTGCCGTTCCGAAATGTTTCACTGTCCTGTCATTTATGCTCGCCTGCGCTGGCGTGCGGCGTAAAGATGTGATGCTCCACAGATTTTGATTCTGTATGCCACGAGATCTGGTGTTACATCGAACTCTTCTGCGAGTTCATCTCTGGTTGAACCCTTATCGAGAAAAGTGTAAAAGAGACGCCACGGAAGCAGAACTGCCGCTCCAACTCCATATGCCTCCTCCTCCTGTCCCTTGTTAAAGTCGCGAAATCTCATATCGCCACTCACGACCATCTGCGTGGGAGTGTGCCCAAGAAAACAGTGACAAATCTCTTCCATGAGAGTGATCTTGTTTCGGCGGTGAGGGTGAGACGGATTGAGAATGCAGACATGCCTGCCATCAGGAAGCGGCTTCGCAAATACTCCACCCGACCAGTGTGAACTTGCGAGCCCCGTCATGTGCGCCCTTTCTTCTGGAGTGAGCCCAAGGAACTGACACTCAACAACGTGCAAGCTCACCCTTGGCGCCAATTCCCACGGGTCGAACGAGTTTGGATCTCCGTATTTGTGGGGCACAAGTCTGCGGAGCTTCTCAGCATGCGGCTCCCAGCCTTTTGACCTTTCACTCCAAGGCAGAAACGGACTCATTCCTAATTCTCCGAGGCAGCCTGTTCATATGCCGCGCGGAACATCTTGACCAGTAGCTCGGCAGTCTTTGAATTAAGGTTCTTGTCCGCGCGCAGATGCAACTCCACCGCATCGGGCGTCGAAAGCTGTCGGCTTTCGTTCTTTGTTTTTTGTATCCCAGACTTCTCCTGGAACAATTCTAGAGGTAATCCAGCCCAGGCTGATAGCACAAATAATGTCTTGCTCTCTACCTCCTTTGCTTCACCGCGCTCTACGCGCGACAGCGTCGGAACGCTGATCCTTGTTGCTTCACTGACATCTTTGAGCGTCATCTTCCGCTTCGTTCGAACCTCTCTAAGACGCTCTCCGAACCGGACGAGATTGAATTCTGCCTCCATGCCACCTCCTAAAGAGCAGCATACATCCAGATTCCCACAGAAAGGAATTTTCTCTTGTACTTGACGTCGGAGCCGCCAAGGTGTACATCTTTTATTAGAAGTTTCTCGTATAGGAGAATTTTGCATGGCCACCAATCCACCGAGTGGAGATGGGCACCGTAATGGAGCAGTGACTCAGCGGTCGCAAGTCTTCAACCCAAAAAACGAAAACTGGACGAAGCGCGATACGAATACTGGCCGGTTTATTGACCAGAAACAGGATGGCGCTCCTTTTAAGGGCGTGCGGAGAGAGAAGTAGGGGCTTGCCCTTTACTTGTCGACCATAAGGGGGATCTAAAGTGGGGAGTTTAAGGAAATCGCTTTTCGGCGTTGGTCTACTGCTCCTGTTTTCGTGCTTTTGCGCCTGCAAAGTTTCCGACGATGCCGTCGCAGCAGCACAGCAGATGACCGCGACCGCCACCGCCCTGACCTCGTATTACGCGGCGATCGCCGATTCACTGACAGATACCATTGCACTCAACGAATTAGATGCCACACTTTCCAAGATCCCTTTCGATTCTGCGGAGCGGAAGCCCATTGAGGAAACTCGATCAGAGATATTGAAGCGAAAAGACCTCGCCCAGTCCCTGGCGAAGCTCGCCTCTGCCATGACTAGATTGTCCGGTTCGACAGCCCCAGCTGATGTCCAGACAGCGGCGGCTTCTCTCGGAAGTGAACTTGTTAGTGTCAAAGCTCTGCCCGGCGGATCACCGGTCCCTGATGCTCTTGGAAAAGCGGGCAATCTGCTCCTTCAGTTGATTCAGCAACGCAAGGAGAAAAAGGCAGCACAAGCGATGGATCAGACCCTAGTGGCCGTGGTCGCTCTCTTTGAAAAGGAAAAACCGGCATATGATTCCATTGCCCGCACACATCTATTTCAGGCGAGCCAAGTTGCCGCTGATCTGATCAGCCGTAAGGCGGTCGATCCTACATCCACGCTAACGCCGGCCTTAAAACCCTTAGGCTTGACAGCCCTCCAGCCAGACCCTCAGCTCCAGGAGACGCTTCGTCAGCTTGAACTGGCACGCCTCCAGAGCACTGCACAAGATTCGACTCAACATGAAATCGAGGCTTCTGCCGCAATGCTTTCTGCCCTGCAAGAAATGAGTTCTCGTGTGCATCTTCTCGCCACGGAGAAGCCTATGCCGATACGAGGAAATCCATTCTCGCTCAAGACTGTGGAATCTTGGGCTAGCTCAATGATTTAAGGAGGTGCCATGAATCCATCAGTCGAAGCCTTGGAAAACCAATATATTGTGCTACGTGGAAGTCTCTCGACACTAATCGGCCAGGGAGCTACTGACGCCCAGCAGAATCAATTGCGTAGTGCCATCGCAAAGAGTCGGGACAACTACTGGCTTGCCACTCGTAGGATTTTGCATGATGACGATCCAGAAGTCGCATCGCTTGTCTCACAGATGAATACGGAGCAGCTCTCTCTTGATGCAACGATCAAGAACCTGGGTGATATTTCAAAGGTACTGGACGCGATAACAAAGGCTGTTAATGTCGGCTCACAGCTTGCCGCGAAGGCCGTAGCTATTTAAGGAGGATCGATGCCCACAAGCACACTCAACTTACGCATTTTCGACGGCGCGCGCCAGTTGTTCTCTGCGCCTGCACAATTTCTAGTAACCATAACCGACGGCAACAAAACTCAACAAATCCGGAACTACTACCAAGACAACGAGATCACTTTCGACCTCCCCTTCTTCGATAACTTCGGGGACAACTATACCGTCATTGTCTGGGCAGATGGCTACCAACAGGCAGGCTTCGCTCCCATTGTTCTTTCCGACCAGTATGCGAAAACCGTTGACATTATGCTCATTCCCAAGAGCCCCGGTTTCAGCTTTGTCAATGCGCGCTGGGATGCCGTAAACAGTCGGTATCCATTCCTCGGCAGTGGCGTCGACAATGCAGCCGGCGCCTCCCGCTATGACAATCTTCTCGACCAAACGGAGAAGTCGCTCGCCTGCTTACTGAATCTGTGCGAAGCCATGAGCCAGGTTTACCTCTCGCAGGGCACTCCGTTGGACTACATCAAGCAACTTCGCTGGGATGCTCCGTATGCCCCGGCGCAGGATCGAGTCTTCGCTTGGTGCGATTGCCGCCTCATTGATCAGGTGAAGAATGCCGCCAAGGCCGGCAAGTTCGCTGTTGAAAACAATCCTGGGCTTTTCCATCCGGGCGCCACGTCAAGCTGGAAGCAGATTCAGTTCGGAGAGGCAAACGTCCAACTCACTTTCCACGAAAACGACAAGATGGTCATTGGTGGCGTGGACTGCGTTCTAGTAGAGCCAGATATCGATTACTTCAAGGACCTCGGCGCCCACGCGATTTTCGAGGTCATTCCGAACGCCCTTACACACTCGCTCACTGATCCCACGGAGGTCTATGTGCTTCGCTGGATCGCAGGCCAAACAGCCGGGATACCGGAGTTCGCTCCAATGTACACGATCACTTCCTGACCGGTGGTCTAAGGATGATTCGCCAATCTCGAAAGTTATCGCTTCACGATAAAAGCGTGCCAACCGGCAAGGGAGAGAAAAAAGTGCAGATCGATTTTCACCACACAGCAACTTACGTACTGGCGCGGTTGGCAGGATTTCATCATACTGAAGCATCGACCATTGCTTATGCTTCGCAGTATGTTGACAATTCAACAAACAAGGGAACTATCCATTTTGACAATGGCACCACGTATGAGCGTATAGCTTCGGCCCACGAGATATTCGATGTAGATAACAATTGCAGAAATGATGAAGACTATCAGGTATGGGTTCCATTTCATTTTCTGCCTGGGAACAACGGTCTACAGGCGGAGCAGCCTCCAACGTCATCGCTTGATCAGCGTCTTCTGTGCACTCCAGACAGCCCACTTGCGGAGGACATGTGGCAAGCATGTCGCGAAAGTAAGGGAAATCCGAATGACCTCCACCGTCTGGGTATCACCTCTCATGTTTATGCCGACACCTTTTCACACCAGATGTTCGCCGGAATCAAGCACGGCGTAAATATTGTCTTTGACATTGCGCACATCGATCCAATCGGGTCTGGAGTCGTAGACAGAATCGAAGGCCTAGCTGCAGATTTGCTTAAACTCGGGCATGGTGGAGCGTTAACAGATCCAGATCTTCCGTTTCTTACGTGGATCTACAAGAACAGCTATAGGCAGGCAGTGACGAGACACAATCCCGACATCTTCTTATCTGCGTCCCGACGCCTATTCTCGCAGTACATCTATTATCTGGAAAAGGACCCTCAACTGACGCTAGATGCCCATGACTTGGGAGCTATCGAGCAGGCCATTCGCTCGAATTCAAGCTCTGATCCAGCACGTCGTCATCAGGGCTGGTTGGGGCTCTTAAGAGATGGTACATTTTCATTCGGCTCCCTGTCAGAGCAAGAGATGAAAGATCTCAACTATGCCCCGACAGGCGTCGGTTCTTGGAAGTTTGCTGCACTTGGAACAACAGAAGAGAAGGATACCCCTGGCAAGCCTTTTCACTACGACACGAAATTTGAAAACAGCGATTGGAAGAAGTTTCACGACGCTCTGAAGAACCACCAGGAGATGATTCTCGACGCCATTTTGCCGCGCTATTATTTACCACGATCGTACGATGAAGCTAGGGCTGCTGGTCTTTAGCAACTCTGTCAATGATTATTGGCGTAAGCTGACCGCATCGACCCGCCTAATCGAGGGGCATTATTAAAGGCACTTCACGATGAGGATAGGTCAAGAAGTTGGCTCACTCTTCGCGTCCAATAAAGCTGCGGCTTTTTTGCATTTTGTCGCCGAGTCAATCTGTGGCATTGAAAGTTGGGCCGATCACCAACGAAAATGAACCTATGGGTGATATTTGGTTCACGTCCGATTTCCACTTCGGACACTTCAATATCATTCGGTACTGCAACCGTCCGTTTGCAAACACGCAGGAGATGGACGAAGCGATTTCGGACCGCGTGAATGCGTGTGTCGGAGGGCCTGCGCGCGCCGAGTCGGCGGAACTTGTATCACGTAGGAAGGCTTGCCTGCCGAAGTTCACGGCGTTATTGCACGGAACGCTTCTTCAAACTGCGGCAGGGTTTCCATCTGATGTCCGAGACTGCCATTCCAAAGCGCCTTTACCCAGTTCATAAGGGGCGTCAGCCCCAATGAGGAGCCCTGTCAGCTGCAGTGATTCGCTCATTTGCTCTGGTTCCTAAAAGGCGGGCCATACACCACACCAGGCGCTTAGCTTTTACTTTCTGCCGGAGTGTCCCCCGACACGAGAGGGCTCAAGGCTATTCCTGAATGTAGCCGAGGTTTTTCAACCGGTTCACGAGCGCCTGAGAACTGACCCCATATTTCTTGGCCAGGCTCGACAGGAAGTCATCGTCCAGGAGATCAACGAACTCCTCATTGACCAAATCATTTTCCAGAAATTGCTTTGGCATGAGCAGAGCCGCGGCAAACATATTTGCTTCCCGCTCCGCTTCGTCGGTTCCTTGGCTGGATACATCGTCCCTGAGACGAACACGGAAGCCGTGATCGATATGAAGCTGCTCCTGATCGTGGAGCAGCAGGTGCCCCAGCTCATGGGCCGTCGTGAAATTTTGCCTCACGGGCGCGTGATGTGTATTGACTCCAATAACGGCCTGAGCAGCATCCCGGTATAAGAATCCAGACACGTCACCTTCGAGGGACTGATAGAAAATCCGAGCCCCTTTTGCCTTGGCGATCCGCTCCACCGGCACAGGAGCCTCCGTGACGTGGTAGCTCGACAGTAGCTCCTCGATCAGAGACTCAATTTTCCGTCTTCGAATGGCCATGATTATCCTCCTTCTCTGCGGGTTTTATCCCGGCCTCGACAAATTCCCGCAACTCCTTCGAATACGAAGTTAGGTCAGGCATTTGCAGCGGCTCGGGCCTCGGTTTCTCGGGTAGCAACGCAGTCGCATTGGTATCGAGTGTCTCGACAATGTCGCAGAACGTATGCAGCAGGATATTCTGTCTTCCTTTCTCGATATTGCTCATCGATGGCCGCTTCAGGCCCACGGCTTTAGCCAGCCCTTCCTGTGAAAGGCCGCGCTCCTGGCGCTTTGCTCTGATGTTTTCGCCGATCTTTTTGTAAAAGCCGTCAACATTGATCATCGTCTGCTCACAGTTGTCACTGTAATCGTATACAGCTCTTACGTCAACAATAATGACATGTTGGTATTAGTGACATCAAATAAAAGTTTGCATAGAAAACCTTTTGTGCTATCTTTTTTCATACGGTGTCCCCATCTGGGACCGTGCGAAGGGAGAGCGATGGCAAACGACAAGGACCTTCACGATATTGGCCTGGATCAGCGTACCCGCGACGATGACGGCGAAATCCGCCAGAAGCGTGGTGACACATTGGTTAGAACACTTCGCGAGATTTACGGACCGAGCTTTGCGCCCGGAGTTCGGAGCGACATGCGGCTCGATACGTTGCGCGAGCGCTTCGGGAGCGAGTCGCTATCGGAGATGCTGAAGCCCGCGCCCCGGCGCGGAGGTAGCAGATGAATACTCTTCTAGACCGGGTGCTGGAAGGCCCTCTTGCTTCTCCCCAGATCACGCACGCAGATATTGCGGCCTTCGCCGACGAATCGGTCAACTTGAAGCGCGAGGATGCAGCGGAATACCGCGAACAGGTTCGCAGGCTCCGGGATAAGCTCGACAAGTACGCCGCCGATCATCCTGACTACGGTCTGATCAAGACCCTGCTGTCTGGAAGCCTCGCCAAGGGCACAGCGCTGAAAACCTTAAACGACATTGATATCGCTTTCTATGTGAAGGCGGATAAAGCCCCGAAGACGGAGCCGGATTTGCTGAATTGGCTGGCCGAGCGACTGCGCGAAGCCTACCCGCAGATGAAGCCGGATCAGATCAAGCCCAACCACCACTCCGTCTGCATCAAATTCGCGGTCAGCGGCCTCAGTGTTGATGTCGTACCGGTGAAGTACAAAGGCGATCCCGACGACCGCGGATATCTGTTCGCTTTTGACGGCGGCGAGCCGGTCCTCACCAGCATCCCGTTACACCTGGCCTTCATCCGGCGGCGCAAGGATAAGCAGAAGCTGCACTTCGCGCAGGTAATTCGGCTGGTGAAGTGGTGGGTACGCCTCCAGAAGAATAAGGATGCCGAGTTTAAGCTCAAATCGTTCATGACCGAGATGATCGTCGCACATCTTGCGGACGGCGGTATCGGCATGGCCGATTACACGATTGCCCTTGAGAAGGTGTTTACCTACATCGTGAAGTCCCGGCTGAAGACACGAATCTCTTTCGCGGACTATTATCCGGCGTCGAAACTGCCGGGGCCGACAGGAAAGGCAATCGAGATATTCGATCCGGTCAATGAGGCGAACAATGTTGCGGCGATCTATGACGACAGCCACCGGCAGAAGATCGTGAGTGCGGCGCAGGACGCGCTGGAAGCCATCGCGGAAGCGCGATTCGCTACCACGCGCGGACGAGCGATTGAGTGCTGGCAGGAAGTCCTGGGGCCATCTTTCAGGGGGTAAATTATGACCTTTAGCGTCACAACATCATCGACGTTCTCCATCATTCACGCCCGATACCTCTCCTCAAAGGTTGCGGCGGATATGCACCTGTGCGCGCAATACTACGGCAAGCCAACGGAGGCGCGTGTTCGTGAATATGCCGAAGAACTCGCTCAATACCTCAACGCCGGCTATCTCCAGGAATACGAGTTTGGCTACAAGAAGGACGGCAAGCGAATCGTTTGCTGGCGATACAAGGTGGATGCGAACGGCCATCTCACGACGGACGACAGGGCCGGCAAGATTGTTCCCTACGTCGATGTGACGGGTGCGGTGTTCTTCAATTTCCTGACACAGAACGCTCGCTTCTTCCAGTTGCCGACCGAACTGCAAGCGCGCTTTGAGTCGAATCTGCCTCTCCAGCGAACCGGGGGACAACCGCCATCTGATGGTGCCGGTTACTGGATGTCAGATCGAAACTACTTCGCTGGCGGCTGCGGATTGAACCGCCTGACCTTCCAGCCACTCACATGATGGACAGCAAAGTTGGCATTTTCGAAGAGGTCCGGGAGTACCCGGACCCAGCCGCAGCGAGACGCTTTGCGTCGCTGGTCGGTCTGGATGACATGAAGGAGAGGCTCTTGAAAGAAGGCCAGCTCCTGCTTGATCCCGACAGCCTCGCGGCATGGAGTAACAAGTATCATCGCCAGAAAAGCAAGATCATCGATCTCTTCCGGGACCGCCCTCCCCTGTTCATCTTTGCAGGCGATGTGGGAACGGGAAAAACCATACTGGCCGAGACGTTCGGCGATGCCATCGCCCGCGAGGCGGAGATCAGCGTGACACTCTATGCGCTGAGCCTGAATGCGCGCGGGACCGGTGCGGTAGGCGAAATGACCAGCCTTCTTTCCGCGGCATTCTCAGAGGTAAAGCAGGCGGCAAAGAGAGGAGCCGGACGAGGTGGGAAACACAATTCCGGCATTATCCTGCTGATTGACGAAGCGGATGCATTGGCTCAGTCCCGTGAACTTGGGCAAATGCACCATGAAGACCGCGCCGGCGTAAACGCCTTGATTCGCGGTGTGGATGACTTGGCTGCCGGAAACCTCCCTGCGATCGTCGTCATGTGCACCAACAGGCTGGAAGCGCTTGATCCGGCAGTGCGCCGCCGGGCGGCCGTAACCTTTACCTTCACCCGGCCAAACGATGCTCAGCGATTGGCCTTCCTGAAGCCTGTGCTGGAGGAACTGGGGTTTAGTTCTCAGCAGATCCATGCGCTGGTAGTCGCAACGGGCGCGACGAACGGACGCTCCTACGGATATACCTATTCCGATCTCGCCCAGCGGCTGCTTCCCGGCCTCGTGCTCGCGGCATATCCGTCGAACCCCATCACCTACGACCTGGCGATGGAAGTCGTCGAACGTCATCCCCCGACACCGCCCTTCAGGGAACTTGTCGAAGGAGGTATAAAGTGAGCGATTGGTCCCTGGTAGAGCTGCTCGGCGGCCTTCACGACGATATCCAGCAAAGGCTGGCAACGGCACGCAAGGCGTTCGCGCATCCTGGCACCAAGGGGGATGCAAGTGAGAATGTCTGGCTAGAACTTCTGAAGAACTACTTGCCGCACCGCTACCAGGCCGAGGGGGCCCATGTTGTCGATAGCGAGGGCGCGTTTAGCGAACAGATTGATATAGTCGTGTTCGATCGGCAGTATTCTCCGTTCATTTTTCACTATCAGGGCCAGACTATCGTCCCGGCGGAGAGTGTCTACGCCGTTTTCGAAGCGAAGCAGAGCATCAATGCGGGGCAGGTCAGCTATGCACAGAAGAAGGTGACCAGCGTTCGCCACCTGCATCGCACGAGTCTTCCCATCCCGTCTGCCGGCGGACTGCTGCCCGCAAAACCCCTGCAGCACATCATCGGGGGACTTCTGACCTTTGAAAGCGACTGGACTCCGCCGCTGGGAGTGTCCTTACAAGAAGCACTATCCGGCGCCGAACCGGATGGCAGGCTGGATATCGGATGTGTCGCGGCACATGGCATGTTCCTCTGTGATGCGGAGGGCTGCCATACGATCACACCTCAAGGTAAAGCTGCGACCGCATTCCTGTTTGAGTTGATTGCACGATTGCAGAGCAGCGCAACAGTGCCGATGATTGATATCCGGGCATACGCCAAGTGGCTGGCAAAATAGCGCTCCGATTCGGTGCGAGGCGCGGGAACCTCTTTCCCGTTTCCGTAGCAAGCGTTTCAATTGCCGGATACCATTCGCCATCATGCTGTTCGTAGAAGTAGCATGAGGGGAGACAGAATTCAGGGGTTGCAGTGGCAGATTCTCATATAGCAATACGCGGAGCGCGCGGGATTCAACAGTCATTCCCGTTTCCGGTGCTTGTTCCCCGTCCTGCACCGCTGGAGCCCAAGGGCGTGGTGTACACAAAGCGCTGGGTCGTCGAGCTGTTGCTGGATCTGGCGGGCTATACCGCTGATTCCAACCTCGTCGATGCCGTTGCCGTCGAGCCGTCCGCCGGTGAAGGGGCGTTCCTGGCCCTGATGATTGAGCGATTGGTAGATTCCTGCCAGCGACTTGGCCGTCCGATTTCAGACTGTCGCAAGTCCCTCATCGCCTTTGAACTCGATGAAGTGAGTGCAGAGCGCGCAAGGGTATTGGCTGCCGAGGTACTGGTAATGCGGGGTGTCAATGCATCAACCGCAGAGAGTCTCGCAGAGTCCTGGGTGCGCACCTGCGATTACCTGTTCGATTCGATGCGCGTCGAGGCGGATTTCGTGATCGGCAACCCTCCCTATGTCCGCCTCGAGGAGATTCCGGAAGAGACCGCCCTGCTCTACCGCGAAGCCTACCCTACGATGTGCGGCCGGGCGGATTTATATGTGGCGTTTTTTGAGGCGGCGTTGCGCCAACTGAAACATGGCGGCGCCTGCGCCTTCATCTGCGCTGACCGCTGGATGCGCAACCAGTACGGTGCCGAGTTGCGGGAACTGATTACCTCAGACTTCGCGGTGGATGTCGTCATCGAGATGCACAATGCCGATGCCTTCCAGGATGAAGTGGACGCCTATCCCGCCATCACGGTGATTCGCCGCCAGAAGCAAGGCCGCACGATTGTGGCAAGTGCCGGCTCGGAAGTTGAGCGTTTTCCCTCTGGCATGCTTGCCGCCACACTGCTAAAGGGCACAAACGGCATGAAGGCGGCGATGCTGGCCGGATTGCATGCCGCCCGTGTCGATAGCTGGTTCAAGGGCAATGATCCCTGGCCCTGCAATTCGCCCAAACAGCTGGCGCTGCTGCGCCGTCTGGAAGACGAGTTCCTGCCGCTCGAAACCAATGCGAAGGTTGGCATCGGCGTTGCGACCGGCAATGACAAGGTCTTCGTCACCAAGGACGCGCATCTCGTGGAACCGTCACGCCAGCTGAAGCTGGCGATGGCGAAAGACATCGGCAGCGGCACAATGCAGTGGTCCGGGCACTACTTGGTGGACCCATGGAATAGCGACGGCTTGGTGCCGCTGGACAAATACCCGCGGATGCAGGCCTATTTCGAGAAGCACTGCGCGGCCCTGAAGAAACGCCACACAGCGATCAAGAGTGCGCATGCATGGTATAAGACCATCGATCGCGTGACACATGCGCTCACCGAAAAGCCGAAGCTCTATATAGCCGACATCAAGAACATCCTCGATCCTGTGCTCGATACCGGCGAAACCTATCCCCACCATAATCTCTATTTCATTCAGTCGGATGTCTGGAACCTTGAGGTGCTGGGCGGGCTACTGATATCAGCGATCGGCCAGTTCTTCGTCGCGTCCTATGGCGTCCGCATGCGCGGCGGGTATTTCCGGTTCCAGGCTCAGTACCTGCGGCGCATCCGCGTGCCCGATCCCAAGACGCTTCAAAAGGCGCAGGCAAACGCGCTGGTCAAAGCCTTTCGCTGCCGTGACCGATCCCTGGCCACGGAGACAGCGCTTAAAATCTATGGAATAGACCAGCATGAGATGGAGAACGCCATTGGACATCGATAAGCGCCTGCAGGAAGCCGTGCAGAGCTATTGGGACGCAAGAAGCAAGAACAAAGAAAAGCAAGTACAGTCCGGCAAGATCGACGCCGGTACGCGAGGTGAAGTCACCGGCGGCACCCAGATGGGTGCCCTGGAGGTGCTGGTCGCCGACATCCTGTGCGACGCCGGACTCAAGAAACTCGATATCCGCACCCGGACAGCATTGGAGCTTCCTGGGTATTTCAGGGCCACAAAGAAGTGGGATCTGATAGTCGTATCGGAAGGCCAGCTCGTCCTGGCAATGGAGTTCAAGTCCCAGGCGGGAAAATCCATCGGCAACAATGTGAACAACCGGTCCGAAGAGGCCGTCGGAAGCGCCAAAGATATCTGGACGGCATTCCGGGAGGGCCGGTTCGGAAAGTCCCCTACCCCGTTCCTCGGCTACTTCTTCCTGCTCGAAGATCGCGCCAAAGTGAAAACTCCAGTCGGGAACAAGGAACCGTATTTTCCCGTTGACCCGGTGTTTCGTGGCGAAGCAAAGAGGACGAAGAAGGGCGGAGAGAAGTATCAAGGCGTGTCATACAGCGAACGCTACGAGTTACTATGTCGTCGCCTTGTGCTGGAGCGACTGTATAGTTCAGCGTGCTTCTTGATGGCGACAAACCATAAATGCACGGCTATTACTCAGCCGGCAGACGATTTGAATTTTCAGCGGTTCGTCGCGGCTCTCCGCGGGCATGTTGTCACGTACCTGGGCAGCCAGAAGAAATAGCGAGGATGGCGTTTTAGCGCTGAATGTAGTAGGGATCGTGCTCATCCCTCGCCTCGCAATTGGATATCGATTGGCTATAAATGGGTGAAAATGAATATTTCTCCTACCCTCTGCCCCGCTTCAGTGTATTTCGCTCTACGGCCGCGGCAGCGTTCTGCGCGGTAATCAGCGGATAGCCATCGTCTTCCATTTACGTGCCCGTGGGCCTTTTCGCTCACCTCGGGAAGTTTTGCGGCCCTCTCTTCGATCGGCCAGCCCCAATCAGCCTTAGTCGAACAGCGTGCTACGTTCTAGATCGTCGACGGGCGGCTCTCTATAGTCAATTCCATATCAGCGTTTCCATTGGGCCCAGTTTGCCCTTCGCAACCGATCTTCGGTGCGATGGTTCCGCGCTTCGAGTTCATCGAGTTCGCCTTCGAGCTTTTCGATGTACTGGAGTACTCGTTGGGGAAGGGCGGCTCGTTCTTCCGGAGAAAGCTCGTCGGGATCGCGCAGCGGCTGATAGCGTTTCCGGATCTCGTCGCCCACTCCCGCAGCTTCGAGCAAATCCAAGAAGGTAGAGACCTCGGCGTTGACTACGTCGCGGGTTTCCACCTGCAGGCGTTGGCTCTCGTAGGTTCGAATGTGGCCCAAGTGAAACTCGCGCAGCGGGATGCCAAATTCCCTGGCCCAACACTGGAGGCTGATCTGTTGCGCGGGATAAAGGAGCGGGAGGATTTCCCGGACTGTCATGTCTCCAGTAATCTGCATTCGGTACTTCTCCCTACCTCCGCAACATCCGGCACTGACTACTCGCCGCTAGTCGGTCGTCATTGCATCATCATGGGCGCCGCCGCGCCAGACAGAACCACGCCTTCGCACCGTGGCCGCGGAACTCGGCGGCGCGGAGTTCGACAATTTCTAAAGCCGGTTCGATGGCGAGCGCCACCTCGCGGGCCGAGCGCTGCGGCGGACCCATCTCCCGCGGCCCGCCTTCGGTCGAGCCGATGAGGCTCAGCCAAAAACCTCCGGGGGCGAGGGCCGCTGCAACCTGGGCGGCAAAACGCGCGCGTTCCTCGGGTTCGTCGAAGACGTGGAAGCAGCCGCGGTCAAAAACAAATTCAAAGGGACCATCGGGCGGTTCGATGGCGAGAAAGTCCAAAGTTCGGAGACGGCAACGCAGATCGCGGCCATTCAGCTTAGCGTTAGCCCTTTCGACGGCAAGCGGAGCGACGTCGATGCCCAGTACGTCGAAGCCACGCTCCGCCAGCCAAAGGGCATTGGTCCCTGTACCCGCGCCGATCTCCAGCGTCCGAGTAGGCTGAATGCGGCCCGAAGTGACGAACTCGACCAGCAGCGGCTCCGGTTCCCCCGTGTCCCAGGGAAGCTCTCCCGAAGCGTAGCTCTCGTTCCAAGAAGGGTGCACCATGATCCAACAAGTTTAGCGCCCAACCGGAGCCAGCAGCTATCCGCTTCGCAGTGTTCACTCACCACGGAACCTTAGGCAATATCTGGCTGAGGACAAAGCATGGCCAAGCCACAATCCAGCTAAACTCATCGCCTCCATTGCCATTCCATTGATAAAAGGAGGGATGCGCGTCTACTCGACAGGAACTCAGGCGCAGACATCCACGACAGCAGCAAGTTGGAGCCACGCAAGCGGACAATGATCCTGTGATCGAGAGTCGGCCCTGAGACGATCGGAAGACCGGACAGTACAGCATGCGCCAGCGGCGGTACGATTGTAGGTAGATTTCTCACAGTACGATGGCTGAACGACTTTCTCGCAAAGAACTTTACGATCTCGTCTGGTCCGAGCCCATGACAACTCTCTCCTCTCGGTTCGGGATATCCGACGTCGCTCTCAAGAAGACATGTAGGCGAGCGGAGATTCCAACGCCCGACCGTGGCTATTGGGCGAAGAAGGAGGCTGGCAAGCAAACGTTCCAGGCTGCACTTCCATTGCGCCCTCCCGGCATGGATGACGAGATCCTGGTCGCTGGAGGCAACAATTACTATTGGCACTCTGAATCGAAAGAGGAGGAACTCCAGGCTCCTCTGCCTATGCCGTCCGAGTTCTCCGAATCGATTGAAGCTGTACGCAACAGGATCGCTCAGGCTGTCGGCGAGGTAAGCGTTCCACATCAGGTTCGTATATGGCACCCTGCGATTGACCGTTTCTTTAAAGAGGATGAGGAACGCCGCCGAAAACAACTGGCTGGAGCCTACAGCTACTCATGGAACAGACTGCAGTTGGATACTCCATTCGAGCGGCGTCGATTGCGCATTCTCAATAGCTTGTTCTTCGCAACGGAGAAAATGAATGGTAAGCCCTCGATCTCCTTTCGCGAAGGGCTCGACATTGGCATCTCTTTCCATCAGCGCTATGTTCACCTCGCGTTAGATCAGCCAAAACAGCCAAATCGGCGCAGTCGGTTTCAAGTGGCGCAACCTGGGCCCAGTGAGACCAAGCTGGTCTTGTCCATTCGCCGCGGTCCTTGCTCAGAAACGGACCGAATGACTTGGCAGGATAATGATGAAGGCAAGCTTGAAACGCGTATGGCGGAGATTGCGGTCGAAGTGATCCTGACAGCAGAGATCCAGTACCGCGAGATGGCAGTCCAGCACTATCAATTGCGTATTGAGCGAAGAGCGCAGCTCGAAGAGGAAGAACGGCAACGGAAACTTGCCGCTGAACGTGCCGAGAAAGAACGGCTGAGGCGAATTGAACAGGCCCGGGTCGATCGCCTTCTTAGGGACGCGGCAGCATTCCAACAAGCCAATGCAATAAGGAAGTACGTTGAAACAATCCGATTGAGCCAGGCATGTGATGGATTCTCCGCGACCGGCGAATTCGAACGATGGAGTCAATGGGCATTGGCGCAAGCTAACCGCATCGATCCCGCCAATGGCGGGGCATTCTTAAAGGCAATGCACGACGAAGTCGAGGTCAAGAAGTAGGCTTATTTCCTGCGTCCAATAGAGTTGCAGCGTAGCCGGACCAAGTTGTGGCATTGAATTTTGGGCCGATGACCAACGAGAATGAGATCATGCGTGACGTTTGGTTCACCTCCGACTTCCACTTCGGACACTTCAACATCATTCGATACTGCAAGCGTCCGTTTGCAAACATTCAGGAGATGGACGATGCGATTGCGGACCGAGTGAATGCGTGTGTCAAGACGAATGACGTCCTCTATTTTCTCGGTGACTTCTGCATGGGAAAGGCAGAACAAATAACCGCCTATCGGAAGCGGCTGGCGTGCAGGACTATCCACTTCACTGAAGGCAATCACGACAAAACAGTGCGAAAGCTCCAGCATCTTTTCGCGTCGTGGGAGACGCTCTCAGAGATCAATGTTGTTAAGCAAAGGATCGTGCTTTGTCATTATGCGATGAGGGTCTGGCCACATCATGCGCAAGGTGCATGGCATCTGTATGGGCACTCGCACGGCAACCTGCCCGACGAGCCTCTATCTCTTTCGCTTGACGTGGGCGTGGATACCCATGACTTTCGCCCCTGGCACTTTGACGAAATTGCGACAGTAATGAAGGCGAAAGCGGCGGCACGGGAATCGAACTTGCAGGCCGAACGTCGAGCTGTTCTTTCTGAGTTGGCAGACTACGATCAGGAAATCGGGATCTGAGACTGGCGGTCTTGAGAGCACCAGTCTCACTGAGTAGAACAGGTGAGCAGGATCAACTGCGGAAGCTTGTGCGAGCATTTTCCGAGCGTTTTTGGATGAGCGCCACTACACCTTCTGCAACCGGACTACGGACCTCAAACTTGGGAAGAGTGGCGAGAATCGCATCTGCCAGTTCCACTACGCGGCGCCGCACCAGCGGCTTCGCCAGCCCGGCTTCTTCTGCAAGCTTCTCGAAGTTTCGTGGAGTGACTCGTTCGGATGAATACTCCCCGCCGATCTTCATGGCCATTTCCGGGCTGAGTTCCGGATAGTAGATCGTGCTTACGACGTCATAGAGCGGGGCAAGCCGAACCTGAAGGTCTCCTGTTCCCGCACCTGGATACACGAGAGAGAAATTCTTGCCGTGGGCATCGTTGTTCCCAACCAGGTAATTGAAGATCACTCCATCGAGCAGCCGCGCCAGGTCAATGACTGGCGCACTTGAAACCGCCCGCAACAGGTTGAAACAATCTTTAAGCGACGGACCACCTTCTTTCTGGTATTTTGTCTCGGGAACGACGCTCTGGGCCTGGCAGAAATCTTCCTGATGAACCCGTTCGACAACGGGCTCATCGCCCGTCACCTGCCGATGAATGCGGTCGTAGCGCTCGACAAGGAGAAACGTCATGTCTTCGACCGTTCGAGTCTCGACCGGCGCTGTGGGCAAGCCAATCGCCGCGGCGAGTTCCATCGAGAGTGCTTCGTTGAATACAACACCTTCGAATCGATCGATTGCCGGTTTCAGAATGTGTGTGCTGGGCGCACCGCCCAGCGGAAGACTGACGCCGTCCTTCTCGATTCGGACGGCGACCTTGTCCTGTGCCCCTGCGAGCGAGAGTCGCACGCCTCTTTCTCCTGCGAGTAGCGGACGCCTCGGCAGCTCTTTGAGGATCGCAATCAGTTCTGCCGTGGAGAGCTTACGGTAGTCGTAGTTGCGTTCGGGCAAAGGCTCACCAGCAGGAACAAAGATGACTGCTCCGGCGCATTCACCGCCAATCCGCTCCAGCATGGCGTAATCGTTACGTGCGCTGATGCCCAAATTGCGGGCAATGATGTCGCGCTTACTCTCCTCGGGC
>Ga0224529_1000986_pt1 | contig 18922 bp, 18 predicted proteins | sample CBST50metaG_FD_179893 | JGI IMG/M metagenome (GOLD analysis project Ga0224529, IMG submission 179893) | Peat soil microbial communities from Stordalen Mire, Sweden - C.B.S.T50 | ecosystem: Environmental > Terrestrial > Soil > Wetlands > Peat | place: Sweden: Norrbotten County, Stordalen Mire... | reverse complement strand
CTTCTTCAAACGAACTTCTTCGATCTGTTCTTCTTCGGTGAGATATGGCTTTTGAAGCAGCTCTTCCAGTCGCTGACCGTAATTGCGGTGTTCGGCTTGCAGGCGGTTAATTTCTTCGCTCAGCGTCGGATCCTTTACTTCGTCCATCAAGCACCTCCGGTGTTATGTTTCAAGAACATTTACATATATCGCCGCCAGCAGACAACTCGCAAGCGGTAAAACCACCAAAAGTAACCCGATCCTGTGAATTTCGGGCCGGTAAACATGATTGCGTGACCGCTATCACAGATCCTTCAGCCAGTCCCCTCTCTGCCGCGGCTTACCGCACCGGCCGGCTCATCAGAACCGCATCTTCAACCGGATCAGCGTAATAAGCCCGCCGCCGCCCGGTTTCACTGAAGCCCAGAACCTGATAAAGCCCCAGGGCTGCCTGATTGGACGCGCGCACCTCCAAAAAGATGCGGCTCACGTCGGCCAGCCCCAGTTGCTCGACCAGCGTCTGCATCAGCCGCCAGCCCGTCCCGCGCCGCTGCCGAGCCACCGCGATCGACTCCAGTTCGGCCTCCGGCTCCACCACGACGGCGATGAGAAAACCCACAACTCTCCCGCTCTCTGTTTCATCGGAAGCAGAGAGATTTTGACCAGTGGATTTTGCAGTTTCTTCCGCCACGAGCGCGATCCGCCGCGGCGCAGATTCCGGATTCAACGCGGCAGCATAGGCAGCGCGCGGCCAGTGCGGCGCATCGCGGAGCCCCGCGGCAATTTCCATCGCCCGATCGAGGTCAGCCGCGCACATGCGCCGCACACGGACCTCAGGCACGGGAGATGTCATGCGTGCTTGAATCCCGCAGCGGCTTGTTCGCCAAAGATTTCAGCATCGGAACGCCGAAGATAGTGCCCGTCCAGCAGTTCCAGGTCAGCGAACTCGCCAGCCGCCAGCCGCGACAGGCCTAGCCGCAGCGCATCGACCGCCGTTGGCGCTGAACTCTTCACCACTTCCGCGGACGGCCATGCCTCATGCAGCAGCTTCGCAGCGGCCTCGTCGCAGACAGCGATGCGCGGCGGCGCGGGCTTGATCGAGGCCAGTTCCTCGGCCCCGACAAGCAGCTCTCTTGGCGTCAACTCCGGCCCGGCTACGCGCAGATACACTTCGTTGCGATGCGCGTCCAGAGCCGCGGAGGGCAGATCGGCCTTGTACGCCAGCACGGCCAGCCGCGAAACCGCCGCAACCTGAAGCCCCGTGCCTTCAGCCAGCCCCTTCACAGCGGCCAGCCCCACACGCACCCCGGTGAAGCTGCCCGGGCCGTTCACCACCACAATGGCATGGAGCTGCGTCAACGTAATTCCGGCATGCGTGAGGAGCTCGCCCACGGCTGCAACCAGCGTGGCCGAATAGTTGCGCCCCTCCAGTTCCGTCTGGCCGAGAATCTCCAGATTTTGCCCGCACAGCCGCCCCAGCGCCACCGACCCGGACGGCCCGCACGTATCGATTCCCAGTAAAAGCGCAACTTCAGCGGTTGCGGAAAAAGACCCAGATTCGATCTGTATCTCCGAAAAGCATCCCTCAGGGCCTAAAGGCCGCGTTGATTTTGCGGCACTTTCGGCCCGACTAAAGTCGTGCCCTGTTACAAAACGACTCTTTGCTAATGCAAAACGGTTCTTTGGAACCAAACGGTTTTTGGGAACCCACTCCACGCGTTTTTCCGCAGCCTGTTCAGCCATGACGCTCCATTACACCGCTGCGAGGGCCTGGTCCAGATCGGCGATCAGATCTTCCTTGTCCTCGATCCCCACCGACAGCCGGACGCGTCCTTCATTGATGCCCATGGCCGCACGCATTTCCGCGCTGACCGAGGCGTGCGTGGTGGTCGCCGAGTGAGCGGCCAGAGACTCGACCCCGCCCAACGACTCCGCATTGGTAAAGATCTTCAGAGCGGCCAGGAAGCGCGCGGCTTCATCCCGCGATTTGAGCTCGAAGCTCATCATTGAGCCGAAGCCCTTCTGCTGCCGGAGCGCCAGTTCGTATTGCGGATGAGTTTTCAGTCCGGGGTAGGCGAGCTTGCTCACCTTCGGGTGCGTCTGCAGATACGCTGCGACGGCGCGACCGTTTTCCTCATGCTGCCGGATGCGCAGGGGCAGCGTCCTAAGGCCGCGCAGAACCAGGAAACACTCAAACGGCGACATGATGCCGCCGGCGGCCTTCTGCACCATGAGGAAGCGCTCCTTGTGCTCGGGCTTGGAGCCGATCACAGCGCCGCCGATCCCGTCGGAATGGCCGTTCATGTACTTGGTTGTCGAGTACACGACGATGTCCGCGCCCAGTTCGAGAGGACTCTGCAAGACCGGCGACATGAACGTGTTGTCCACACTCAGCTCGGCCCCGTGCGCATGAACGATTTTGGCCACCGCCGCGATATCGGTGAGCACCATCAGCGGATTGCTCGGCGTCTCGATGTGCACCAGTTTCGTATTTGGCCGCATGGCCGCCTCGACCGCCTTGAGGTTGCTCGTGTCCACGTAATCGATCTGGATTCCGTAGCCTTTCACGATCTCCTCGAATAGCCGCACCGTGCCCGCATACACATCGAGCGAGCAGACGACGTGGTCGCCGGTGTGCAGCATGGCCACCAGCGCCGAAATAGCCGCCATTCCGCTGGCAAACGCATGTGCGCTATATCCGCCTTCCAGGGCCTTCAGCGCCTCTTCCAGACGGTCGCGAGTCGGGTTGCCCGCGCGCGAGTAGTCCCAGCCACGGTCTGTGCCGATGCCGGTCAGCTCAAAGGTTGAGGTCAGGTAAATAGGCACATTCACCGCGCCTGTCTGCGGGTCCGGGTATTGCCCGGCATGAACAGCGAGAGTGGAACATTTGTATGGGGGCATAGTCTTGTTTTTTGTATGATCTCCTGCCCTCTAGCTTATCGCGCCCCGCGCAGGATCAGGTACCGGGAATGAGATGAATGCGCAGCCCGCCCTTTGCAAAGAACCGGAGCGTGGCAGGAATGTGTATCAATTGAAAATTCGGATACCGCACATTGAGGTAATGCACCGTGCCGTACTTTGCATGCGCGAAGGAGAATCGCCCATTTGCATCGGTTGTAGTGGAAGCCAGAACACGTTTGTAGGTTGAATCGCAATCCTCAACAACAGCGCCCTGAAAGCCTTTGCCGCTGGCACCGGTCACTACGCCCGCCAGATTGCGGACATTGACCGGCCGGAATTGAATCGTCATGTCGCCTTGAGCGCACGCGGGCAGCGCAGGCGCAAACAAGGCCAGGACAAGGCCAATGCATTGCAGATACCACCACATGATCTACACCCCGTCCTCAATGGTTCCTTCAACGTCAGCGCCGCCATCGGTACCAGTTCTCACGAGTCGAACTGACTTCGGAAAACTTCCTTGACGTGCTCCAGCCGTTTCCGCAAATACTCCGCATCCTCGGCCAGCCCCAGATCCTCTGCCAGCGCGATTGCGTCGTAGAAATTATCCTTGGCATCACTGTAGCAGACGTTCGCATCCCTGAACGCGTGCGCCTCGTACATCTCGTCGTACGCATTCTCGGCCTGTTCCCTTAGACGCGAGAGTTCGGCAATCTTCTTCTGCCGCTCCGTTTCATCGGCCATCTTCTGCCTCTTTCGAATGCGGAGTTCCGCAGGATTCGCGGTCTCATTATGCTCCCGTGCGAGCCTTTCAGCCTGTCCATCTTGCACATTTTCTTGTCTGCGTTCAGTTCGATCAGAGCCACTCGGCAAGCCAGAGCACACCAGCCGCCTGTACCACCTGTGAGGAGCCAGTCTACCGCAAAATGCGCAGGGTTTTGCAGGCATTTTGCGTTTCACTATTTACCTTTGTAAGTTGCTCTCCTGCACAGATTGCGGGTAAGGGCGTGGATTTGATCCGTGCCTCTGAAACGCATCCCTCAAGGGTTGAACAGGCTGCGGAAAAAGGGGAAACAGCAAGCAAAGAGCTCGATAAGCATCCCGCAGGGGCTGAAGCCCACCCTTTATTTTGTTGCATTTGCGGCCCGACTAAAGTCGTGCCCTGTTACAAAACGGCTCTTTGAAAGACGCTTTACGGGTTTTTCCGCAGCCTGTAAAGCCCGCCATTTATTTTGTTGCATTGCGGCACGCGACCCAGGGGGTATCCCGGTCGTGCCCTGTTACAAAGCGGCTCTTTGCCAGCACAAAACGGTTCCTTGGAACCCGCTTTGCGAGTTTTTCCGCAAACCTGTAAGGCCCCTGCTACTTCGTCTGGCCCTGCCGGGCCGCGCGGGCCACCGGGAAGTACCCGGTACGGGTTCTGACATTCAGCTTGCTGGTTCCCTTGGCTTCGGCTGTCACCTGCACCCGCCGGAAACCCTCTTCCGTGGTCGGCTTGGTGGAGTGGTAGCCGATCGTGTACTGGCTCCGGATATCGCGCGCGACCTCCGCCGCGATCTCGTCGATCTGCTCCATCGATTTGGGAAAGAACGCCACCCCGCCGGTCTCAGTCGAAAGCATCTCCAGCGCCCGCCGCGCGTGTTTCACCTCACCGCGGCTCATCTCGTCACCAAACAGCAAGCCGATTGAGTAGATCACCGGCCCGGACAACTGCTGCACACGGCGGATGGTCTGCTCAAGGTTCAGCGTGGAGGCGTTGTCTTCCCCGTCGGTGATCAGAATCAGCACCTGCTTGGGCCGCTTGGCGTCACCCGCCAGTTTGTCCGCCGAGGCCACCACGGCATCGTAAAGCGCCGTTCCGCCCCGGGAATCGATGTGCGACAATCCGTCCCGCAGCTTGTTTACGTCCGCGGTAAACTCCTGATCGATGAACGCCTCGTCGGAAAAATTCACGACAAAAGCCTCGTCCTGCGGGTTCGACGCCGCAATCAGATCGAGCGCAGCCTTGTTCACCGAAGGGCGCTTCCTGTACATCGAGCCAGAGTTGTCCACGACCAGCCCGATTGAAACCGGCAGATCGGTATGCTGAAAGCTGATGATGTTCTGCTTGACCCCGTCCTCGAAGACCTGGAAGTTCTCCTTCTTCAGGTTCTCGACCAGATGCGTGCCTTCCAGCACCGTGGCGTTCAGCACCACCTCTTCCACGTCGGCATGCAGCACATACCCCTCAGCCTGCCTGTGCATGGGCGCCTGAGACGAGGGCTGCTCGCCGTCGGGCGAACGCACCGGATCCCGATCCTCGATCAACGATGGGGCCTGGACGGCTTGCGCGCCGGCAGATTGCGGGTGCGCCTGTGGCGCGGGGCATTCCTGTGGCGGCTCACAAGTCTGTTTTGGAGTACGAGCCTGTTGCGCGGGCAGCGTCAACGCCGCTCCGGCCAGTAGAGCCGCAAAAACAACGTTATTGCAAAGACTCATGGTAGCCCGTACGTGCATAGACCGTAAGCTGTGGCAACCCCGTGGGGTGGATTCAACTTCACATTAACTTTACGCCACTTGACCTCGCGGGCGAGGTCTTTGAGCCGGTATCCAATCATGTACCGGCTGCGGAGTTCGTCCAATAGCTTTTCCGCCCCTCCGGCGTGCGCCTGGACGACACTGCATGGCGGGAAAAGCCACACGCCTGGCGAGACTCCTGCCGGGCACAGGCTGCCAGCAGACGCTGGGATACAATCGAGCCAGAAAGCGGCGCCAGAAAGCGTATTGAAACGTGGGACACCGGCGCAGCTTTCACCACCTTTTTCTACGGGGAGCAGGTCTCAATCCATGGCTAACATCTATCCGTTTCGCGCCTGGCGCTACAACACCTCCGTCGTGCGCCTGGACGACGTTGTTACACAGCCCTACGACAAGATATCCCCGGCCATGCAGCAGGCTTACTACCAGCGCAGCCCGTTCAACCTGGTTCGCATCACTCTGGGCCTGCCCGAGTTGTTCGATGCCGAGCGCGGGGAGAGTGTCTATACCCGCGCCGCCCGCGATTTTCGGGCCTGGCGCGAACAGGGCGTTCTGGTCCAGGAAAAGGACCCCTGCGTCTTCGCCTACTCGCAGCGCTTCACGGTTCCCGGGACTGAAATTGTCAAGGAACGGCGCGGCTTCATCGCACTCGGAAAGCTCCACGACTACGCCGAGAAGGTCGTTTTCCGCCATGAGCAGACCCTCTCAAAGCCCAAGAGCGACCGGCTGAACCTGCTGAAGGCCACGCACGCCCACTTCGGCCAGATTTTCATGCTCTACTCCGACCCCGCAGGCAGCGTCGAAAAGATTCTTTACGACGATAACGGCCCCGCCGAGGCCGAAATCACCGACGAATACGGAGTTTTGCACCGCATTTGGCGCGTCAACGACCCGGCCACCATCCGCCTGCTCTCGACCACCATGGCCGACAAGAAGCTAATCATCGCCGACGGCCACCACCGCTACGAAACCGCGCTGAACTACTCCAGGGAACACGCCGCGGAAGCACCCTCCAAGGCCGAGTCCAGCGCCACACAGTTGCCCCAGCCGCCCTATCCAGAGGCCGCCGTCATGATGACCTTCGTCAACATGGACTCCGAGGGCCTGGTGGTTCTGCCGACGCATCGCGTGGTTCACAGCTTGGAATCCTTTGACGAAGCCGCCTTTACCCGCGCCGCGGAAAAGTTCTTCACCGTCGAGGCGCTGCCCGCTGCGGAAGCCTCCAGCTATATCGAATCCCTGACCGCGCAGAAGGAAACGGCTTTTGTCGCCGTCACACGGGCCGGAGCCTTGCTGCTCCGCTCAAAACCGGAAGCCGTGGCCGCAGCTCTGGCCGACTTGCCCGAGCGTCAGCGCCAGCTCGATCTCAGCCAGCTCCACTCCATCATCCTGGACCGGCTGCTCGGCCTCGACGCCGAAAAGGTCCGCGAACAGACCAACATTCGCTACATCCGCGACGCCGCCGAAGCTGTCGAACAGGTGCGCCGCGGGACGGCCGATGTCACATTCCTCACCAACCCCGTTTCCATGGAACAGCTTCGCGAGGTCGCCTTCGCCGGAGACGTGATGCCGCAGAAGTCCACAGACTTTTATCCCAAGCTCCTGAGCGGCCTCACCATCTATGCGTTGGAGTAAGTCGCTGAGCGCGTGATTAAAGTGCTTTCAGGTTCGAGGTTTCCCACCCTTTCGCCAGGAAAAAGGCGAAAGGATGGGGCACGGAGCTTTTTTGGTACATCAACAAGTGGCTAGAAACCCAAGAGCAAGCCGCACATAAACCAAGTAGAATGAACGTGGGTTTTATCCCGTGAGGTATGCATCCTTGCCGGTCAGGCATGCAACTCGGCCTTTTTCCGCAGGCTTCCGGTCTGCACTCCGTAGATGCCTGTATCTCCCAACGCTGGCCGTCCTGGGCGCAGGGCTGCCCGCCCTGGCCGCCGCCCCGCAACAAGCCCCCCAAAGCCGCTTTGTCGTTGTGCTGGATGCGGCGCACGGCGGCAACGACTCCGGCGGCCATCTCAATGGAAAAGCAGGCAAGGGGCAGGAGGAAAAAGCCTACACGCTTGCCCTCAGCATCCGCCTGCGCTCGCTGCTGGCCGCGCGCGGCATCCAGGTTGTGACCACACGCGACGCCGATACAGCCATCGATCCCGACCACCGTGCGGAAATTGCGAACCACGCCAACGCACAGGCCTGCCTCAGCCTGCACGCCACCCAAACCGGCGGCGGCATCCATCTTTTTGCCTCCTCGCTGCCCCCGTCCACGGCCACACGCATGGCTCCCTGGAAGACCGTGCAGGCGGCCTGGGCAACGCGCAGCCTGACCTTGGCCGGCGTGCTCAACTCCGCCCTGCTCCACGCTGGAATAACCGTCACACTGGGGCGCACCGCACTGCCCGCCATTGACAGCATGGCCTGCCCCGCCGTGGCCATTGAAGTTGCCCCGGAAATCGACTCCAACCATACGGTAACCGCCACGCTCGACAACCCCGCCTATCAGGCCCGCGTGGCTGAGGCGCTGGCTGCCGCCATTGTGCAGTGGCGCGCGGAGGCCCGCCAACCATGATGCCCCGTTACCAGACCATCCTGTTCACTGTTCTGCTAATTGCGTCCATCGTGATGGGGGTCGTGCTGTGGCAGTTGCGCGCACACGCCCATGAGCGCATGCTCGCCGGAGAAAACTCAGCGCCCACGCAAGCCCCGGAAGTTGCCCCGTCCGAGCAGGCCACCCTGCTGGTAGCCAGCGACGCGGATAATTCCCTTCTTTCCCAGGTTCTTTCACTGCCCTTGCCTCAGGATCCCGGCGAGCGCGCCCGCGCCGTGCTCGGCAAGCTGCTTGACCTCTACGCCGCTCCCAATGCCGCCCACCCGGTTCCGGGCGGCGCAGCCTCCATTGCACAGGTTTTTCTGTTTCCGCTTCCGGACGCCCCGGCCGGCAATCCGCTATCCGGCCCCCAGTTGGCCGTCATCAATCTGACCGGAGCCTTCGCCGCAGCCCATCCCTCCGGCCTTGAAACGGAAACGCTTACTGTGCTTTCCATCTGCGCCACACTCCACGCCAATGTGCCCCGCGTTGCACAGGTCCGCTTTTTGGTGGACGGCCAGACCCGCCCCACACTGGCCGGCCATGCAGACCTGACCCGCTCTTACCTGACCGCCGACACCGTTCCGCACCCGTAATCGCGGCACCTCGGCAAACCAGTTTCCATTCCGCCAATTTCGCAGTATGATCAAGCATAGATATGCCCAAGTCTGTTCACATCACGGCCCCCTGGCCAACCCATGAAGAGAGGGTTGGCCATCTGCGCATCTCCAAGACTCGCCAGAGAGAGTTGCAGGTATTTGTGGACGAGTTCAAAAATGAACTTTCCAGCCGGAAAGAAACATCTGTGCGTCCAAATACACCGGAAAAGAGGCTCAAGCGTGCCTCTGCCGCCTGATCCAAACGCTGTCTTCCTGAACATCCCGTACGACGAAGAATTCCGTAGCCTCTACATCGCGTATATTGTCGGTCTTTACCTGTTGGGTCTCGTTCCTCATATTGCCGCTGAAATTCCAAGTGGAGAACGCAGGTTGAATAGGATCTTTGCTCTCATCAAGAGTTGCCGTTATTCCATCCACGATCTCTCCCGAGTTGAACTCAGCACTCCACCACCTGCCGCGCCCCGCTTCAATATGCCTCTGGAATTGGGCATGACAATTACTTGGGCCAATCTATACCCCAGCCGCCACACCTGGTTCGTTTGGGAGTCGGAGCGCTATCGGCTCCAGCGATCAGCCAGCGATCTGAATGGAACTGATCCCTACGTCCACAACGGCACGGCGGAGGGCGTTCTCCGTGAACTCCGCAACGCCTTCCAGCGCGACCGTACACCGTCCGTGCCAAAAATGTTAACGGTCTATAACTTTTTCAATAACAACCTCGACGCAATTCTCCACAATAACGGAACGCACAATCCATACGACAGAAGTGTTTTCACGGAGTTATGCTGGCTATCCAAGAATTTTGCGGATTTGGTCCGCGTAACAGGCCCTAAAGTTTAAAAATTATGAACCCCACCATTGGCGTTTTCGATTCCGGCTTCGGCGGCCTCACCGTCCTGCGCGCTCTTATCCAGCGCATTCCGCAGGCCCGCTTCGCTTTTCTCGGCGACACGGCCCGCCTGCCCTACGGCTCCAAGTCGCGCCGCACCATCGCCCGCTTTGCCGCACAGAGCGCGCAGTTCCTGGTCAACGAGCAGGGCGCAGAGTTTCTGGTCATCGCCTGCAACACGGCCAGCGCCCTGGCCCTGGACGCCATTCAGGATGCCGTGCCCGTGCCGGTGCTCGGCGTTATTGAGCCGGGCGCGGCAGCAGCCCGCGCAGCCTCGAAAACCGGCGACGTGCTGGTCATTGCCACAGACGCCACCGTCCGCAGCCATGCCTACGCCGCCGCCTGCCAGGCCCTGGGGCTCCGCGCCTACGAAAAAGCCTGTCCCCTGCTGGTTCCACTGGTTGAGGAGGGCTGGACCGATAGCCCCATAACAGCCCAGGTCATCCGCATCTATCTGGACGAGCTCAAGGCTGAAGCCGCCGCGCAGAAGCTCAACCCCGACACACTGGTTCTGGGCTGTACACACTACCCGCTTCTCAGGCCCCTCATCGAGCGCGCCGTCTCTCCTCACATACAGGTCATTGACTCCGCCGAAGCCACGGCGGAAACAGCCCTGCGCCAGTTCGGCAGCCACTTTGAGCCGCTCGCTCCGGGAGCCCCCACGCCTGAGCCAGAGGTCCACTGCTTCGCCACCGACTCGGTCGACAAGTTCGAGCGGCTCGGCTCCCGCTTCCTGGAACACCCGGTCGGGAAGGTCAAGCTCGTTGACCTGGGCGGCTGAGATTTCCCCGGACCCGCATGAACCCGGAGCTTTGCCCCGCAATTCCCAAGAAAATCAACATGGATTTTGCTCCCCGGACGACCCCTGGCGCATCCAATAAAACAGATCCCAACCATTGGTCCCTTCCCCATGCTTACTGCGGACCAGCAAGGACGAAAACAAACATGATCAATCTGGCAGGCAAAATGGCCGTGGTCTTCGGGCTGGCCAACAAGCGCTCCATCGCTTGGGGCATTGCCCAGCAACTCCACCAGGCCGGGGCAACCCTGGCCCTGTGCTACCAGAACGAGCGCCACAGGCTTGAGGCACAGAGCCTGATCGATGAGTTGCCCGGCGCTGCCGGCTTCCAGTGCGATGTTTCCAGCGACGCGGAGGTCGATACCCTTTTCGCAGCCCTCAAGCAGAAGTACGGCAAGCTCGACATCCTGGTCCACGCCGTCGCCTTTGCCCCCGCAGCGGAACTGCACAACGACTTCATCAACACCACCCGCGAGGGGTTCCGCATTGCTCACGATGTCAGCGTCTACTCGCTGATCGCCGTCTCGCGGGGCGCAATGCCGCTGATGACCGAGGGCGGCAGCATCATCACCCTCAGCTTCTACGCCGCCGAAAAGGTCGTTCCCCACTACAACGTGATGGGCGTCGCCAAGGCAGCGCTGGAGTCCACGGTTCGCTATCTGGCCTACGAACTCGGCAAGAAAAACATCCGTGTCAATGCCATCTCCGCCGGCCCGATCAAGACACTGGCGGCACGCGGCGTCGGCGCTTTAGGCGACATGCTCCATGCCCACGCCGCACGCGCCCCGCTCCAGCGCAACGTGGATCAGCTTGAAGTCGGTGGAGCGGCGCTTTTCCTGGCGAGTAATCTCTCCAGCGCAATTACTGGCGAGACGCTGTACGTCGATTGCGGCTACAACATCATGGGAGATTGAAAAGAGCAGGGAACAGGGAATAGAAAAGCCCGTGGGGTGAGAGTTGAGGTTTCCCACCCTTTCGCCAGGAAAAAGGCGAAAGGATGGGGCACGGAAGGTCTGTATTTGCGAGCCGGATCAATAAGGAACAGCAAATATCCTCCACTGAGGGTCTTCCTGTTCCCTGTTCCCTGTTCCCTGTTCCCTGTTCCCTGTTCCCTGTTCCCTGTTCCCTGTTTTCTGTTTTCTGTTTTCTGTTTTCTGTCAAAGACGTGATGCCCGGCACTGGCGCTGAGACGGTATGTCCGCGCATAATTGAAATAGTTTGGCGTATGTCTTCAGGGCGGGGCGTAACTCCCCACCGGCGGTAATAGCCCGCGAGCGCCTGCACCACGCAGGGTCAGCAGATCTGGTGAAATCCCAGAGCCGACGGTCACAGTCCGGATGAAAGAAGATGTGCCGCACCCCAAGAATCTCCCAGGCATGGCCTGATGAGCGGTTTTCCGGTGCATATCGCCCTGAAACGTCTTCCGTCAATTTTGTTTACGAGGAGCGTTTCAAAAAAATGTCATCCATCTCCGCAAGTGCAGTTCTAGATTCCGCAGCTCTTCCCTTCGAACAACGGTTTACGCAGGCGATTGCCGATATGCGCCGTGGGCATCCCGTAATTCTGGTGGACAACTTCGACCGCGAGAATGAGGCCGACCTGATCGTTGCTGCCGAAAAACTTTCCACAGCGGCCATGTCCCTGCTGATTCGCGAGTGCAGCGGAATTGTGTGCCTGTGCCTGACCTCGGAGACGCTGGACCGGTTGGAGCTTCCGCAGATGGTCTCAAACAACGAGAGCCGTTTTCAGACAGCCTTCACGGTGTCGATTGACGCCCGCGAAGGCGTCACTACCGGCGTTTCCGCACAGGATCGCGTAACGACCATTCGCGCAGCCATTGCAGACAATGCGCAGCCGATCGATTTGGTGAGTCCCGGCCACGTTTTCCCACTCCGAGTGGCCGCGGGCGGCGTACTGGATCGCCAGGGACACACGGAAGGAGCGGTGGAGCTGGCGCGCATGGCAGGCTTGAAACCTGCCGCCATTCTTTGCGAGATAACGAATGAGGACGGAACCATGGCCAAAGGCAGCCGCATCGACGAATTCGCGGAGAAACATGCCATGGTGGTGCTGAGCATTGCCGAGCTGGTCGAGCGCAGGCGTGGGGGCCTGTCCTAGGTCGCTGACCGCGTGATTTCATATTTTCAGGTTCGTGGTTTCCCACCCTTTCGCCAGGAAAAAGGCGAAAGGATGGGGCACGGAAGATGGTACATAAACCAGCGGTCAGAAACCTATCACATCGCCAGAATCGCCGCCCATACAGCAGGCTCCACAGGCAAGCCGAGCGCACTGTTTTCCGCGCGCAACTGGAGCGTGCGTTCGCCCGGATAGCGCACGCTTCCGCCTTCGCTGGCGGCTTTCGTGGCGTGCAGCGAAGCCACAATTTCATCGGCAATCTCTGCGGCTCTGGGCTCAGGCCCAAAAGCTTCCGGGTTCATGGCAATAAACATCTGCGAAAGCCCAGTCTCACGGAGCGGATCGGCGGGAATCTCGTGCGTGGCACGGCCCAGCGACATCATGGCAGCAATCATATCCAGCAGCAGCGAGAGCCCGGAGCCTTTCCAGTAGCCCACAGGCAGCGCGCGCTGCGACTGCTCGATGGCCGCCGGATCGCGCGTCAGGTTGCCCTCGGCGTCGAAACCACCGTCGACCGGCAGCCGCTCGCCACGCTTCCTGTAGCTTTCCAAAGTGCCGTAGGAGAACTGCGACATCGCCATATCGAGCACCACAGGCCCGCTGACCCGCGGCACGGCCAGCACCAGCGGGTTGTTGCCGATGGCCGCTTCCGCTCCGCCCCACGGCGGCAGATTGGGCAGCGTGTTGGTCCAGCAGATGCCGATCATGCCCGCCGTGACGGCCTGCCAACCGTAGGTGCCCGCCCTTATCCAGTGATTGGTGTTGCCGAGCGCCACGCAGCCCGCGCCATGCTCACGCGCCAGATCTATAGCACGTTCCATTGCGGCAAAAGCGTTCAGATTCCCCGGCCCCTTGCACCCATCCAAGCGCTCCAGCGCACCGAAGCCCACCAGACGCCGCGGTTCCGCAGTCACGTCCACGCTGCCGTTGCGAATCGTCTCCACAAAGCGCGGAAAGCGATTGATGCCGTGCGTATACACGCCGTCGCGCGTGGTTTCGGCAAACAGGCGCGCACAGAGCTCCGCCCGCCCGTCCTCCATCCCGAGCTTCCTCAGGACGCCGGCCAGCGTTTTCTCAACTTCTTCAAATGGAATGCGATTCATAAGGCTTTTGCGCAGCGGCGAACACGCGCAGTGAAACCAGCTCCGTTAGATGAATATCAATCTTGTTCCGGCATAGGGCATGATGCAAACAAAAAAACGGTTGTGGAAAGGAAAGATCCCGCAGAGGCTGAAGCCCACCTTCATTTTGAGGCATTTTGCGGCCCGATTGAAGTCGTGCCCTGTTACAAGGCCACAACGCATCGATTCCTTTTGCAGGATTGCCTGAGCAAACATGATATTCATCTTCCGTTATTGATCCTGCCCATAAATAGCGTGATGGCTTCCCACCCTTTCGCCAGAAAAAAAGCGAAAGGATGGGGCACGGAATGTCTTGGGGTGAACCCCTTCAGTATTTGCGGGCCGGATCAATAGCATACGCGCAGCGCAGCCAACACCGCTGACTTTTTTACTCTTTCAGTGAAACCGTAATCCGCCGCGCGTCGCCGCCGGTCGAGACGATCACGATTTCGCCGGTTGCTCTTTTGCGCAGGCTTTTGAACTTTTCGCCCCACTCGACCAGCACCAGCGCATCCTGCGTGAGCAGCTCATCGAGGCCCAGCGTCTCCAGTTGCCGCTCGCCTTCCAGCCGGTACACATCCAGGTGGAAGAGCTTTACCGGATGACCATCCTGCGCGCCGTCATACTCATGAATCAGCGTGAAGGTGGGGCTGGTGACCTCGTCCGCCTCGGCAGCGTCCAAAGCCTCGGCAATTCCCTTCACCAGAGTGGTTTTGCCAGTGCCCAGGTCGCCGCGGAGCAGCAGCAATTGCGGCGGCTGAAGCAAGCGCGCCAGCTTGCGGCCGACCTCGATGGTCTCCGCGCCGCTCTGCGTCGTGAACTCGTGAATTCTGCCTTCTGCGAGCGGTGCGACATTGCTCATTCTGCTGCCTCGTGTGAGGCCGCATCCGGTGAGAATTCCGCCGACAGCCCCTGTATCCAAACATATCCGTTTCGACCGCGTGAATGAAAGTGAAAAGCCCGTGAAAGCTCGCCGAGGCTGTCCGTAGCCAGCAAGGTATGCTGGTCGCCGGCTTGCACCGCCAGGTCCGCGGCCAAGCCGTGCAGATAAACCGCAGCCTCCACGGCCTGCGCGGTTTCCGCCGGGTGCTGCGCCATCAGGCCCGCAATCAGCCCGGTCAGCACGTCGCCGCTGCCGCCCTTGGCCATGCCAGGATTGCCGGTGGTGTTCACAGCCACGCGCCCATCCGGATGCGCAATCAGCGTGCGCGCGCCCTTCAGTACCAACGTAACGCCCAGCCGCACGGCAAAATTACGCGCCGTTTCGAGCCGGTTGGCCTGCACCTCGGCCACAGTCAACCCCGTCAGCCGCGCCATTTCGCCAGGATGCGGCGTGAGGACCAGCGTGCGGCCCTTGGCGAGCTTGGCCAGAAGCACAGGCTTGGTGGCCAGAATATTCAAGGCATCGGCGTCAATCACCGCCGGAATTTTTGTCGCCGACAACAGTCCGGTGGTAAATTTCACCGTCTCCGGTGACTGGCCAAGACCCGGGCCAATCGCCAACACGGTTCTGCCGGCCATCAACGCCGCAACCCGCTCAGGCGCAAGATTTTCAGCGGCAATCGAACCCGTTGCGCTGGCCACAAGCGGCCACGTCATCAGCTCCGGCGCGATAGCGGCCACCAGCGGCAATGCCGGAGCCGGAACCGCTGCCGTCACCAAACCTGCGCCTGCCCGCATCGCCGCCAGAGACGCCATGGCCGGTGCGCCCGTCTTGCCTCCGGCCGAGCCCAGCGTTCCGCCCACCACCAACACGTGCCCGAAGTTGCCCTTGTTTGCCGCTGCCGTTCTGGGCGCTTGAACCAGATCCATGGCCGCGCCCGCCCAGTCCAGCTTCAGAGCTGAAACCATCGCCTCTTCCGGCGAGCCGATTGGCGCAACGACAACCGGCTGATCCCACTGCCGTGTCAGATGTCCGAATACATGCGCAGGCTTGGGCGCGGTAAACGTCATCACCGCATCGGCGGGAAAAATATCTCCGACCGCCGCGGCCTCGGTTCCATCCGCAGCCCAGCCGGAGGGCAAATCGACGGCCAACACCGGCGCGGAACTGGCTTGCAGCCACTTCAAAGCGGCCAGCGGCAAACCTTTCAGCGGAGGCTTGAAGCCTGTCCCCACGACCGCGTCCACAATCAGATCGGCATCGAGCGCGTCTTTGAAGAGCGGCAACTCATCGGCGGAAAGGACCACGTGAATCTCACCGCGCTCCGGGCTGGTCAGTTCGCTCCAGGCCTCGGCCGCGTCGCCTTTCAGCCCATCCGGCGAACCCAGCAGCAGCGTTGTGACCTTGAGTCCCGCATCGGCCAGCAACCAGGCGGTCATCATGCCGTCGCCGCCGTTATTGCCACAGCCGCAGACCACGGTCACCCGCCGCGCATGCGGAAATTGCTTCCGCGCAAAACCAGCCACGGCCGCCGCAGCAGCCCGCATCAGATCGAGCGACGGAATCCCGTACCGCTCCGTGGTGGCGCGGTCGCAGGCCTGCATCTCAGCTGCCGATAGAATGTGCATTGCAAATCAATAGTAGCCGATGCCAGTAGCCAATGACGCCACCTCAACCTTTGTCTGGATTTCAATTGCGGCTTTATAGGCGCGGAAAAAAGCACAGATCTAGATTTTCTGGGAAAGAAAGTTCAGCAGAGACTAAAGCCCAACCTTTATTTTTAAGCACTTACGGCACGACTGAAGTCATACCCTGACGCTTCTTGCGACCCCCGATGAGTTTTTCTGCAAGCTGTAAGGTCGTGCCCTGACACTTCTTGCTCTACCCAATGCCCTTTTTCCGCAGCCTGTTCAGCGGCCCATTGCCATCTGAATTACCAGCCACGCATTAAGCCCGGCGATGAGAACGGCCACAAACCACGCCAGCGCTTGCAGGCAGCGACCGTTCACATACTCGCCCATCCACTTGCGGCTGCCCGTGAACATCACCAGCGGCACCACCGCAAAACTGAGTTGCAGCGACAGAATCACCTGGCTCAAAAGCAGCAGCTTTTCCGTTCCCTGCTCGCCAGTTACGGCCACCACGATGATGGTGGGAATAATGGCCAGAGAGCGGGTAATGAGCCGCCGCTTCCACGGCGCGAGCCTGAAGTGAATGAACCCCTCCATCACGACCTGCCCGGCCAGTGTGCCGGTAATCGAGGAGTTCTGCCCGCTGGCCAGCAGGGCTATGGCAAACAGCGTGCTGGCACCAGCCGCGCCCAGCAGCGGACTGAGCATTTTATAGGCGTCCTGGATGGCCGCAACCTCATAGTGCCCGCTGCGGTAAAACACCGCCGCCGCCACCATCAGGATGGCCGCGTTCACGAACAGGGCCAGGGTCAGCGCCAGAGCAGAGTCAATGTTGGCCATTTGAATGGCTTCATGCTTGCCCTTGCGGGTGCGCTGGTATTTGCGGCTCTGCACAATCGAGGAGTGCAGGTAGAGATTGTGCGGCATCACCGTCGCACCCAAAATGCCGATGGCGATGTACAACATGCCGGGGTTGGTGACGATTGAGGCCGACGGAATGAAAAAACTGCGCAACGCAGGCCAGAACTCCGGCTGCGACAGAAGCAACTGCACGCCGAACAGCACAATGATGGTTCCGATCAGCGCGATCACCAGCGCCTCAACATAGCGGAAGCCAAGCCGCTCCAGCAGCAAGATCACCAACACGTCAGCACCGGTAATCAGCACGCCGTAAAACAGCGGAATGTGCAGCAGCAGCTCAAGCGCGATGGCCGAGCCAATGACTTCTGCCATGTCGCAGGCAGCGATGCCGATTTCAGCCAAGACCCAGAGGCCGTAGCTCACACGAGGGCCATAGCTCTGGTGGCAAAGCTGCGCGAGGTCGCGCTCCGTGGCAATGCCCAGCTTGAGACTCAGGCTCTGCAACAGAATCGCCATCAGGTTCGACGCCATGATGACGAACAGCAGCGAGTATCCGAAGCGCGCGCCACCGGCAATGTCGGTAGCCCAGTTGCCGGGGTCCATGTAACCGACCGCAATCAGGAATCCGGGGCCGAGAAAACCCACCAACCGCCGCCAGTATTGCGGCGACCGGGAGAGCCTGACCGACGCATACACCTCAGGCAGCGAGGGAACCCGATGCTCGGGCCCCGGCGCAAGACCGGGAAGAACGGGCAAGGGGGCGAAGTCCACAGGGCTCATACAATGAGCTTACCACACGATGTTAACTATAGTTAACATCGTTCATCATGTTTGATTATTTTGCCGCATCCAGACGAAGCCATACCGCCTCGGCCGCCGGATGACCGAGAATGCACGTCCCTGTAGGTAGCTCAATCGAAACGGTTTTGTCGTAGTTCTGTTTCACAACCCGCAGGCTTTGGCCCGGCCCGACGCCAGCGTCGTGCAAAAACTGAAGCAGCTTGGGGTCGCGTTCCTGGAGGCTGATTACGGTATAGCGCCCGCCCTCTGCCGCCTCGAAAAGCCGTACCTCGCCGCGCTTTTTCCGCGCCACAGGATTCTCCGGCAGCACTTCGTTTCCGTGCGGGCACGCACCGCGCTCACCCAGCTTCTCCCGCAGCTTGGCCTCAAAGGCGGGAGAGACGGCGTGCTCCAGCCGCTCGGCCTCCTCGTGAATCTCGTACCACTCCATGCCGAAGATTTCGCTCAGCATCCGCTCGATCAGGTGGTGTCGCAACGCGGTGTTGTAGGCCGTCTCGCGCCCCAACGCCGTCAGCCGCACAATGCCGTCCTCGCCCACCACCACGTACCCGTCCCGTTTCAGCCGCTTCATCGCCATGGTCACGGCGGGTGCCGACACCTCAAGCCAGTGCGCCAGAAGCGCAGGAATTACCTCGCGCCCCTCGGCCTCGGCCTCCAGGATCGCCTTCAGGTAGTTCTCTTTCGAAACGTGTATGGAATCTTTCATCGCAGTGGTGCAACCAGTCTACTCGGTCAAGCGGCATACGGCGGTCCATTTTGCTCTGCTTTGAATTATGAATGGGAAGAACATGGACCGAAGGGACAAGGCCTCGTCTCACTGCCACGATCAGCAGGCTGCCGGGAAGATATTTCATGCGCCACAACCGGATTTTTCAATTTCCCCAGGAGAACGAAATGAGCAAACACTACTTTGTAGGAAGCGGTATCGCATCGCTGGCTGGTGCGGCGTATCTGATTCACGATGGCAATATCAACGGGAAAGACATTGCAATCATCGAACAATCGAACGAGTTGGGCGGCGCTCTGGATGCGCATGGAACGGCAAAGAACGGTTATTTCATGAGCGGAAGCCGCATGTTTGAGCACAAGTACAACGCGACCTTCGATCTGTTCTCGTTCATTCCATCCGTGAGCGACCCGAATTTGTCCGTGAAGCAGGAGACCGAACTGGCCGAAAAAGACGCATTGTGGCATAACAAGGCCCGG
>Ga0224529_1000985_pt1 | contig 18932 bp, 15 predicted proteins | sample CBST50metaG_FD_179893 | JGI IMG/M metagenome (GOLD analysis project Ga0224529, IMG submission 179893) | Peat soil microbial communities from Stordalen Mire, Sweden - C.B.S.T50 | ecosystem: Environmental > Terrestrial > Soil > Wetlands > Peat | place: Sweden: Norrbotten County, Stordalen Mire... | reverse complement strand
TGTCCAAGGTGCTCGCGTGTCTGAGATTTACGCCATCCTCAGCCAACTTCTGTTCCAGGGGAACTTCAGCGGCTCAGGATGGAGCTTACAGACTGCTTGAAAATGACTTTTTCAGGATCGACTAACTCGCGATTTCCGCGCAGCGGAAGCCGACCCGCTGATTTTGTTCATAAAACTGTTCGTTCAACTTTTTTGTTCATGGGGAGGACAAGGAAAAAAGCTCCCATTAATGCGCAAAATCAATGGATTGTCTTGTTACGGTACAGCGCAAAGTACCTTGGTGATTGGTGGATCTGAAGAATGGAGATTTTTGATTAAAGGACTGAGGAATTCGATCCTAGAGTGGAAATAGATTAAAGGCCGCTAAGGGTGCGGGAGATAGAACGAGCCCGATAAAACCAACTCCCATCTTGAGCGGCAGGAGATCCCAACTTGATTCGAATAGATTGGTTCCTCGCCGGAGCCCTCGCGCTCACGGCAGCGCCCCGGTGCGCCCTGACGCAGGGAGCGGTGATCCGCATTCCGGCACCGGTTCCGACTTCAGTCCCGGCCCAGGTTCGCATTCCGACGCCAGTCGACGAAGCGAAGATGGTGACGCTCATGGGCAATGTGCATCCGCTGGCGCGGGCGGAGTTTCAACTGGGCGCGGTGGGGGAGGAGACGCGGCTGGAGCGGATGGTGCTGCTGCTGAAGGCCTCAAGCGCACAACAGAAGGAACTGGATGCGCTGGTGGAGGCGCAACAGAATCCGCAGTCGGGCGAGTTCCACAAGTGGTTGACGCCGGCGGAATTTGGGGCGCGGTTTGGGGCGAGTGCGACCGACTTGGGCCGGATACGGAGCTGGCTGGAGGGGCACGGGTTCAGGGTGGACGAGATTCCGGCCGGCAGACGGATGGTGATTTTCTCGGGGACCGCGGAGCAGGTGGAAGAGGCTTTTCACGCCGGAATGCGGCGCTACAAAGTGGGCGGAGAAGTGCATCTGGCGAATTCGCTGGAGCCGCAGATTCCGGAGGCGCTGGCAGGGGTGGTGGAGGGGGTTGTGTCGCTGCACGATTTCAGGCGCGCGCGGGCAGGGCGGACGGAGAGAGCGCTGGGGACTCGGCCGGAGTGGAATATGGGCGGCAACCACTACCTGTTTCCGGCCGATTACGCCACGATTTACGACCTGAACCCGGTGTATGGGGCGGGAACCGCGGGCGCGGGGGGTGCGATTGCAATTGCGGGAAGAAGCAACATCAATTTGAGCGATGTGGAGGCCTTTCGCGCGGCTTCGGGACTCACGGTGAACCAGCCGACGGTGATTGTGGATGGGGTTGATCCGGGACTGGTTTCCGGCGACCAGGACGAGTCGACGCTGGACGTGGAGTGGGCCGGGGCAGTGGGGCAAGCGGCCGCGGTAAAGCTGGTGGCGGCGGCTTCGACGGCGACGAGCGACGGGGTGGATCTGGCGTCGGCCTATCTGGTGAACAACGCGCTGGCGCCGGTGGTGAGCGTGAGCTATGGGAGCTGCGAAGCAGAGATGGGGGCGACGGAGCTGGCGTTTTACAACAGCCTGTGGGAGCAGGCGGCCAGCCAGGGGATGAGCGTGCTGGTGGCATCGGGCGACGCGGGCGTGACGGGGTGCAACTCGGGGTGGATCGAGACCTCGACCGAGCCTGCGGTGAATGGGCTGTGCAGCTCGCCCTACGCGACCTGCGTGGGAGGAACGGAGTTCAGCGAGGGCGGGAATGCGGGACAGTACTGGGGGGCGACGAACAGCCCCAGCCAGGGGTCGGCGCTCGCGTACATTCCGGAGGAGGTTTGGAACGAGAGCGGGGTCCATGGCGGGGTGGGGATGTGGGCGTCGGGCGGGGGAGCGAGCCAGGTGTACCCGCAGCCAAGTTGGCAGCAGGGGGTGGAAGGAACGGCCGCGGCCAACGGGATGAGGGCGGTGCCGGACGTGGCGATGACGGCGGCGGCGCACGACGGGACGATGATCTACGAGAACGGGGCGTACTGGATTGTGTCGGGAACCTCGGCGGCTGCGCCTTCGCTGGCGGGAGTGATGGCGCTGGTGGTGGCGAAGCAGGGAGTGGGGCAGGGCAGCGCCAATCCGGAGCTCTACAGCTTGCTGAATGCGGCGACGAGTCCATTCCATGCGACGCCGGCGGGGAACAACAGCGTTCCGGGAGTGGAGGGATTTTCAGCCGGGGGTGGGGCGTACAACCTGGCGACGGGTTTGGGCTCGGTGGATGGGGCGATGCTGGTGGAGGAATGGGGGAACGGCGTTGCCCCGCCGCCGACGCTGGGACTCGCGGCGGCGACGAGTCAGGTGGTGATGGTGCAGGGGGGCTCGGCGGAGGTGCGCGTGACGGCGGCTATGGGAGGGTCGTTTGCGGGGAATGTGGTGCTGACGGTGGCAGGATTGCCGGGGAATGTGAGCGCAGAGTGGAGCGCCAATCCGTTGAGCCCGGGAGCCAACGCTGCGGTACTTACGCTGAAGGCGGGTCCGCTGGCGCGCGCGGGAACGGCGCAGGTAACGGTGACGGCGGTTGGAGACGGATTGACGGCGACGGCGCAGATCGGGGTGGAGGTGCAGGCGGAGCGGCTGCGAGTGAGGATGTTTCCGCTGCCGAAGGGGCCGCTGAGGATGTGGTGAGTGGGCTCAACCAGCTCCCTGACCGGATGATGATGCGCCTTGAGTTCGTGCTTTCCCAGGTTCCAAAATCGGGACCTGGGGCACCCAGCATTGGTAGAAATTCAAGCCGTCGAAGACCTAGTGTGCGTAGCTCAGTTGAGGCGGTCGAAGGCTTGGCGAATGCGCTCGGGAAGGTCGGCGGGGGCGTCGGGGAGGCTGTAGCCGGGCTCGAGGACGATGGCCGGGGGAGTGGGGAGCGCGTTCAGGGTCTCGACTGTGGCCGGAAAATCGATGTTGCCGTCGCCCGGCCAGAGGTGCTCGTCTTTCATGCCGTGGTTGTCGTGGGCATGGACGGAGACGATGCGGGTGGAAAGGGTGGCGAGGGCGTCGTGGACGCCGGTGGTGATGTTGGCGTGGCCGAGGTCGAGGCAGACGCCGACCGACTCGAGATGGCCGGAAGTGAGGATGTAGACGAGGTGCTCGGGGGTGGTGGGCTCGCTGAGTAGGTTTTCGACCAGCAGGCGCACGCCGAGGGGATGGGCAAAGGCGCCGAGGTGCTCGAGGGCGGTTTGCGCATACTCGATGGAGCGGGAGGACCATTCGTCGTAGCGCTCGCCGAGGTGGAGGACGAGGTTGCGGAAGGGGATGTGCTCGGCGGTTTCGAGGGCGCGCTTGATCTCGTCCATGGCGTCGATGCGGCGGGACTTTTCAATGTGCAAGACGTTGACCGGGGGTGCGCCTGCACGGCCGCTTTCGTAGTCGGGAAAGAGCGGAGCGTGCATGGACCAGATTTCGAGAGAATTGGAGCGGAACCAGGTGGCCAGTTCGGCGACGTGCTCGCGGCTGGTGTAGTCGAAGTGCTGGCGAGCGGCGAAGATTTCGACCGCCTGCGCACCGGAGCGGGCGGCAAACTCCAGCAAGCCAGGGTGCAGACGCTGTTTCAGGAACAGGTGCGTGGACAGAACTCGCAGCTTGGCCAAAGGATTCCTCTGCGCCGGCATGAACTGAGGAAAGGACCGGGCGCTGATCCCATTTTCGCATTTTTTGGCAGGGCGAACGCGGGCACGGGTGTTGCGCAGGAAGGTGCGGGCAGCGATCTGCAGGATGCGACTGAGAGAGTGAAGAGGATTTTGCGGGCAGAGTGTTGGAGATGAACACGCGATTCAATAGATAGAAAATGGCCGAAGGGAGAGCGAGCGGAAAGAGAATAAAAGATTGCGCCAGATTTGGGAAAATGGATAATGAGAACATGCTTGCACGCTCTCCGGTGCGAGGTCTTCGCGCATGGCGCAATGGGAGCGATTCCTTCAACGATTTTTGGTCTGAACGGGTAGAGGATGGGCCATGGAGATGGTTGGCCGCAACGGAAACGGGTTTGATCTCGCCGACTTTCTAGCCAAGGCTGGGCTGGGGCGCCAGATTGTTCAATTGAAGCCGAATCAGGCGTTTTTTGCGCAGGGCGATCCCGCCGACTGCGTCTTCTATCTGCAAAGCGGCAGAGCAAAACTGACGGTGATCTCGCAGTCGGGCAAAGAGGCGACCATCGCGCTCATCGCAGCGGGCGAATTTGTGGGCGAGGAGTCGATGGCCGGTGCGCAGGGATTGCGCATTGCCACGGCGACGGCGCTGACTCCCTGTGCAGCGATGAAGATCGATCGGGCGGCGATGATCCGGGTGATGCACGAGCAGCATGCATTCTCGGATTTGTTTCTGAAGTCCCTGCTGGCGCGGAGCATGCGGACGCAGGCGGATCTGGTGGATCAACTGTTCAACTCCAGCGAGAAGCGGCTGGCGCGGATTCTGCTGCTGATGGCGCAATTCGGCGAGCCAGGGGAAGAGGAGCCGCTGCTCCCGAAGATCACCCAGGAGACTTTGGCGGAGATGGTGGGGACGACCCGCTCACGCGTGAGCTTCTTCATGAACAGGTTTCGCAAGCTGGGATTCATTGAATACAACGGCGGGATACGGGTCCGCAAATCCTTGTTAAATGTGGTACTTCACGACTAATGAGAGCGGCTCCAGCCTGGGGAAGGGAGGAGCCGCGTGGAGGAGATCCGGTGCAAGCCCGCGGGGGGGTCGCTGGCTTGCACCGGAGTTTTGCGTGACCCGGGGAATTGGGTTGAAGCGTTACAGCCATCTCAGTCGTGGACTTCAGGGGGATGGGTAGGAGAAGCCGCGGCGAGATACGTCAACACGATGGCCCGTTGTGTGGAACGGAGGCATGTACTCTGTCTCTCTCCTAAGGGCTTGTTCAGGAGCCCCTGGGCAACCACACACCCAGATATGATGCCAAAACCATCGCTCACGTCTGGTCAATTCTGCACAAAACTGAAAAAGTTGCGATGAATCGGACCAGGACCGCGCCGGCAGCCTGACAGGACCGTCTGTCGGCTGCAAAGCAGGAGTACGAGGCGGGTGGAATGGTTGGCTGGGAGCCTTGCGGGAGCGGTATTATGCCCTCATGCTCTCAAAGGCGGGAAAAGTCCTGATGGGAACGGTGGTCCTGCTGGCGGCCGGCGGGGCGTGGGCGGCGAGCGGGGATACAGCGCCAACGACGACTTTGAGCTCTGTTCAGATTGTGGAGCAGATGCAGCGCCACAACCAGGCGCGTGCGCAGGCGCTGAAGCACTATAAGTCCGTGCGCCACTACCAGGTGGAATACCGGGGATTCTCGAAGACGGTGGTGGCCAAGATGGAGGTCGAAGTGGATTTCGACGCCGCTTCGGGGAAGAGCTTCCGGATTGTCTCGCAAAGCGGATCGAAGCTGCTTTGCGAAAAGGTGTTGAAGCGGGCGGTGGAGAGCGAAAAGGAAGCCGCGCAGGACAAAGGGGCGACGGCGCTGACGGCGGCGAACTACAGATTTCATCTGGTGGGGAGCGAGAACCTGGGCGGACGCACGGCCTACATTCTGGATGTGGAGCCGGTGAAGGAGAGCAAGTTCCTCTATCGAGGGAAGATCTGGGTGGATGCGGCGGACTTTGCGCTGGCCAAGGTCGAGGCGGAGCCGTCCAAAAATCCGTCTTTCTGGATTTCGCGGGCGCGGATTCAGTTTACGAATGCGAAGACGGGGGATTTCTGGCTTCCGGAGAAGAATCGGAGCGAAACCAAGGTACGGATCGGGGGCACGGCGGTGCTGACGATCGACTATGGCAGCTACCAGATTTCGTAGGCAGGGAACTCTCCCTATCACTAAAAGTGCGCCCCAAAGCTGCGTGCCTTCGAATCCGCGGACCGGCCGCCAATGTGCGCGGGAAAGTTGTTGAAAGAGTAACTTCCGGTTGGCGGGGCGGCGACGGATCGCTCGGAAGTGAGTGGATGGGGACCTTGCCGCCTGCGGCGGTGGAGGACCTCGGCGCGATTCACACCCCGACTTTATGGTTCAAGCGGCCAGTCCTTATGCTGTTCCGACGACCTTCGAGTGCCGATAAAGGGTGTTCGGAGACCGCGCTTGAACACACCTGGCATTCGTCGACCAAGACCGAATCGTTCCAATCCTGCGAGCAGTCGGGGAAGCCTTGTGTTCGGACGAGCGGCGCTTCTGCCGGGAAATGACCTCGAAGCAATCCTCGCATCCCGCGAAATTGGGGAGGGGGATAGGGTGAAGCCGGCAACTTTTGAAGGCCAGGAGATCTACCGGCTCGCTTTTCAGTACGCCAACTCGAGCATCGCGCTGGTCGATCTGGAAGGAAACATCTTTGAGGCCAATCAGGCGTGCTCCGACCTCTTTGGCTGCACAAGCGATGAACTGAAGCGCTTGAACCTGTTGGACCTCTGGGTTCCCGAAGAGCGGGCGGAGGCGCTGGCCGATTTCAGGAGAGCGGCCAAGGATAGCAAATCCGAGACCGTATTTGAAAGAAGGTACCGCAACAAGAAAGGAGAGATCCTTTTTGCCGAGGTGGTGCGCGGATTGGCCCGAAGCCAGACCGGAGAGCCGAAATTCTTCATCGTGAGTTTCCGCGATATTACCGAAAGCAAACGGTTGCAGACCTTGCTGGAAGAGCGGGCGTCCACCGATCCACTGACCGGCGCCATGAACCGGAACGGCATTGAAGAGAAGATTCGCCACGAGTTGATGAGGTCGGAACGCTATGGCTACAAACTATCGATTGTGGTGATCGACTTAGACCATTTCAAGGCGGTGAACGACACGTACGGCCATCTAACCGGCGACCGGATTTTGCGCGGCTTCTGCGAGATTGCCCGCAGTTGTTTGCGATCTACCGATACTTTAGGCCGCATGGGGGGCGAAGAGTTTGTAGCGTTGCTGTCGGAAACCGGTGTGACCGGGGCTCGGCTCTTTGCCGAACGCCTCAGGACCACTCTCGAAGGGTTCGAATTTGACAGAGGCATACGAGTCACCGCCAGCATGGGAGTTGCGGGTCATCGGGAGGGTGAAGAATTTTCTTCGTGGATGGAGCGCGCCGATTCCGCAATGTACCGCGCCAAACAAAGCGGACGGAACCGCGTTGTCCTGGACGGCGGAGATATTGAACGGGAAGCCGCCAGCAAAGCCCAAGGCGCCCAGGTCAATCTGCACTGGAGTCCGTCCTACTATTCCGGAGAGCCACTCATTGATGCGGAACATGAGGAATCGTTCCGGTTGATCAATCTCATGATGGTTGCAATGGCCGAGGAAGAGGCGGAGAAGAAAGTGCTCTCCCTGGTTCGTGAACTGTTCGAGCATATCCAAACTCACTTTACCAACGAAGAACAACTGCTTCGCGCGTCGGGTTTCCCGGAGGCAGATGCGCATGCCGAGATTCATCGCGACCTGGTCGGGCGGGCTTGCGAATTGATTCGCCAGTTTGAAGTGCGTCAGGATTCAGCCGGCGATCTGCTTGGCTTCCTGATCCACGACGCGGTGGCCGGCCACATGCTCCGGGACGATCGCAAGTTCTTCCCCTGGCTCAAGGCAAACTATGCCTGATTCCTGCGGCGATCAACCATGTCGCCCAAGTTCTCAGCATTTACGTTTCGCAGAGCACGCGCATCTTACCTGGCACTTACTTCTTATTTGGCATTGACTCCCTACATGGCATTTAGTTCTTACCAGCTGTCGCGATCCCCGGGAGCAAGGGCGATGCCACGGAAGAGTTCGCGAGTGAATGGTCGTGAAGTGACCGAGGCGATCGTTCGCGGTTGGCAAGGTTAAGGGGCTGGCGCCCGAACTTCTGAAGGAGGACGCGCAGATGAGGCTGTCCGAACCGCGGAAGAGCAGGCGAGATCGAGCGGGGAGCGACGGCTGGCGAGGACGGCGGCTGTGATACCGTGGCAGTACGGCGTCCCTGAGCCGGACAGCATTCATTCTGTCCGGATCGCACGCTGGGCGGCCGAGCTTTGCGATAGAAGATGGCCGCGCAGAAGCGTCGTTTGAGTCGCTTTGACAGAGTCAACGCACGGTATTCAAGGAGCGAATCAGTGGAAATCGGGGGCGGCATGCGCAGATTGAAAATGTCCCAGCAGCCGGAACTGAAATCGCCTTCCCTTGCCGTGAACCAGGGCTCAGTACCTGGCTCCGAACCCGGTCCCGTGCCTGTTTCCGGTTCCTTGTTCAGCCCCGAAGCCGAGGGGCATCCTGCGGCCGAGACTCCGCGGCAGACGCCGCAGAGGATTCCGCGATGGCTGGAACGCGCTGAGCTGTTTCTGCGGGTTCTGCTGCGGATGTACATTGGCTTGGCGGTTTGCTATGCGCCGTGGTCCAGGGTTTTCTGGGACCAGAATCCCTTGTTTGCGCAGTCACCTACGCTCTCGGCGATTGCTGCCAATGGAGCAGTGCGGGGGATTGTGTCGGGGCTGGGGCTCCTGAATCTGTGGATTGCGTTTCAAGACGCGGTGCGGCAAGGGACGGACAAGCAATGAGCGACGAAAAACAGGGATCAGGGGTCAGGGATCAGGGATCAGACCCGGGTGCTGTGCTGGAGCCAGAAGCAGTGGCTGCCGACGCCAAGGCTGCTGCGGAGATTCATGCCGCGGTGATTCCGGGGAACGGGGCTCCGCCGCCGCTGGAACGCGCTCCGCTGGCCTATGAGAACCCAAGCTTTCTGAACAGCGCCGACGGCCGGCTGATCCGCATAGTCGCAGAGTACATGGAGCCGCTGGCGCGGTTCCGGCGAGAACAGATTCAGGACACGGTGGTATTTTTCGGTTCGGCCCGGTTTCACGGCCGCGCGGAGGCAGACCACGAGCTCGAGTTGCTGGACAATACGGGCTCGACGCAGCCTGCTCCCAGCCACGAACAGCCGGCCAGCGCGCCGGAGATTGCCGCGGGCAAGGCGACGGACCTGCAGCGCAAACGCGCCGTGGCGGCGGTGGAGATGGCCCGCTACTACGAAGACGCGCGGCGGTTGTCCGGAATGCTGACCAAATGGGCCAAGCGGATTCCCTCGCAACGGGCACGGTTTGTGGTGATGTCGGGCGGCGGCCCGGGGATTATGGAAGCGGCCAACCGCGGCGCACACGAGGCGGGCGGCAAGACGATCGGGATGAACATCCGGCTGCCCTTCGAGCAGAGGCCAAACCCCTACATCACGCCCGCTCTGAACTTCGAGTTCCATTACTTCTTCATGCGCAAGCTCTGGTTCGCGTACCTGTCGAAGGCGCTGGTGGTCTTTCCCGGCGGCTTTGGGACGCTGGACGAGATGTTCGAGATTCTGACGTTGGCGCAAACCCACAAGCTGGCCAAGAAGATGACCGTGGTGATCTACGGGTCGGAGTACTGGAAGCGGGTCTTCAACCTGGACACGCTGGTGGATACCGGGGCGATCTCGCCGAAGGACATTGAGCTGTTCCAGTTTGCCGATACGCCTGAGCAGGCGTTCGAGATGCTCCGGCAAGGGCTGACGGAGAACTACCTGAAAGCCGAGCTGGCCGCGGGCACACTGGCCGAGAGCGAAGAGATTGCGGTGGGCGAGGATTTGATGGCTGGCTGGACGGTGGAGGATTTTCTGGGTCCGGAGTTGGCCAAGACCAGCAAGTAGCTGGAGATACAGATAAATAATTGGGAGTTTCTTGGGGTTTCGGGGGGGGATTTGTCCTTCTGTTTCCTTTTATTTCAGTTTCTCTCGTGATTCTCTTCTCAATTGAACCGGCATTCGCACCCTGTTAACCCGCCTTTGATGGTGGTATCCGATACTATCTTCGAGATTTCCAGACAGTCCGCGGAATCGAGGAGCAGTATGGCCAATTCGACCATCTCGTACCTGTGGCGTGACAAAGCGGCGCCCAAGGGTTTTCGCTCGGGTGTTTCGTTGCACAGTCACACCAACCAGTCGCAGGAAACGCTCGACTTCCTGGCAAATCTAGGCAACCAGTACCCCATCATCCGCCCACTGCTCTCACGGCTGGAACGGCGATCGGAGCAAATGCACGGGGTGCGGGTGAATTACGCGGCAAGCTATTGGACGCCGCCCATGACGCCCAAGCTGGCGTTTGACCTGGAGAGCACGCAGGTCGAGAAGCTGGACCTGGCTTCGATGGTTTCCATCACCGACCACGACAATATCAAGGCGCCGATGCTGCTGCGCACCGTTCCCAGCGCGCGGCAAATTCCGGTTTCGCTGGAGTGGAGCGCGCCGTATGGAGAACAGTCCTTCCACCTGGGCGTGCACAACCTGCCCAGTGCACGGGCCACGGAGTGGATGGAGACGCTGGAGGAATATACCGCGCACCCCAGCGATGTGCGGTTCACGGAGATTCTGGCCGCGCTGGACGCGGAACCGAATGTGCTGGTGATTTTCAACCATCCGCTGTGGGACCTTTACCTGATCGGCAAGGGAAAGCACGAGTTCCTGGTGAATGAGTTTCTGCTGAAGAACGGGAACTACTTGCACGCGCTGGAGTTGAACGGTCTGCGCACGTGGGAGGAGAACCGGGCGGTACGGCATCTGGCCGAGAAGTGGAACATGGTGCTGATTTCCGGCGGCGACCGGCATGGCGTGGAACCGAACGCCAACATCAACCTGACCAACGCCACCAGCTTTACCCAGTTCGTGCATGAAGTGCGGCGGGAAAAGAAGAGCGATGTGCTTTTTATGCCGCAGTATGCCGAGCCGTGGAAGCACCGGATTTTGCGGTCGACCATCGACGCGATTCGGCACTACCCGGAGTTTCCGCAGGGCTCGCGGACCTGGGACGAGCGCGTCTATCATCCAGACGCGAACGGCGTGATCCGGCCGCTCAGCGATTTGTGGCCCAATCGACACGCGCCGGTGGCGATGAGCTGGATCATCGGGATGGTGCAGATGATGGGCAATGGGCTGGTTTCCGGCAGCTTACGCTACGCATGGAGCGATTCGCATGAGTTGCGGCTGGCTCTCGGAGAGCATGACGGGTAAGGGCAAGATCGGAGCTAGCCGTTGTTCGCGGAGTTAGCGGCGCTAGCCGTGCGGGCCTTTGCTAACTCCGCTAACTCCGCTCCGTTGTACGTAGAATGAAATAGGTTTGAGATTCCAGCGATCGAGATGAATGAACGAATGCCGCGCGTGGCCTACTTCCCCGACTCGTTTCACGAGGTGAACGGGGTCGCTCACACCAGCCGCCACTTTGAGGCCTTTGCGCGGCGGCGGAATCTGCCCTTTTTGTGCGTGCGCGCCGGAGACCGCGAGCAGGCCCTCACCGAAGACGGCAACGTGTGGACGCTGGAGCTGCCGCGCGGCTTCCTTTCCTTTGCTCTCGAAAAAGACTTGCGCTTCGACCCGGCGTTTCTGCGCCACATTCCGCTGATCGGCGAAGTGCTGGAGCGGTTCAAGCCGGACCTGATTCACATTACGGGTCCCAGCGAGGTGGGAATGCTGGGCGCGGGACTGTCGCACCACCTGGGGCTGCCTCTGGCGGCCAGTTGGCACACCAATGTGCATGAATATCTGGCCCGGCGGTCGGGCTGGTTCCTGCGGTTTTTGCCGGAACGCCAGTCGGCTGCCACAGGCCAGAAGATCGAAGACCTGACCATGGCCGCGGCGGCGAAGTTTTATTCCATTGCGCAGGTTCTGTTTGCGCCCAATCCCGAGCTGTGTGTTCTGCTGGAGCGGACCACGGGAAGGCCCTGCCACCTGATGCCGCGGGGAGTGGACGCGGAGCTTTTCCATCCCTCCAAGCGCGCCCGGAGTCCCGAGGACCGCGACCAGATGCTGGGGTTCGTGGGACGGCTCTCGGTGGAGAAGAATGTTGCCCTGCTGGCCAAAGTGCAGGAGGAACTGGAAGCGATGGGGCACAAGAGCTTCCGGTTTCTGATTGTGGGCCACGGTGCCGAAGAGGGCTGGCTACGGGAGCGATTGCCGCGGGCGGAGTTCACCGGAGTCTTGCGCGGGGAAGAGCTTTCGACGGCGTACGCGAATATGGACCTGCTGGTTTTCCCTTCGCACACCGACACGTTTGGGAATGTGGTGCTGGAGGCGCTGGCGTCGGGCGTTCCGGCGATTGTGACTCCGGACGGAGGGCCGTGCACGATTGTGCGCGACGGCGAGACGGGGCGGATTGTGGCGGATGAAGGCTTTGCCGCCGCAGTGGCCGGTGTGCTGGGCGACCCGGCGAAACACGCGGAGATGCGATTGGCGGCGCGGAGTTATGCGCTTACGGCCAGTTGGGACTCGGTGTTTGAAGGGGTGTATGCGGGGTACGAGGCGATCTTGCCGGTGAGCAGGGAAACCGCCAAGATCGGATAAGGTACAAAGGCCCAGATGTACTGGAGCGGAACCGGAGTAGCTGTACTCACGAGGCAACCGCTCCCAGTGGCTTTTTCCCCAAGAAATGGCCCCCAATGTCCCTTTTTGAAGGCCACGCCTACACCTGTTCCGCTCTGGAGAACAAAGTCTTCGTCGTGAGCAGCTCTTTTGCAGATCATTGCAACCACCCCGCGCACAATCAAGATAGGCGGCGGTTCAAGATGTCAGGGGATGGAACCGTTCCAAACCCCTCGACGGGGTACTTTTTTCGGGGGTAAATTCACTTTCTCTTCGCTTTTTATCTTTTAAGTGGTTAAAATTAAAATACTTACAAAACATAAAAAGAAAGATTTGCACAGCAAAAAGCACTAAGTTTGGTGCAGAATGAGGCCAAAAACGGGGTAAAACGGCCCGAAAATGGATCAAGATTTAGCTTTTTTGACGTTTTTTGGCTGCTTTTTAGAGGTACAGCGATTGTGGAACCGCTCTAATGGGCCAGGCCTTTCCCAGTGGTCCTCGAACGAGGGCCGATGTGCGAAGAAGACCCCTAACCCTAAAGCCTCACAGGAATCGAGCAGGCGCGAGCTAGCTCTTCCTGGAGGTTACGGCTGCGAACTCGGTTACCTTCTGGGTGACCCGCTTGCTGCCGCAGTGAGGGCACTCAATGCCGCCCTTTTCAAGCTCCGCCATGTGGAGATCCTTGGTGAATTCCTTGTCGCAATCCTGACATAGAAAAACGTATTGGCACATGGTCATTCTCCGGGCATCATGATAGTCCTGCGCTTGCCGGTCGAGAATGAAAAAATGGAGCAAATGCGTTCAGGGACGGGGCGACGGAAGAAGCCGGCCGGTGCGCAGATCGAGGGCGAAGGGCGTCTCGCGGTCGGTCATCATCTCCCATCCCCGGCCGTGCAGGACGCCGGAGTCGATGGTGGTGATAGTGAGGCCCTCGTCGGAAAGCTTCTGCGACTGCCAGACTTCGCCTTGCCGGCCCCAGGCGAGGATGCCGTGGTGGCCAACAAAGAGGAGCAACTCCTCGGCGAGCACGGGGCGCACCTCCAAAACCGGCCGGTAGGGGAGCATGGTGAAGCGTTTCGGGGCGGTGGTGTCGATGAGGTAGGCGTAGCCGCCGGAGACGGCGCATATTTCTTCTGGATTTGGACACGCCCACAGGCCGGTGGGAACAGCGGGGTCTCGAAAACCGAGGGCGCAGGTGGCCAGGAAAAGCTGAGCGGAGGGCGATTGCCCTGGACGGACCAGCACTTCTAGCGCACCGCGCTCTACTTCTTCTGCCTGGAGGGGATAGACGAAGTGGCGCGGGGGCAGGATGAGGGGGCGCGCGGGCAAAACCTCAGCTTCCCAGGTGCGGGGGAAGCTGAGGTCGACGGTGAGAGTGGGAGTGGTCACGGGCGCCTAGACCCCGACGAAGCGCTCGATGCGGTCGCGGATGCTGGGGATGGCGAGGCCGAGAGCTGCGCCGTCTTCGATGAGGGGGATCAGCTTGTCGAACTCAGGGCCGGAGTGAGAACCGGTGAGGGCGACGCGGACGGGGTGGAAGAGTTCCTTGCCCTTGACGCCGGCGGCGGCTTTGACTTCGTTCATCCAGGCTTTGAAGACCTCCGGAGCGACGGGGCCGGAGTGAGCGCGGATGCGGTCGGCCATCTCGGCGAGAACGGTGCGGGCCGAGTCGGCAGCCAGAATCGCGGCGTTCTCCTCGTTGGCGTGGGCAGCTTCAGGGTCGAAGGCGAAGAAGAGAGCGGCCTTGGACGGAAGTTGGTCAAGGTGATCGACGGAAGGAACCAGGAGTGCGAGCAGGCGCGTGAACCAGTCCTTGATGGGCTCCGAGGCGGAGTCGTGCGGGGGCAACTGGCCGGCAAAGTAGGGCCAGGCCAGAGCGGCGAGGCGATCCGGTTCGGCCTCTTTGAGGTAATGGCGGTTGAGCCAGTTGAGCTTGTCGAAGTCGAAGATGGCCGGGCTGGGGGTGACGCGCTCCAGGGAAAAGGCCCGGGTCAACTCGGGCAGGGTGAAGGTTTCCGTCTTTCCGTCTTCTGCGCCCCAGCCGAGGAGGGCCAGATAGTTGACCAGGGCTTCGGGAAGGTAGCCCATCTCGCGGAAAGTCGAAATCGAGGTGGCGCCGTGGCGCTTGGAGAGGCGCTCGCGGTCCGCGCCGAGGATGGTGGAGAGGTGGGCGAATTCGGGGACCGGCCAGCCGAAAGCCTCGTAGATGGCCACCTGCTTGGGGGTGTTGGAGATGTGGTCGTCCCCGCGGATGACGTGGGTGATCTGCATGAGCGCGTCGTCAACGGTGACCACGTAGTTGTAGACCGGGACGCCCGCCGAGATGCTGCTGGCGGAGCGGACCAGGATGGGGTCGCTGACCGACTCGGGAGCGAACTCGACCGGACCGCGGACCAGATCGTGGAAGCGTAGGGGGTGGTCTTCGATCTTGAGGCGGACGGCGAAGGCCCTGCCGGCGGCAAGGTTTTGGTCGATTTCCGTGGCGCTCAGAGCGCGGCAGCGGCCGGAGTAGACCTGGGGACGGTGTTCGGCGATGGCCTGCTGCCGTTCGGCTTCGAGCTCTTCCGTGGTGCAGAAGCAGCGGTAGGCTTTGCCTTCGGCGAGGAGGTGCTCGGTGTGGGCGGCGTAAATCTCCAGGCGCTCGGACTGGCGGTAGGGGCCAAAGGCGCCCTTTTCGGGAGCATCGGGCCCGGCGGCGGGACCTTCGTCCCAGTCCATGCCCATCCAGCGGAGGTCTTCCATGAGCTGGGTCTCGTAGCGGACTTCAGAGCGCTCGAGATCGGTGTCCTCGATGCGGAGGAGGAATTTGCCGCCGGTGCGGCGGGCGAAGAGCCAGTTGTAGAGAGCTGTGCGTGCATTGCCGACATGGAGAAGGCCGGTGGGGGAAGGGGCAAACCGGACACGGGGTATGGTGGTCATGACATTACTGATGATAGACGGTCGCGAGGAGTGAGGAGACAGAGCAGAAACTTCAAGTTAGACGGCCTCCGACCGCAAAGTTGAGCTGACAGCCATTTGGAATCAAGAGAAATGCTCCCAGCCGTGGGATTGGAGGGGCTGCGGACCCTGGGGCGTGAGGAGGTTGATTTGCGGCTGGCCGGGGCGGGGCTTGAGGATGCGGCCGATGCGGGTGACGGGGACGCCGGCGATGGAGCGGGGCTGGCGGGCTGAGGCAGGGGCAGTGAAGAGCAGTTCGTAGTCCTCGCCGCCGTGAAGGGCCTGAGCGAGGGTTGCGCCGGGGTGAAGGGGCAGGGCGGCCGAGTCCACTTCGGCGGCGACGCCTGACTCCTGGCAGAGGTGTGCGAGGTCGGTGGAGAGACCGTCGCTGAGATCGAGGGCGGCGGAGGCCAGGCCGCAACGCTGGAGCCAGAGGCCCTGGGCGAGGCGCGGCTCGGGGTAAAGGTGAGGGGCGAGCTGGGCGGCGAGGTTCTTGGGAATGCGCGGAGGTTGTGAAAGGGCCGGCTGAGTCTGGGCCACGTTTGGCGTTCCGGCCAGTTCGGCAAGGAGGGAAAGTCCGGCGGCGGCTCCGCCGAGGGCGCCGGTGACGTAGAGCAGATGGCCGGGGCGAGCGCCGGAGCGGAGCAGGGCACGGCCGCGCGGGACGGCTCCCACCAGGACGATGTCGGCGACGGCAAGGGGGGATTCGGCCAGGTCGCCTCCGGCCAGGGGCGTCTTGTGGACCGCGGCCAGGGCCAGAAGCCCGTCGAGGAAGCCGTTCACCCAGGCGGGCTTCCGGCCGTGAGCCACGGTGAGCGGTCGCGGCAAGCCCAGGGAAAGAAAGGCGGCTACGGGACGGGCTCCCATGGCGGCCAGATCGCTGAGACCGCGCGCCAGGGCGCGGTGGCCGACCGACTCCGGGGAGTGCCAGTCGAGGCGGAAGTGGCGGCCGGCGATGGAGAGGTCGGTGGTGACGGCCAGCTCTTCGCCGGGACGATGGGCGAGCAGGGCGCAGTCGTCGCCGATGCCGAGGCGGAGGCCGCCGTGGGAGGCGCGGGCTGTGCGGCTGCGAATTTCAAGCAGGATGGCGCGTTCGCCCTGGCCAGCGGGGGTTCCGGAATCGGATTTCTTGCTGCGCATTGAACCAGAATAGGACAAAAGGGGCAGGATTTAGCCCGGCCGAGGGTCGCGGAAGCAGGAGAAAGCGCCGAATCTGTATCCAACGGACCAGCATTGGCTGGTTTAATTCGTTGACCCGGCCCCAGGGGTCTGTTAGCCTTGACAGGCGTTCCGCGGAGTATGTTCGCGGGGACGTCTACAGATTCTAAATGCCTTGCGCTTTCTTATGAGTACTTGGCGAATTGCGGCCCTGCAGCGGCAGGGATGAAAGGCAAAAATGCTACGCAAGCGCTATTACATTCTTTTTGTCGCCAGAGATGACGACGGGCGGGTTCGAAAGATTTCTCTGCCCATTCAATATGTGTACGGATTTGTTGCCGCGGCTGTGGTGGGAGCCTTCACGATTGTGGGGCTGGCCGGCTCCTATACGCGCATGCTGCTGAAAACCGAAAGCTACAACCAGGTGCGGCAGGAGCGGGAGACGCTGCGCAAGGACTACAAGCAGATGGCGCAGATCGCGCACGACCGCGATGTGCAGGTGGCCTCGCTGGGCGCCCTGGCGAATGAAGTAACCGCGCTCTACGGACTGCGGCAGAACAAGATGGCATCGGCCAAGGCGGGGACTGCGGCCGCGGCGGCAGCGGCTCCCACACCGACCACTCTGGCACTGACGGACGAAGTGGACCAGCAACAGGTGAAGCTCTCCATCGACCAGTTTTACGCACTGCGCACGCAGGCGCTTTCCGGCCGGGTTTCCCGCGCGCTGGAGGGAGGGCTCTCGCCCGCCTTTGCAGGCGACTGGACGACGCTGGCGGATGCACCTTCGATCTGGCCGGTTGAAGGACGCGTAGGCTCCAGCTTCGGTCAGCGGGAAGATCCCTTCAACGGAGAAGGCAAGTTTCACTCCGGCATCGACATCGAGGCGTCCTACGGGACACCGGTACGGGCGGCAGCCGACGGCTTCGTGACTGGAGCCAACATGGGCGCCGGCTACGGACGCGAAGTGGTGCTGGATCATGGCCACGACGTGCTGACGGTTTATGGACATTTGTCGGCGATGGCGGTGGTGCCTGGGCAGCATGTGATGCGCGGCCAGGTGATCGGCTATGTGGGCCAGTCGGGACGCGCTACCGGACCGCACCTGCACTATGAAGTGCGCGTGCACAATGTTCCCGTGAATCCGCACAAGTATATGCGCAGCAGCTATGAACAACTGGCGCTGAGCGACCCCTCGGCCGTGGCTCCGAAGAAATAGTTCTGTCGAATCGGTTGAAGACCAGAAGCGGCTCCCGGAAAGACCGGGAGCCGCTTCTGTTTGGGAGCTGCTGGCGTGGGGCGGAAGGGGAGGAGTTAGCGTCGTTAGTCGCGCTGCACGCGTGTTAATGGAGCTGGCGGTCTACCTGTCTCGGGTTTTTGGTAACTCCGCCAACTCCGCTAACCACGCTAACTCCGCACTTCTGTTACTTGCCTGTATAACTCACGTGCCAGATGGAGCGGGAGCCGTCGTCGGAGACGAAAAGGGAGCCGTCCTTGGCTTCGGCGACGCCGACCGGGCGGCCCCAGACCGTGCCGTCGGGGAGAACGAAGCCGGTGAGGAAGTCTTCGTACTCGCCGGTGGCGTGACCGTCCTTCATGGGCAGACGGATGACCTCGTAGCCGGTACGCTGGGCGCGGTTCCAGGAGCCGTGCTCGGCGGCGAAGCCATCGCCTTTGAATTCAGCCGGGAACTGGGAGCCCTCGTAGAAGAACATTTCGAGCGAAGCGAAGTGGGGGTTCACCAGAATGTCTGGGGTGAGGACCTTGGACTGCAACTCGGGGTGCTTGCCGGGATGGCGCGGGTCCTGGAGGCCGCCCGAGGGGCCATGGAAGTAGAACCACGGCCAGCCGTAAAAGCCGCCCTCTTGGACGTGAGTCACGTAGTCGGGGACGAGGTTGTTGCCCAGGCCATCCCGCTCGTTGGTGGAGCACCAGAGCTCGCCGGTGAGGGGGTTGATGGCCTCGCCGACGCAGTTGCGCAGCCCCCAGGCGTAGACTTTCACGAATTTGCCCTCGGGGGTGAACTCGAGCACATCGGCGCGGTGGAGTTCTTCGGGGTGGGTGTCGGTATCGTCCACGTTGGAGTGGGAGCCGACGGAGGCGAAGAGGCGTGAGCCGTCTTTCGAGAAGATCACGTCGCGGGTCCAGTGGCCTCCACCGCGCAGGCGTCCGCCGCCGGGCAACTCGGCCAGGTTCACCGCGGCACCGCGGGCCTGGAGATCGCCGTCCTGGTAGGGAAAGCGGACGATGCCGTCTGTGTCGCCGACGTAGACCCAGGCGGGATGGGCCCCGGCGGGGTAGAAAGCGATGCCGAAGGGCTGGTGCAGCCCGGTGGCGAAGACCGAGACCTGTGCAGCTTTGCCGTCGGTGCCCACGCCGCGAAAGACCTTGATTTTGCCGGTTTCGCTTTCGGCCAGAAAGAGGTCGCCGTTGGGGGCGGTACGGAGCAGGCGGGGATTGTCGAGGCCGGTGGCGTAGAGCGTGACCTTGAAGCCCTTGGGGGCGGCCGGCCAGGCGCTGGCCGGCCGCCCCCAAGGGCTTCAAGGT
>Ga0224529_1000982_pt1 | contig 19004 bp, 17 predicted proteins | sample CBST50metaG_FD_179893 | JGI IMG/M metagenome (GOLD analysis project Ga0224529, IMG submission 179893) | Peat soil microbial communities from Stordalen Mire, Sweden - C.B.S.T50 | ecosystem: Environmental > Terrestrial > Soil > Wetlands > Peat | place: Sweden: Norrbotten County, Stordalen Mire... | reverse complement strand
AGAGATGTCCAATCCCAGGCAAACCACGCGCTCATCACCGCCGTTTTCAGCGAGCGACTGGCCGAAGCCCTTGCGGGTGGGTTCCATCTTGACCTGCATGGCGTCGCCGGCATTCCACCAGAAATCGCGGGAGAACTTGGGCATTTTGGCTTCCAGCTCACGATCCATGCGCGCCTGGTAGCTTTTCGCCTGATTGAGCAACTGATCGACGGGAATGCGCTCGGTCAGCCCCAACTCCTTCAACGAAGCGTCCAGTTCGGCGCGGTTCGGCACCTTGCCGTGCCAGCCAGCCACATTCTCCATGAAGCTGACACCCTTGCCCTTGATTGTCTTGGCGAGGATAACGACCGGCTTGCCCACAACGGCCTTGGCCTTATCGAAGGCCTGGACCAACTGCTTCATGTCGTGGCCATCAACGTGGATGACTTCCCAGCCAAAGGAGGCGTACTTCTCGTCGAGCGGCTGGACTTGCATGACATCCTTGACCAAGCCATCAATCTGGAGGCCATTGACGTCGATCACGGCGATGATGTCATCCAGATGGAAGTGCCCGGCTTCCATGGCAGCTTCCCAAACCTGGCCCTCCTGCTGTTCGCCGTCGCCCATCAAGCAGAAGATTTTATGTTTCTTGCCGTTGATTCTGGCGGCCAGCGCCATGCCTACGGCAATACTCAGACCCTGCCCCAGGGAGCCCGAGGAGACCTCGACGCCAGGCAGTTTCAACCAATGCGGATGGCCCTGCAAGCGCGCGTGGAGCTTGCGCAGCGTTACCAACTCGTCGATGGGGAAAAAGCCCGCGAAGGCCAATCCGGCATAGAGCGCTGGAGCCTTGTGCCCGGCGGACCAGAGGATGCGGTCACGATCGGGCCAAGTGGGATTTTTGGGGTCCTGCTGGGCGACATGGAGGTAAAGCGCGGCAGTAATATCCATGATCGAGAGCGTGCCGCCAGCGTGCCCCGAACCTGCCGCGCAAAGCGCCAGCAGATTATAGCCGCGCATCAGGTTGGCGGCTTCCTTGAGCTGTTCGACCGAATAATCCCGGATTACCTTTCCGGTTGCTGAATCCATGAGGGCCATAGCCTTCTCCTTTGCGCGGGAATCAAATCCGCGCACTTTTGTTCAACCAAGCCAAGAAGAACGGAACGCTGGAAATCCCATCCTTGCCGCAAAAACAAGGCCGCGGCAAGGATGAGGCCCAGCGAATCGGTTATAGGTTCTGCTTCGTCCACTTATCGAGGCGAACGAGCGCCTCTTGCAGGTTTTCAAGCGAATTGGCCACGCTGAAGCGCAGGTACCCTTCGCCGAACTCGCCGAAGGACGTGCCGGAAAGCGCCGCGACTCCAGCTTGCTCGAGCAGCGCATCGGCCAAAGGCTTGGACTTCCATCCCGTCTTGGTGATGTTGGGGAAGGTGTAGAACGCGCCCTTGGGCTGGCGGCAGGAAAAGCCCTTGATCTTATTCAGCCCGGCGACGAAGACCTCGCTGCGGTGCTTGAATTCAGCGCACATATGACCCACCGGGCTTTGATCTCCAGTGATTGCCGCGATTCCCGCCATCTGAGTAAAGCTGGCGGTGCAGGAGTTTGAATTGGTCATCAGGCGCGTCATCTGCGTCGCAAGATCGGTGCGCATGACGCCGTATCCCATGCGCCAGCCGGTCATTGCGTAAGTCTTCGAGAAGCCGTCGAGAATAATCGTGCGTTCCTTCATGCCGGGGATCGAGGCGATGGAGAAAGGCTCGCCTTCAAAGAGCAGACGGCTGTAGATTTCGTCCGAGAGCACCATGATGTTGCGGTCGCCAATGATTTCAGCAACCTTCTCAATGTCTGTGCGGGGCATGACGCCGCCGGTGGGATTCTGCGGAGAGTTGAGGATGATGAGCTTGGTGTGGGGGGTGATAAGCCCGGCCAGTTCGTTGACATCCAACGTGAAATCGCGCTCCTCGCGCAACTGGATGGGAACAGCCTTGCCACCTACGTAGTTGATCATCGACTCGTAGATGGGGAAGCCCGGATTGGGATAGATGACCTCATCCCCTTCATCGATCAACGAGAGCATCGTATAGAAGATGATGGGCTTTCCACCAGGAACGACCACGACTTCATCCGGGGAAACCTCGATGGAACGCGTGCGGCCAATATAGTCGGCGATGGTTTTGCGCAGTTGAGGCAGGCCGGCCGAGGGGCCATAGTGAGTCCAACCGTGGTGGAGGGCATCCACGGCCGCTTCCACCACATTGGAGGGCGTATCGAAATCGGGCTCCCCGATTTCCACGTGAATGATGTTCTTGCCCTGGGCCTCGAGCGCCTTCGCCTTGGCGAGGACTTCAAAAGCAGTTTCCGTGCCCAACCGCGCCATGCGGCTAGACAAACGCAAATCATACTGAGACGACTGTGTCATAATGACTGACGCTCCTGTAAGCCGGTAAAACCGGCAAAATCGCGTCCATGTGGATCAAGCGCTATTCCAGATGGACAACCTGTGAAGCTACACCACGCTCTAGAGAAATCTACTTGAGGCACACAACAGATAGGAATACGATTTGTATGATACTTTTGTGTATCCTCCGAACTCTATTAGGTCGCAAATGACAGACACCTTAGAAATTACCAAGCTGCTCGACCCCATCGGATGGCACATTCTGGCTGAACTCCAGAACGACGCACGCATCCACTTTTCTGAACTGGGCCGACGGGTTGGTCTCTCGACACCGGCTGTCATCGAGCGGGTCCACCGCATGGAAGAGGCTGGACTCATCACCGGATACCGCGTCGAAATCGATCGCCAGAAGGTTGGACTGCCCGTCTGTGCGTTTATTCGCGTCCGCGTCATCGGGAACTCGATTTCCCGCGTTATCGCCGTAGCCCGCGAGATGCCGGAGGTCTACGAATGCCACCACATCGCCGGAGAGGACACTTTTCTGCTGAAAGTCTGCGTTCCCACGTCCGAGGCCCTGGAAAATACCATTAAAAAGTTCATGCCGTATGTCACCACCACCACGATGCTCGTTTTATCCTCGCCCATTACCCGGCGAGCGATCGAGCCTCTGGAGTAGGCCGCAAAAAACACTCAAGACAGCTTCGGTTGCACGGGGAGCTTGAAGCCACGTAGTGTTGATTCATGCCTGAAAATCCCTCTCAACCCGATCCGACGAATCTTGATCTTGAATCCCTGGCTGCCGATGTGGTGGCGCTGGCCGTGAAAGCTGGCGCCAGCGACGCCGAGGTGGTGGCGCGCGAGGGCGACGAATTCAGCGTGAATGTGCGCATGGGGCAGGTGGAGACGCTGAAGGAGTCCGGCTCGCGGGGGTTGGGGCTGCGGGTGTTTCTGGGCACGCGTTCGGCTTCGACCTCGACCAGCGACCTGACAGCGGAGGGACTCCGGCAACTGGTGGAGGGCGCGCTGGCGCTGGCCAAAGTGACCGAGGAAGATCCCTTTACGGGGCTGCCGGAGCGCGCGGAATTTGGCTCACTCGCAGGCGACCTGCACCTCTACGACGAGGATGTGTACTCGCTCAGCGGGCCGGAGCGGATCGAGTGGGCACGGCGGGCGGAAGCGGCGGCGCTTGCTGCCGATCCGCGCATCACGAACTCCGACGGCGGCAGCTTTGATGCGGCCACCGGGCGGAAGGTGCTGGCCAACTCGCGGGGCTTTGCGGGCGGCTACCGGGCGAGCTACGCCGGGGTCTCGGCAGCTCCGCTGGCCGTGGATGTGAATGGCGCGATGCAGCGCGACGGTTGGTGGTCAAGCGCGCGGCGGCTCAAGGACCTGGAATCGCCTGAGGCGATTGGCAAAGAAGCGGCGCGGCGAACCCTGCGCCGGCTGGGCGCGCGGCGCGTGGCTACGCAGCGGGTTCCCATCGTCTTTGCACCAGAGGTGGCGCAAACGCTGATCGGCTCAGTCTTCGAGGCCGCCTCGGGCGACTCAATCTGGCGCAGCGCATCTTTCCTGGCTGGCCGCCTGGGTGAACAGATTGCCGCACCAGGCCTGACAATCATCGACGACAACACCATGCTGCTGCCCACGGGGATGGGCGGCTTCGGGACGTCTCCTTTTGACGGCGAAGGGCTGCCCTCGCTGCGTACGGTGGTGGTGGAGAATGGCGTGTTGCGCAACTACCTGCTGAACACCTACACGGCCCGCAAACTGGGCATGAAGTCCACACATAACGCCTCGCGCGGACTGGCCGGAACGCCGGGGATCGGCTGCGGCAACCTTTACCTGGAGCCGGGTACGTTGACGCCGGAGGAGATTCTGGCCGATGTGCCGGCGGGGCTCTATGTTACCGGCCTGATGGGCTTTGGCGTGAATGTGGTTACGGGCGACTACTCCCGCGGCGCGACGGGTTTGTGGATTGAGAACGGGCAACTGACCCACGCCGTCGAAGAGGTGACCATTGCCGGGAACCTGGCTGAGATGCTCAAGAACGTGACGGCCATCGGCAACGATCTGGAGTTCAGAGGCGCGGTGGCCTCGCCTACGCTGCGGATTGACGGCATGACCATCGCGGGGAGCTAGTTCTCTGACAGGATGAATTCGTTCCTTTGAGATCCTCGTTCCCACATCTCAAAATCGAGATGTGGGGCACCCAGCGTGTTAGCGGAGTTAGCAGAGTTTGAGTTGGATGGAAGGGGCGGAGCCGGCGGAATGGGGAGTTCGAAACAGAGTTCCGAGATTGCGATGCAGCAGATCGCCTTTGACCCGGCGGACGCCAGGGCTACTCTGGCAAAACTGCCGGAATCGTCGGCGGTCTTCGCGCTCTATGGCGCGGAGGCACATGCGGAGCCTTACATCGGCCACACGCCCAACCTGCGCGGACGGCTGGAACGGCTGTTGCAGCCCTCGGCGAAACACCCGCGGCGATTGCAGTTGGCCGGGCGCGTGCGGCAGATTCGCTGGCGGCTGACCGGCTCGGAGTTTGAATCACTGCTGGCGCAGTTTTCACTCCTGGAAAAGGTATACGGACCGAAGGTCCTGGAAAGAATGCACCTGGGGGCGCCAAGCTTTATTCGCTTTCTGGGCGGCAACGCTTATCCGCGCATTGCGATTACAAATCACCCCAGCCAGCGCGAGGCCGGTTGGGCGTATGGGCCGTTTCAATCGCGGACAGCGACGGAACGCTATGCCGACGAGGCGCTCAAACTGTTTTTACTGCGGCGCTGCACGGAGGAGTTGGACCCCAACCCCAATCATCCTGGCTGCATCTACTCGGAGATGAAGAAGTGCCTCGCACCCTGCTACAAGGGCTGCACTGACGAACGCTACGCCGAGGAGGCCGCGGCGGTGGAGCAATTTTTGGCCACGCGGGGCGAAAGCCGGTTGATCACGATCCGCACCCAGCGCGATGAGGCTTCAGCAAAGCTGGAATTCGAGGCCGCCGCGGCACTCCACGCGGAGGTGCAGCGCGTGGAGAGCGTGAGGGCCCTGGCTCCCGAACTGGTTCGCCCGCTCAGCCAGCTTCGGGCGGTGGTGCTGCAAGCCTCGGCGAACCCTGGCGAGGTGGCAGTTTTTCTCTTTGAAAATGGCCGGCTAAGCGGGCCGGTTGGCTTTTCGACTTTGGGCATGAGAATCCAGAATGAGCAGTCCGGTTCGACTTCGCTGTTTGCGCATCCGATGGCGATTGTGCCGATTCCGGAGGAGACAGGGAACAGGGATCAGGGATCAGAGGGTAGGGAGAGCGAGGCGGCGGACGAAGCAAGGGCTGCCTTGCCAGCTAAAGCCGCACGTGGCGCGCTCGAAGCGCGGATGGACGCCGTGCTGGCCGCGCTTGGAAAGGCTTCAGGCACAGTGTCGCCGACCCTCCGCCAGGGGCATCTGGCGTTGCTCAAACGCTGGTATTATCGCCCAGAAGCGCGCCGCACCGGGGAGATTTTCTTTGCTGATGGCGAAGGGCGCTGGCCGGTGAAAACCATGCTGCGCGGCGTGGGACGGGTGTTTGCCAGCCGGTTCAAGACTCCGACGGCTGAATGAACGAAAGACGATGTGTCCCGCCTTGCGACAAAAACAAGAACGTCGCAAGGATGCGGCACCTAAATGGCGATGTGGAGCTTCCTCCCCATCGCAGACTGCCGTGCGTCCGCGCTGATACACTGGCCGTGCAAGGAAATGTATGCGGAGAAGCCATGATTGAGCTGCTGCCATCGATACTTTCAGCGGATTTCGCGCGCCTGGCTGATCAGGTTGCCATGGCCGAGCGGGGCGGCGGCACGGTGATCCATGTGGACGTGATGGACGGCCATTTTGTGCCCAACATTACGATTGGACCGCTAGTGGTGAAGAGTCTGCGCAAAGTGACCGCGCTGCCGCTGGACTGCCACCTGATGATCGAGAACCCGGACGAATTTATCCCCGCCTTTGCCGAGGCCGGGGCCGACTGGGTGAGCGTCCACTACGAGGCCTGCCGGCACCTGCATCGTTCGCTGGAGCTGATTGCCCAGCACGGCATGAAGCCGGGGGTGGTGGTGAATCCGGCCACCCGCGTCGATCTGCTCGTGGATATTCTGCCCATGGTTCACCATGTGCTGGTGATGAGCGTGAATCCGGGCTTCGGCGGACAGAAATTCATTGAATTCTCGCTGGATAAGATCCGGCGGCTGGCCAGTTTGCGCCAGGAACTGGGGCTGGCATTTAGAATCGAAGTGGACGGCGGCGTGGCTCACGATACGGTGGAGCGCATCGTCCAAGCAGGTGCGGAGCTGCTGGTGGCCGGAAACGCTGTTTTTGGAGCGGGGCAACCGGAAGCGAATGCGCGCGCGCTGCTGGCCCAGGCTCGCGAGGCCGCGGGCGAATAGATCTCTGACCGGATGAAGAAGTTTCATTGGGTTTGTGGTTTCCCACATCTCAAAATCGAGATGTGGGGCACCCAATGATTGATGGTACAAAATCAAGCGGTCAGAGAACTCGTTGAGTATTGCGCGTAAGAAACTGAGATTATCGGGAATTGGCTTGCGGCCTGTCGACGGGCCGCAGCCGCAATGAGGTGGTATGAACCGGTTGACGAGGAAGATTGCCGCGGTAGTCCTGGCGGTTCTGGTATTGGGCACAGTTTCAGTCCAGGCCAAGGAAAAGAAGCCCAAGCACAAGAAGCACGAGGACTTGAGCGCCAATCCGCTGGCCAAGTTGAGTTCCAAGCAGCCCGACAAAGAGCTCTTCGACAAGGCCATGATCGCCATGAAGAAGAATCGCTTCGATGTGGCGCGGCTTGACCTGCAGACCATGCTCAACACCTATCCCGACTCCGAATACCGGATGCGCGCCAAGCTGGCGGTGGGCGACAGTTGGTTCAAGGAGGGCGGCACCGCGGCTCTGACCCAGGCCGAGGCCGAGTACAAGGACTTCATCACCTTCTTCCCCCAGGCTCCCGAAGCCGCCGAGGCGCAGATGAAGGTGGGTGACATCTACTACCAGCAGATGGAGAAGCCGGACCGCGACTATACGAATGCCCAGAACGCCGAGCGGGAGTACCGGGCGATGATTAATATGTTCCCCGACTCGTCGCTCGTACCCCGCGCCAAGCAGAAGCTGCGCGACGTGCAAGAGGTTCTGGCCGAACGCGAGACGCAGATCGGCCTTTACTACGGGAGCCGGGAGAACTTCTCGGCCTCGATTGCCCGCTTGGAAACCGTGGTGGATACCTACCCGCTTTACTCCAAGAGCGACCAGGCGCTGCTGGGCATCGGAGATGCCTTTGCCGGCGAAGCCCATTCCATCCAGATTGCGCCCAACCTTCCCGGCGCGATCAAGGAGCGGCTGCGCGCAAGCTACCAGGACCGGGCCGCCGAAGCCTACGCGAAGGTGATCACGCGCTATCCCATGGCTCCGCACGTGGAGGATGCGCGCGACCGGCTGGTGGCCATGAACCGCCCCGTTCCCGAGCCGACCGAGGCCGCGGTTGCCGAGAACGACGCCGAAGAGAAAAGCCGCCAGCCCTTGCGCTTTACCGACAAGACCTTCGACATCATCAAGCACGGACCCTCAGTGGTTGAGGCTGTGCATGTGGGCGAGCCCAGCCTGGAAGACCCCAAGCGCACCCTTGCACCCGATGTGACCAAGCAGAACATTGCGCTGTTTGCCGCAGCCATCAACGCCGGCAAGCCTGCCGCCCCGGCCGGAGTAGTCACGCCCACCGGCCCCAATGAACCGCCCCGCAGCGATCAGCCCTCCCAGGCGCCTTTGCAGCTTGAGAAGCCGGAGGGCGGCACCGGCGTAGGCGTCCAGGTGGTGAGCGCGCCCGCAGCCGACCCGAACGCCGTCATCAAGCAGGTAGGCCCCGCCAACATCGCCGTGCCCGCCGCTGAAAAGCCGGCCGAGGCTCCCGATCAGGTGAATGACATCAAGTCCGGCACGACGCCGGCTCAGTCCTCCGTGGACGGCAAGAAGAAGAAGCCCAAGGCTGATCTGGGCGACGAATCTTCAAGCAAGAAGAAAAAGAAAAAGGGCATCTCCAAGCTGAACCCGTTCTAAGCTGACAACCGATTCAAAAACAAGAAGGGCCGCTTCCCAACCGGGGCGGCCTTTCTTCGGCTTCGCCGCAATTTGTCGCAGGGGGAGCCCTGTGCTACATCTTGAACAGAGATGAATATGCCGGCCCTTAACCTCACTCCAGAAATGAACTCCCTGCTTGCCCATTTGAACGAACTAGCCTCGATTGCGCCGTCTTTGGACGAACTGGAGACAGGCGTCGCCAAGGCCATCGCCGGGCAGTTTCCTTATTACAACTGGACCGGGTTTTATATGCTCGACCCGGACGATCCGGAGACGCTGGTTCTGGGTTCCTTCGTCGGCGAGCCGACCCCGCACGTGCGCATCCCCGTCAAGGAAGGGATTTGCGGCGCAGCGGTCGCGTCAGGGCAGACGGTGGTGGTGGACGACGTGAACGCGGACCCGCGCTATCTTTCCTGCTCGATCCGGACAAAATCCGAAATTGTTGTTCCCATCCATGCGCATGGCAGGATTGTTGGAGAAATCGACATCGATAGCCATGCACAGGCCGCTTTCACGGGCATCGACCGTGCGTTTCTCGAAGAGGCGGCGCGGATTGTCGGGGGCTGGGTGGAGAGGCATTGAGCCTATGGAAGGTCATTTCCGTTGTGGATTGACAGAAATGTATCCCACGCCCTATATCGCCTATTCTGTCTGTTCCTATTCCGGCGAACGGAACCAACGATAAAAATCCTGCGTAATAGCAAGATATGCAGTGCGTGAGTACATTAAGCTGGAGCGGGATGGGACTGGGGACACTGGCCAGCCACCCCAGTGACGAGGACCTGGAAGTCCGGCGGGAGGAAGCCGCCGCTTCAAGGACGCTCGCGATTCCAGACGGCCAAGGGCTTGCGCATGGTTCCGTTCAAACCGGCAAAAGCCTTGCGGCGATTGCCGGTTCAGCGCGCGGGGAGGCAGCTTCACTGGAAATCGACTGGTCCCAAATCGTCCGCCGCTGCATGGACGGAGATTCCAGCGCATGGGCTGAGTTGGTTCGCGCGCAGCATCGGCGTGTCTACGGGCTTTGTTATCGCTTTACCAACAACCCGGCCGACGCCGAGGATCTGACCCAGGACGTTTTTCTGAAAATTTACTCGAACCTGGCCAGCTTCGACATGGGGCGCGGTTCGTTGCAGGTGTGGATCGCCACCATGACCCGCAATCTGCTGGTGGACAACTTCCGGCGGAGCCGCAACCAACGCGCAACTTCTTCACTGGATGATGGCTGGGAGTCGGCCGAAGAGCTGAAGCCGATTGACCGGCTGACAGCCCGGGAAGCCTCGCCGCACGAAATGGCGGCCAAGAATGAACTGGCAAAGATGGTGCAGGAGGCCCTGGCGCGCGTTACCGTCGATTTGCGCGAGGCCGTTATTCTCCGCGATTTGCAGGATATGGACTACAAGGAGATCGCCTGTGTGCTGGGCATTCCCGAAGGGACGGTCAAATCCCGCATCAGCAGAGGCCGCGCGGAACTTGCGAGGCTGCTGGAACGTAATAAACGGGAGGTGATGTGATGGCAGAGCGCACTTACAATTCGAACTCCGCTGCCTGCGCGCAGTGGGAGGCGCTTTTGGCGGACGCGCTGGACGGGCTGCTGAAGCCCGAGGATGAGGCAGCCTTTCATGCCCATCTGGCCATCTGCCCTGCCTGCTCAGCGCTGTTTGAAGAGGCGCGCCTGGGCCGCGAATGGCTGGAATTTCTCTCGCCTGAGCCGGAGGTTCCGGCCGGTTTGCTGGACAAAATACTTGCCCAGACTGGCCCAGGACACGAGGCAGGTTATGGCTTGGCGACCGCTGGCGGCAATGTTTTGCCGATGCGCCCAGTCTTTATTCCCGCCTTCATATCAACCCGCAAAGATCGCGTATCGGGGACCCCGGCCTGGCAGCGTCCCGGCTTTGTTGGGCAGGTTCGCCGTTTTGCCGAACCCCGGTTGCTGATGACGGCGGCAATGGCCTTCTTTTCCATCGCCATGACACTCAACCTGACCGGCATCCGGCTCAACAGCCTGCGGTTCGCCGACCTGCGGCCCAGCGTAGCGCGTTCCTTTTTGGAGCGGCGGCTGACGACGGCCTCGACCCCGATCATCCGCTACTACGACAACTCGCGACTGGCGTACGAAGTGCGGCCGCTGCTGCTGCTGCTTCGCCTGACGACTCAAGGCGGGGGCGAAGGCCAGGGCGAAGGCAACCGGCAGAAGTTGCAAGACCGGACGCCCGGCGAGTCGAAGGAAGCTCCGGCACCAAAGGACGGGAGTCAGCGGACCGACCCCATTCAGCAACCTGACAGTCTGGCTATTGGACCGGCTGCTCAACCAACTCTCAACGATTCTGACTTTTTCGAAACTTCCCTGACGTTTCAGCACCGGCCCGCGCACTCCGGCGGCTCCCGCATGGAAATACGGGAAAGGAGCACAAGATGGACTGCGTAAATCATAGTGGCATCAACGCGACCGCCTATTGCCAGAGCTGCGGCAAGGCGCTCTGCCCCGGCTGCGTGCGCAACGCGGCGGGAGGGCAGGTTCTCTGCGAGCCTTGCTGGATGGCATGGCAGAGCTATCAACAGCCCTTCATCCCGCCGGTCACCAGCGGACCCAATCCCCCGGCTGCCGCAGCGCTGGGGCTGATTCCCGGCGTGGGCGCAATGTATAACGGCCAGTTCATCAAGGGATTCATCCATGTGGCGATCTTCGCGGTGCTGTGCGCGCTGGCCAACTACAACGATTACTTTGGTTTTGGCGTCGCCGCATGGATCATCTACCAGGCCTTCGAGGCCTACCACACCGCCAAGGCGCTGCGCGACGGCCTGCCACTGCCCGATCCGCTGGGACTGAACGAGGTGGGCAGCCGGCTGAACTGGAGCACGCGGCCGCGGAATCCGGGCCAACCCGGAGTTGGACAAGGTCCAGCCGGAGAGGCGGCGGCGAACGGTCAGCCTCCGTCCGCGGGAGAGTACCAGCCGCCCAATCAAGCTGCTTATCAACAGGGGCCTTACCAGCCTCCGTACCAGGCCCCGTTTACGCCGCCGCCAGTTTGCTGCCGGCGCTCGGAGCCAATCGGCGCCATCGTGCTGATTGCCCTGGGGATCATGTTTCTGCTGGGGCAGTTGGATGTCTTTCATGGACGACTCTTTGAGTTTGCGTGGCCGGTTCTGCTGATTGCCCTGGGTGTGTGGCTGATCGTTCGCCGTATGGGAGATTCACAAGGAGGTTCGAAATGAACCATTACATCATGATTCGCCGCCTGCGTTTTCCAGCTATTTTGCTCCTGATCGGAGTGATTGCATTGCTTCATCAGACGGGTGTTGTTGACCACTTCTGGCACTGGTTTTTGCCTCTGCTGCTGATTCTGCTTGGCCTGCTGATGCTGGCGGAGCGCGCGGCGCTGGCTACCGATGGCGGCTATCCGGGATCGTATCCGGGCCAGCCCGGCCCCGATGCGATTGATCCCAGAGCGGCAACGGGTGTTGGCCCCTACCCTGGGCAACCAGCAGCCTACATCCCGGATCACCTGCAGGACTCGAAAAAAGATTCTGAGGGGAGACAAATATGAGCAGCACACCTCCAAATATGCCTCCGGGCGGCGCACCGCCCCCGTTTCCTCCGTACGACCCGAAGACCCAATGGCGGGTCTACCGGGAGCAGCAAAAAGCTGGCTGGCGCGCCCAGCGCGAAGCCTGGAAGGCCCAGCAGCGCGCCATGAGGGCCAACTACGCGGGAGCATACGGCCCGCGGGTTCCCTCGGTCGTCGGCCCCATCATCCTGATCGGCGCCGGCGTGATCGCCCTGCTGTTGTTGACCGGCCATATCAATGCCGGCGAGTTCTGGGGTTGGTACGCCCGCTGGTGGCCTCTGCTTTTGATCGGCGCCGGCCTGGCCCTGCTGGGCGAGTGGGCGCTGGACCTGCACCGCAAGACTCCGGTACGCCGCGGCGGAAGCTTTGTGGGCATCCTCATCCTGCTGGCCCTGCTGGGTGTAGGCGCAGCCGGATGGAATCATGCGCAACCGTGGTTTTTCCACTGGGACGATCAAGGCGAAGACTTCTTCAACTTCTTTGGCCTGCCGGAGCATGACAACGATCCACAGTTGCTGAGCCAGCAGATTCCCGCCAATTCCGCCATCGAGATCGAGAATCCTCGCGGCGACGTGAGCATCACGGCGGACGACGGGCCCAACATTACAGTGCAAGCAAACGAAATGGCCTACGCCAGTTCGGACGCAGAGGCAAAGAAGATTTTCGATGCCGAAGCAGCGCATCTGACCGTCAACGGCAACGCCGTGCTGGTGAAGACGGAAGGCAACTCGAGCGGGAAGGTGAACCTGGCCGTCACCGTGCCAAAGAACGTTAAAGTGACGGTGAACACCGGCAGGGGCGATGTGACCGCTTCCGGCCTTGGCGCCGGAATCACCCTGACCGCCCAGGGAGACGTTCACCTCAATACGATTACAGGCTCGGTGGAGACGCACTTCAGCCGAGGCCATCACGACTTTTCCGCCCACGATATCCAGGGTGATGTGACCACCGACGGAGACTTGAGCGACATCACCTTCTCCGAGATCAAGGGCAAGGTCACGCAGAGCGGGGAGATTCTTGGGGACGTGCACATGGAGAGCATCCATGGGCCGGTGCATATGCACACCTCGGTGACCGACCTGGAAGTGGCGGAGTTGCCCGGCGACCTGACCCTCGGCTCCGGCGACCTGCGTGTGAATGAGGCCAAGGGGCTGGTCCACGTGGTGACGCACTCCAAGGACATCGACCTCAGCCAGATCTACGGTGACAGCTATGTGGAAACCCGCGACGGACGCATCTCGGTTGAGCCGGCCGGCGCCTACGGAGTGGAAGCCAGAAACAACAAAGGCGACGTCGAGGTGACGCTGCCACCGAACGCTTCAGCCACCGTCAACGCGCGAACTCACAACGGCGACATCGTTTCGGATTATTCGATTCCCTCAACCGAAGGCGAGAACAAACTGGCTACGTTCAAAATCGGCTCCGGCGGATCGAGGATCGTGTTGAGCGCGAACAATGGAGATGTGAGCATCAAGAAGGGTCCGGGCTTCACGCCCGCGCCATCGGCGGCTTCACCTGCCGTTCCGTCCCAGCACAAGGTTCCAAACCTTTCCGGAACACCGCGGCTGAAGGAGCCCAAGACACCACCCGCGAAGCCGGTTACGCAGTAAGAATCGCAACCAAAGCCAAAAAACAGAACCGGCGCGGGAGGAATCAGCCTCCCGCGCCGGTTTTGTATTGGGCTCAGACCGCGAAGCGGGGGACGCGCGGACCAATGCGGGTGAAGACCTCCCAGGTAATCGTTCCGGTGGTCTGGGCGTGGTCAAAGGCGGTGATGGTTTCGCCGCCCTGCGTGCCCAGGATCACCACCTCGTCTCCCGGCTCGACGCCTGGGATTTCAGTCACGTCCACCACAGCTCCATCCATGCTGACGCGGCCTACAAGAGGCGCGCGTGTCCCGTGGACCAGCAGGCTGAAGTGGTTGCCGAGATGGCGGTCGAGACCGTCGGCATAGCCCGCAGCCACCAGCGCCAGCCGCATGGGTTCCGTGGCGACAAAGGTACCGTTGTAGCCCACGACCGCGCCCGCGGTAACCGAGCGCACGCACGCCACGCGGGTCTTCCAGGCGAGTACCGGCTGCAATCGGGTACGCGCTTCCACTAAGGATTTTGGTTCCTCCCGCTCAAACTTCGGATCGAACTCCGGGACCACGCCGTAGAGCGCGAGGCCCGGCCGGATCATCGCCTTCATCCCGTAGCGAGCGGCGAGGGCGGCAATTCTAGCGGCATCGCCAACCAAAAGCGCGGCGGAAGCGCCCACGTTGAGCCACTCGGGATGCAGGCCAGCGGCTGTAATCCAGCCCAGCGCCTGATCCATCCGGGCCAGTTGCTCCTGGGTCACCCTGCCGTCCGCCTCGTCGGCGGCGAAGAGGTGGGTCATGACACCCTCAAGCCGGAGCGGCGACCCTGGATTGAAACGCGCCAGAAGCTCCCGCGCGCCCACGCTTTGGGGATTAAGGTCGTCCGGCGCTACTCCCTGACGGCTCATGCCGGAGTCGATTTCCAGATGCACGGGGAGCGAACCGGCAGTCAAGCCCGCCGCGCGCGCGGCGCCTTCCAGCTCGTCCAACTGCCACGGCTGCCAAGCCACGGGTGTCAGCCTGTGGCGCACAACTTCCGCGCCCTGGCCGGGAAATGCGCCGCAAAGCACCAGCACGCTGGGCTCGGGGCAGAGAGCGCGCACAGCTACGGCCTCCTCGACGCTGGCAGCGGCAAGCCACCGAGCCCCGGCACGCACCGCGGCCGGAGCGCAGATTTCCGCGGAATGGCCATAGGCGTTGGCCTTGACCACGGCTACCAGCTCCGCATGGGGCGCGGCCAAGGTCAATAGAAATTTGAAGTTGTTTTCGAGGGTGTGAGTGCAGATCTCAACCCAACAGGGGCGCAATGATGTAAGTTTGTCCACCCAACATTCTAGCGCGGAAAAACGACGTACTCATCCGAGCAGCGCGAACGCCACCACAGTTTCGCTTTTCAACGGAATCTCTTCGAGCAGTTCAGCCTCGAGATCGTACGGAACCGTCATTTCGCAAGATGCCACATCGGCCCAGTCAACGCCGGTAAAACACAGCTCACAGTGACCGAGCGCCTCGCCGTCCCCCATGCGAACCGGCGGCCCGAAGACGCGGCAGGTCATCGGCCGCCAAGTGTAGACGTCGCAGCAGCCAGTGCCGGGGTCGAGCGCTGGGCAAGCCGCTTCGTTGGCGAAGTCCTCAAAGCGCTCACGGTCCAATTTGGAGTCGCCCAGCAGGCCCGACTGAGGATCGCCGGGAAACTCCGCCTGATGCTCGGCAACCCACGTCCGCGCGCGGCTCTCGATCTCCGCCGCAAGAGCTGGTTCCGTGCTTCGCAGCGTATCCATGCCGACGCGCAGCCGGAGCGCATCCAGCGGGTTGACGACGAAGGCCCCATGACAACACTGTGTGCAGCCCTCCCGACAGAGCAGCCGCTCACCCGCGCGCTGCGCCGTCTCAGCAAACGCGGCATCCATAATTTGCACCAATAGCGAATCACCAGTGGGCAAACGCATATGGGGAAGAATAACCGATTACCCTTCCGTTCGTCGCCACCAGAATTTGCGCTGAGTGTACCATGATTTCCATGGCAACTTATCGTGTCGTTCTTCGTCACTGCGATGAGGGTTACAGCGTCTCGTGTCCCGGCCTGCCCGGCTGCTGGTCGCAGGGAGCCACCAAAGAGGAAGCCCTTGCTAACATCCAGATAGCAATTCGCGAGTATGTCGAGGCTGCGGAGAAATTAGCACGAGACAGTTAGAGTCGGCTTGTGGAAGTTGCAGTTGGCGAATCATTAGCATTCTGAAGTTTTGCTGTATCGCAGGTTGCCCGCATCTGATCCTGCACTTGTTTGATGGAGTTCAATGATTACAGAAAGCTGCTACTGGAAGAGACCATTACTGGAGATGGCTGATCGGCTGACCGCCTTGAAGTCAGTTGGCGAAACAACAGCACTGCCCATGCCAAATTGACTCTGGGCGGCATTGAGAGGCGCAGTTATTCCATCGTGGTTCCCGACCGGACAAGTGTCAGCCGATCTGCCTATTCCAGGTTTCCAGCGTTCGTTTGAATTCGCCCATGAATTTGCCGGCGTCGGCGCCGTCGATGGTGCGGTGGTCGAAGCCCAGGCAGAAGTACTGGACCGAGCGAATGGCAATCGAATCGTTGCCCTCGGCGTCGGTAAGCACCATAGGCTCCTTGCGCAGGCCGCCGATGGCCAGAATCGCCGATTCGGGCTGGTTGATGATGGGGGTGCCAAACTCCTCGCCGAAGATGCCGGAGTTGGTGAGTGTAAAGGTAGACCCGGAGGCCTCGTCGGGCTGAAGTTTTTTGGCGCGGGCGCGGGCGGCCAGGTCAGCGACGGCGCGGGCCAGACCCAGGAAGCTGCGTTCCTCGGCCTGCTTGATTACGGGCACGATCAGACCCCACTCCAGAGCCACGGCAATGCCAAGGTTGATGTTCGGGTGGTAGTGGATGGAGCCATTCTCAAGCGAGGCGTTGACGATGGGGAACTTGGTCAGAGCCTGCACGGCGGCGGCGGCGATGAAGGGCATATAGGTGAGCTTGACGCCGTGCTGTTGTTCGAAGCGGGCCTTCTCACGTTCGCGGATACGAACGATGCGGGTCATGTCCACCTTGTAGACAGAGTGAACGTGAGGGCTGATCTGCTTGCTCTCAACCATGCGCTGGGCGATGATGGCGCGCATCCTCGACAGCGGCACCACCTCTGATGAGGCTGGCGGCGCCTGCGGTACGGCCAACTCCGCCTGCTTCGCGGAAGTGCCGGGGCCGTGCTGGCTCAGATGAAGCAGCACGTCTTCCTTGGTGATGCGGCCTTCCAAACCGGTACCGGCGATCTGACTGAGGTCGAGGTTGTTTTCCTTGGCGATGCGCCGCACCAGTGGCGAGGAGTGAACCACCCGCGTTGAGGCCAACTGCGCTTTCGGTGCAACCGCTGCTACGGGTTGCGGAGCGGTTACAGAAGCGGTTGGGACGGAAGCAGGCTGGGTTGCCGCTGCCGGGGCGGGAGCACTTGCGCTGAGGGCGCCGCCGATGACGGCGACCACCGCATTGATTTCGACGGTTGCGCCCACCGGGACTCTGATTTCGGAGAGGATGCCAGTCTCCGGCGAGGGAATCTCCGCGTCCACCTTGTCGGTGGAGATTTCAAAAAGCGGCTCGTCCTTCTGGACCGTGTCGCCGACTTTCTTGAGCCACTTGGTAATGGTTCCCTCAAAAATAGACTCCCCCATCTGGGGCATGATCACATTGGTTGGCATGAATGACTCTCCGCGATGCAGGCCCCATTTGCAATCTCAGGGAAGACTCAGGGGCGCGCTCGATTCTGGTTGGATTATAAACGGCGGCGCGTGTGAAGGCCGAATGGGAAGAGGCAGTCCGGGCTGATCTGGAAGACAACGCTCAGGCATGAAGGGGACGGTCTTTTGTGTTCAGCAGGCGCTCCACTTCAGCGGGAAGCTGGAGAGGCGTATCTTCCGCCGGAAATTGCGGCGAGGCGTCCGGAGCCTGGGCCCGCAATGCAGCCAGGCTCTCGAACGCCTGCACCTGCTCGCCAAAGACCTGCCCGAAGTGCCGCGCCACCTGGTGGGCGATGGTCTCCAGAGTGGGCAACTCCTCCGGGGCTTGGACTTCCTGCGCCAAGCTGGTTACCGGATGATCGGGAATGCCGCAAGGGATGATCAGCTCAAAGTCACGCAGGTCGGTGGTGACGTTGAAGGCGAAGCCGTGCGAAGTAACGCCGCGGGAGACGTGAATGCCGATGGCGCAGATTTTGCGCTCCGGTCCCGCGGACGGCGAAGCTTCAGAGGCGGTTTGTGACGGGGGGGCGGAGCACCAAACGCCGGTCAGGCCGGGAATCCGCCCGGCGCGCACGCCAAAATCGCCGCAAAACCGAATCAGAGCCTCTTCCATTCCGCGGACAAAGTCCACCGGTCCCAGACGGCCGCCGCGCGCATTGCGCAGGGTGCGCAGGTCGAAGATGGGGTAGCCGACCAGTTGTCCCGGACCGTGATAGGTCACGTCGCCGCCGCGGTTGATCTCATGGACAGTGATGCCGCAGGAGCGGAGCAACTCGTCAGAGGCCAGAATGTTCGAGCGGTGCGCGTTGCGGCCCAGCGTAATCACCGGAGGATGCTCCAGCAGCAGCAGCACGTTCCGGGCGCAGCCCTCTGCGAGCAGTGTGGTAATCTCCGCCTGGAGCCGGAGCCCTTCGCCGTAGGACACTCTTCCCAGATAAAGGTATTGAATCATCGTCGTTCTTGATTGTAACGAGGCAGGCGAGGGCTTGATGCGCACAAATCTTACCGCGCATGAAAATGAAGTCCTGAATCCAGAGTGTTTTTCCGGTTGGCGTTGAGTACGGCGTGGACCGAGAGGTCCACGCGACAGCCGGCCAGGAGGCGCTACCTGTTCTTGCAGCGACCGGCTCTAACTCGCGGTCCGCAGCCGCTTTGCCACCGCCCATTTCAGTTCGTCAATGCCCTGGCCGGTTACGGCGGAGATGGCGTAGAACTCCAGTTTCCTGCGCTTTACGTGGGCCGCCAGCTTTTTCAGCTTCTCCGGGTTGGCGGAGTCGATTTTGGTGGCGATGACGATCACGTCCTTGTTGGCCAAAGGATGGCCGGGAGCGGAAGGCGTATCGGCGTCGTCCGCGAAGGGGTCAGAGTCGCTCATGGTTGGGCTGCTGGTGAAGCTGGCTAGCTCCTTGTTGATCACCTTGAAGTCTTCAACCGGGTCGGGACGGCCACTGGCGTCAGAGACGTCGACTAGGTGAAGGAGCAGGCGGGTGCGCTCGATGTGACGCAGAAACTGGGTGCCCAAGCCTGAGCCGAGATGCGCGCCCTCGATGAGTCCGGGCATATCGGCGACGACGAAGGATTCCATCTCCGGCTCCTCGCCGACGGTGACTACGCCGAGGTTGGGT
>Ga0224529_1000972_pt1 | contig 19152 bp, 22 predicted proteins | sample CBST50metaG_FD_179893 | JGI IMG/M metagenome (GOLD analysis project Ga0224529, IMG submission 179893) | Peat soil microbial communities from Stordalen Mire, Sweden - C.B.S.T50 | ecosystem: Environmental > Terrestrial > Soil > Wetlands > Peat | place: Sweden: Norrbotten County, Stordalen Mire... | reverse complement strand
ACTCGATAGGACTTCCACGGTTGTTGACCGTTACGTAGCTCAATCCAACCGAACCGCCGGATGCGGACCCGCATGTCCGGTGGTGTGGCAGGGGTCGGCGGGTGACCGCCGCCCCTATGCCGATTGAGATTTACGGGAGTCGCCCCCGGTTTTGTGTTTTTTCATTCTGTTTTACGAAAGAGTGCATGGAATTCGTGCGCGGAGAATGCTCCGTCCCTACGGGACTCCGGCTCTGTCATGATGGGGACGCTTACCCCACGCTGAAGCGCGGGGCTAACCAATAATGCGCCTCCGGCGCGGGGTTTCAGGCGGCGTGAGCGATACGCTTCCCTTGGCAAGGCACGAAGCCAAGCCCCTTTGAGGGATCACAATCAGTAAAGCCCCCGGCTCCCTCCGAATTGAGTTTTTCCGCAGCCTGTAAAGGCCCCTGCTCCCTCCGGCTTTTGCCTTCAAATTGCCTGCATCATCCCCCTTTGCACATGACTTCCTTAGAACGGACCTCGGAACCTTGCCCGGCCCTCGGCAGGCGGCGATCCCCTGCAATAGAATCTCTCAGGGGCTGCATCTTCTTGAAAACCAGTGTGGTGAATCCGAAGTTCGTTGAAGAACAACTGCAGATCCTTCGACTGCGATTGGCGCCCACCCACCCCAGCGACGAAGACCTGTCGCCGGGGACCCCGGTCACGCGCCATCTCCGCTCAGGATGACAGCATGTTTTTTGATGCAAACTTCAGACTCAGGAAACCAGGTGAGAGCAGAACCCAAGGAAAGGTGTCTCTTGAGAAGACTTATCGCGGCGCTCATCTTCCTCGGCATTTCAGCTTGCGTGTGTGCGCAGGCCAACCAGGCGATCGCGGACGGGCCGCGGCTGGGGCAGGCCGATGGGATTTTACAGTCATTCGAGAACGCCAATCTGACTGCCGCCGGAGATCATTTTCTGGTGACGCGAAGAGATCACAACGTGCCGGTGGAGATGATCTTCACGCGCTGTCAGGGGTTGGGCGTGAACCGCGAGCACGATCAATGGTGGGTTCTGCCCATCAGCGCAACGGGCGCCCAGATCGATGTGAACACGAACCTATGGATTCTGCCGGCAGATGCCACATCAAAAGATCACTCCTGGCATTTCCAACTGCATGGTGGTGACGCGAGCGCGACAAAGACAAAGGATGGGTTGAAGGTTCGCGTGCAAGCGGACAGCTTTGAGCTCTACGAGTCGGAGGCACGGCCACACAGCGATCCATTCAATCACAGATTCTCATTGAAGATCGACGGCGGTACGGAACTTGAAGACGCGCTGGCTGCCTTCTATTGGGGAACCATGCTGCCCTCGGTGGTGGAGAAGACGATGGCGGCGAAGTACCCGTATAGCAGTGGGTATGTCCTGAGCACGTTGAATATCAATTCGTATGCGGGATCTTATCCTGCCGTGGATCACGAATTCCAGATCAAAGGGCGGTTGGCGATGGGATCGGATGCCGATCTGGATATTGTGAGGCGCATGATCGAGCTTCAGTTCAAGCTGATGAACGACGATCCTGAGGGACTGTATCGCTTTCCCTGCTCTGTGCAGCCGGATGGCCGCCGTGAGTACCACGTGCGCAGGAACAGCAAAGACAACGAGCAAAACGCGGCGATGTTTCCATTGACGGGAAACATCGAAGTGATGGAAGAGGCCTGGCACTACTATGAAGCCAGGAAAGATATTGCGTGGCTTCGGGCCAATATTCTGAACCTGGAACATGCCGCTTCCTGGACTCTGGCTCACATGGATCGGTACGGACGCGTGTGGTCGGATGTCTATTACGAAGACCAGGTGATCAAGGATGGGCGCGCCACGCAGGCCCAGGCTTTCGCGGCAAATTCGTTTGGTTTGCTGGCCGGCATGGAGAACTCTCTGGGCCGGAAGGAACAAGCTACTCACTACTCCGGCGTATCGAAGAAGATTGCCGGCGCGCTGGTCCAGCCTCTTCCGATGGGATATTGGGATGAGAAGAATCAGCGGTTCATCGACTGGGTGGATCGCAACGGCAAGGCTCACGATCACATTCATCTGCTGGCCAATACGCTGCCGGTGACGTATGGATATGCGACCGCAGCGCAGGCCCATGCCGTGCGGGATCTGATCGATGCGAACGCAGCTCAATTTGAAAGATTTCCCAGCTTCGTGGCGGCGGACATTGCGGGGTATGACAACTCGGAGATCGGGAGCGGCGGCCCGTACGATCTTTGCGCGGCTGGAAGGTATTGGTACTGGGATGCTGCCTTCCGTGAATCTCGCAATCAGACCGACATCCTTTTGCATCAGCTAAAAACCGTGGCGATGGAAGGTGCGAAAGACAACTACTTCATGGGCGAACGATATGACATGGATTATGTCTATTACATCGATGGCAAGAACGCGCACGGGGCGGTGAAGTACTACGAATATCCCAACGTTTATGCGGCGGTACTGATCTCGAAGCTTTTGGGTCTTACGATCCCCGCAGATGCGGACGTGTCAGTTGCGCCGCGCATCAACGGCTATGGCAGCGTGGAGTTTGGGATTCCCGAGTATGGGTTGCGATACAGCTATGACGAGAATGGGTTTGTGCTGAAGAACCTGTCTGACAAGCGGCGGCGATTCAAAGTGGATCTGTCGGGTCTTGGCGCAGGGACGGTGCGCTACAGGCTGAGGAGCAAGTCAAGCAGCGGGAGGTTGGGGGCGCGCAACACGGTGGAATTGTCTGCGCAGGAAGAGGCGCGTTGGGTCCCGGTGCGGTGAGGGAATGAGGCCAGGTTCGGGCAGCCGGCAATCTGACTGTTGCATCCGTTCATCGCCGGGGTGAGAGCTTCGGGTTTTAGAATCTTGCCCCCCTCCTGGATCACATAAAGCCGGTTCACATCCAGTTCTTTGAGCGTGTTCACTTCGCCGGAGGGCCAGTTGATTTCGACCATGTCCACTTTTTTTGCATCGCCCAGGCAGAAGTGAATGCGCAAATCGCTGGCCGAGTAGTATCCGTTGCAGGAGCGGACCTCGTCGATCTGGACAAGGGGAGTCCCTGGTTTGGCGGTCAGGACGGGGGTGCCGGTCTGTGCCACCACCTTCAACCGCGCACCGATGCCGGTGCGATTGCTCCTGGTTCCCACGAGGCGTATCTTGATCCAACTCCGGTTCAAGGTGGAGTCGCAGCGGAGCAATTGTGGGACTGCATTGACGCAGTTGACGATGGCGTCAAGGTCGCTGTCGTTGGCCACCTAGATATTGGGCCAGCCGGTGTTGTCCATGTCGAGCCAGCCTCAGAACATCAGCAAGCGGCAAGACCAGTGCAGTCCTCGATAACGAATTCAAAAATCCGCAACGGGTATGCCTAGCTCATCGCTGGCATGGGCGCCCAACGCGTCGTGAGCCATCAGTTGCTGAGCAACCTGTTTCGCGAGAGCAGGATCGAGCCCACGGTGATGTAAATCGCAGCCAGTTCCTTGAGTTCGCCTTTATTGTCTGTCTTTAGCTCCAGCGCTCAATGTACAAATCATCACGTTCGGTATCTGCCTGCGAATGGACAGAAACATAGTCCACCAACGTTCTTCTCGAATCCACTTTACCGGAGTGGCGCCACGGCGCACTGCGATTGTCGCGCTCTAAGTTCAAGAGGACGGTCTCCAATGGAACAGTTGTTCAACCTCCCGGCATTGTGATGCATCGTTCTGGGCTTTTAATAGGTTTGAAAGTTATTTGAAATATTCAGCTTCAGTGCACGATTTCAATAGCGAGAGCCTTTTCGGTAATTTCTCTTTCACAAAGATAGCTTCAACTGCTGCGTGGTGGGTTATCCTCTGTACTCGGAAGAAGGCGGGGCTCAAGAAGGGCTTGTTTCGGAATACGGGTCGATGCAGCTATCCATCTCATCGCATTTGGGACGAGAGAAATTCCAAAGAGCGCCAGGCTGCGGCCTGCACTCGTGACCACAGTTCGTGAGAGACCTGTTGCCAGTTTCATTTCTAGGCTTAGCTGAGCATGAAGCCTATGGTTATACTGTTCAGCGCTTTCGCCAGCCAGATACATCTCAGAGGCAAGGGCAGCACTGTGCAAGGCGATCGACATCCCATCTCCTGTAAACGATGGAATTACCGCAGCTTGATCGCCCACACACCAAAGACCGAAGGGTTGTCCGGCAAGATGTCCATACGGAATGGAAGAGATGGCCAACGGCCGATCCCACAAGGCCTTAGCTCCTTGTAGGCGCTGCTTCAAATGCCGATTATCATCAAGTATAGATGCGAGCAGCTCTCGCCATCCACCAATCCTGCGTAACTCAGCCTGTCGAACCACTAAGCATAGATTGGCTACATCACCCTCAACTAGAGAAAGTCCACCGTATCCTCTGGGGAATAGAAATAGCTCAATGAACTCTCTCAACATATCGGTCTGGGCCGGATCAAGTTGCCAGTGCAATTTGAAGGCGACCAGGTCGCCTTGACCGGTGCGTGCACGCTCCCATCCTCGAATATCGTGTTTGCCATTGGCGAGAAACGCTGTATGAGCGCACACCGATTTGCCGCCTCGAAGTTGCGCAACCCATAGGTTGTCCTGTATGTCCAGTTGTTCCACAAACGAACCACGCTGCACTTTGCAGCCTTTTCCTTCAGCGCGTGAGAGCAAGGCTTCATCCAGAGTGAATCGTGAAAGCGAGAGCGCGGTGAAGGGCAAATCTGTTTCCACCACTCTCTGCTGTGAGGAAATGCGTACAAAGCGGATCGTCGCCGCACCCAGATCCAATGGGTTGATTCCAACCTGATTGAGATACTCAACGGCTTCTGGACTAAGGAACTCACCGCATACCTTGTGGTGTGCGGTGCTCTCCTTCTCAAGAAGAGTCACCTGTCGTCCTGCGGATGCCAGTCGGATTGCCACCATTGAACCCGCAAGCCCTCCTCCAATGACAAGATTGTCAACAGTTGGGCTTGTATTTCTCACTGACGCTTCCTCCATGATCATGGCTTTCGCCGGGATACACAGAGACGCCCAGGTTTGAAGCTCTCGATATCGATGTCCTGATCTTCGAGGCCTGCGGCTGCGCGCATCCTTTGCCAGTCTTCCAGTAAAAAAGACCGCGCAATTGAGATGGGGCCGTCATGCTGCACAAAGGGATGGAGCCTTGCCAGCTTTGAGAAGATTTGGAAGGAATAGTAAGGAATCGCCGCGCGAGATAGATCGTTGATAAACCATCCCAGCTTGGCATGCTGCTCCATCCATTGCAAGAATCTAACAATATTGTCTTCAGAAAGATGATGTGTGAAGAGAGAACTGATTACGAGGTGAGGCGGCTGCGGCGGCACGTATGCAAATACATCCGCGGTAACCCACCGAATTGTGCTTGATGCCGGAGTTGCCTCCGCAGCTATCACCGTAGCGTCTGAGTTCAGCTCAAGGCCAGTCAGTTCTACCGCAATGCCGCGCTTACGCGCCCATTGTTCAATCCTACGCAACCCGTCTCCATAGCCGCAGGCAACATCGAGTATGCAGATCGGATCCGCTAGCGCCGATAGTTCGTCCGCTAGAGTATCAAGCCAATGTGTCTGAGGCCGATAGGCCAGGGTCCAACGGTTTGTCCAAGCGAGGTCACAAAGACAGGCGCGCAACTCGTCGCGACTGCATGGCGCGTCCATGAGTTCATCAAGCTGCGAGCGATGACGGAAATTCGGCGCGTTATGCTGCATGGAAGAGCATCGTTTCCGCGGTCAGCCCAGGTCCGAACGACATGGCACAGCCTTGCTGCCCTGCCTGGGCTTGTTCCATGATCTGCTGCAACACAAACATTACGGTAGCAGAGGACATATTGCCGTATCGCGCCAGAATATCGCGTGAGCAAGCGAGTGCATCCGTGCTCAAACTGAGGCCTTTCTCTACCGAGTCAAGAACTGAGCGGCCTCCCGGATGCACAGCCCACCAATCGATGGCGGATATAGATTGACCTCGCGTAATCTCAATGCCTGATTCTTTCAGCGCACGGCCGATCTCTCCTGGAACATCACCAGAGAGATGCATGTCGAATCCAAGATCGCCAACCCGCCACGTGATCAGGTTGCTTGTCTTCGGAATATTGAGTGCCAGAAAGCTGTCAATGGCAAGGCCTTTCTTTTGCGCTGTTACCAGCGATGCGGCACAGCCATCGGCAAAGACCAGGAAAGACAGTACCTGCTCCAGTTCATGAGTTTCTTGAAAATGCAGCGAGCAGAGCTCAAGGTTCAATACCAGAACTGAGGCTTCCGGCACCGAGCGAACGATGTGATGTGCCGACTTGAGCGCGTTGATTGCTGCGTAGCATCCCATGAAGCCGATCATGGTACGTTCGACTGACGGATTGAGTCCGAGATGATTGACTACCTCGAAATCCAGACCGGGTGCGTAGAGTCCGGTGCAAGAGGTTACGATTACGTGCGTAATTCCGCGTCGCTCCTCTTGAGACAGAGAGAGATTGTCCAGTGCGCTATGCGCCAATTGTGGGGCAAATCTTTCGAACAACTGCATGCGGCGCGCAGTTGAGGGAAAGTCGCCTGGCACATAGATACTATCCGCATCCAGCCACGAACCATCTGCAGTGGCGCTGGGATTCACGAATGAATACCGGTGTTCGATTGCCGACAATCGAGCCATGCGGCGAAACAACTTTCGGACCGTACCCTCTGCCAGAAAATTGGCTGCAAAGTCAATGAAGGCATGATGCACATCGTGTTGGGGAGTTGCTGTCGCAATGCGGTTAATGTGTGCAGTTGTCATTCCTACCCTTTCTGGCAGCAATTAGCTTTTATTGACGGAGATGCCAGGACAGACTACACAGTCAGCAACGCTGTCCCGAATTGTCTCTGCGGTTAGTAGAAGAACATTGATCAAGATCTTCCCTTTGCTTGATACTGCTAAGCCAAGTCTTTGAGGAATATCACATTGAGCATAGCTGTTGTCTGTTCTGTTTCGTTCAATCGCAAGAAGCTATTTTGTTTGCCATCCGGGTCAAATAGTGGGAATCACCGCTCCTTATCATGAGCGAACGGTGCATGTTGGAATCCGCTCGCTCATGCTTTCAGGGTGTGGGCTCTATGACTTTTTCAGGGATCGTTTTGACGGGCTGCCTTTTAGCAGCCCCGAGCCGCGCAAGGCTTTCGGAAGAGGGATTATAGACTCTTCTTTGGAACGCGGCGTGCTGCCCAGCAAGCATCTGGACTTGACGATGGAAAGCTCGAAGCCGCCGGCTTCAAGCGCGATGAAATCCCAAGCCGCACGTTCTGCCAGAGTCTCCGATTTCACGTAGGCGGTGACGCCGTCCCCGTCATGGGCTTGTCCAATTCGTCGCGTCGAACTGCGCTCTCCAAGGCTTCTGTCCGTAGCCGATCTCCGCAATCGATGAGGTTAGCACCGCGCGCTTCACGCCACGTCGCGTGGGCGCGCAAGACACGGAGCGCACCTTCGCGTGCGGGCACGATCAACTCGTCTTCGTGCGTGGGAAGGCTCCCTAAAATGGCGATGCACCTGCAGTACATAGTCGCAACCGACGACAGCCTCCGGCCAGCCGGCGTTGTCGTGTTCGAAATCTGCGGGGATGAACGATATCCGATCACCCGACACGGCACCGGCTTGATTGACTTATTCGCCTACAGCCTTTTCAATCTTGCCGACGACGTGTTGAACTTTTCCGGCGTTTTTTTCAGCAATGCCATCAGCTTCCAGGTTGGAGTTCTTCGTGAACTCGCCGGCCTTCTGCTTGATTGCGCCTTCGACTTCGTGAAGATTGCCGGTTGTCTTATCTTCTGTGCTCGGTTTCATCGTGATTCTCTCTTCTGTTCGGTGGTTGTTGTCGATTCGTTAAAGTCCATGGACGGTTATTCGCATCTTGACTGTCTGCGACCAGGTAAGACCCTCTTTGAGTAAGTATCCTTGCCCGATTCAGAACCTTGTATTGACCAGTATCGGACAATCGGATCGCTGATAGCTGGTCATAATTGCTCGCAGGGTAGTGCACAATAGGGTGGCTAGACAGGGTGGCTAGACCGAAGCTGGGCTTGCGGAACGTCTGTCTGAACCGCACCAGCCTATGGCATCGAGGCAGGCCTGGCCTGGTTATGTGCGGATACCAGTTACCGATGGGATTTCTCAAGCACTTTGTACCCGGATGGAGTCTTGGCGAGACAAAACTTTCCAGAGATCAATTCTTATTGTGGGCGTCGGACCGCTCTCCACCCTTCACAGTTTCAATGCCGGGCCGGTTCTGATCACGCACATCATTCTCATCCGCCGCGCAACGCTCAGCATACAATTTGCCGTCGCGAACAATTGGGCAGCTTGATGGCGGCGAGGACGTTGTTCTGCCCGGAGTATTCAGGTCCGATCTCGATGTAGGGACTGGCATCGGCCACCGGTTTAAGTATTCCGGCGCTTTCATAGCGGAGACCGGGACGTTGGCTAGCCTCGGCAAAAAGCTGGGCCCCGCAACGGCAGGAATGCTGATCCGGCATCAGCCAGTCCGTGCCACCCGATTGAGCTTATCGCGGAGTCGTGCGTCGGCCGGTGTGCAAGAAATGTGGGGAGAAATTGGAGGGCAACACCGACAACTTCCTCGTCATGGTTCAACTCGGTTGCATGTTCATCCTGTTGAGGCATCTGTGGGACTGGTTCTACGGCCTTCCTAACCATTCTCGGATCCAAGTCGACACGCAAGGATGTGCACCAATCATGGTGCAAGTGCGGTCCGGTTTTGGTCCGACCCCTCCCGGATTGAGCCCAATTTTCGCCGATTTACCACGATTGAGCGCGAAAAAGCCACACCTATGGAAAGGCGCGAGAATCGTGCCAAGCTGCAGAAACTATTAGATTTACTTGAGAAGTTTGGAGGCGCGGGCCGGGATCGAACCGGCGCATAAAGGTTTTGCAGACCTCGCAGGGCATATTAGCCGGTTTTAGATGCGCTTGTATGCCCTTAGTGTTTCAGTCTCTTACAGAATCCGCGTCTAAGCCCGTCTAAGCCCATTTAGCCCCGTACCCGCTACAGTATCCGCTACAGTCTCTACACTCCGAAAGCTGTTAAGACTCCGGCTTCAACCTTTCTTTCGTCCTGCCAAACCGTCTCTCCAGTTCCACCCTGGCAACCGCTATCCGGTGAGGCGATTCTGATGAATGGGCTTAGGAATTGGAGTCCCTTGCGCTGGCGGCGGGGTGGCCCGACCCTGCCGGGGGTATGGCTCCGAGGGAAGGACTGAGCTTGGCGAGTCTCGCGCGATAAAAAAACAAAAATCAATGCGAAGAAATATAGCCGCAAACGTCCTTCGTCATGTTCTTGAGGTTCTTTGCAGGCGACACATAAAGGACGGCTCCTTTGGCGTCTGAGAGGACAGACGAACCGGGTTGAGTCTGGAGGATCAAGTCAGCGGCTGTGCGATCCTGAGTGAATCGCACGGCGGGACAAGTCTTGGCAAACTGGCCCATTACTACCGGGGCCGAATGATGGTCTCCGATTTGATCGGTATGCCCAGCCGCCCTTGCTTCCGCTTGGTCGATCACCTTGTCAAGGACGTAAACGGTGTGCTGGGGGACGCCAGCCTGTTGAGAGAAGAAAAACAGGAAGAGGGCAATGAAGTTCACGGCGATACCTCCGAGAAAGTTGATTTCAGCCGAAACTTATCTGGTGTTCCGGGAGATCATATTGCGACACATACGAAGCTACCATAGAATTTGACTAATGATTTCGATAAATTCTGGGGTGTGAAATGGGCGGATGGGGGAGCGGAAGGCGGCGATCATCCAAGGCGAAGACCGTCGATTATCTCGAACTCGACGTAAGGCGATTGCAGCGGGACGGTCTGCTGGAGGTGCGTCGGTCCTTCAATTGGCGGTGGACGCGGAACGGTGAGCCCGTAGCAGATATAAACATCATTCCCGAAAGTGACCGAGTTGTTCTGATTTATCGGGCTCAACAATCGGACCAAGAACGGACCGAACAGAATTATCCCATCCTCTTGGAGAGGACTCCTTGCAACTACGGAGGTGAACGCGTTTGGTTTCGCTGCCCGGTTGAAGGGTGCGGACGACGTGCCGCGATTCTCTACGGTGACAAGATTTTCGCCTGTCGCTTCTGTCGCCACCTAGCGTATCCGTGCCAAAACGCATCATCCGAACGTCGAGCCATTAGCCGCGCCAATGCCTTCAGAGAGCGCCTGGGACACCGAGGGAGCATCTTCGATCCATTCCCCCTCCGGCCCAAGGGGATGCACCTACGGACTTACTACGCCTTGCAGTGGCGGTATGAAAACGCGGCGCTGATAGCTCTCAAGCGTGTCGGTTGCAAACTCGGGATGACGTTTGAATAAGTGATGCTCTGAATTGCCGTGAGCGTAACCGGAAATTACGCGGTCTGAGCACTAGCCGATGAAGGCGGTTTCAATCTCTTCCCGTTGCTTGTGAGCGCAGACAGAACAATTCCGCTGGTGCCGTCCAAGGCTCACAGTTTCGTCCGGCTTGCGCTCTGAGGCAAGCGTATCATCCTCCTAAACGGGTTTTCCACCTTGCGAGGGTGCCAGTTATGGCTCAATCTGAAAACAACTGGGGATGCGGTTGCCTAATTGTCTTCGTGGTCCTTGTGGCAGGGTCTTTCAGCGGCCTAAGAGAAAGCGGATGGATTCCGCGCTCTCACGACACGCCGGTCTGGATTCAAGGTGATTGGCTGGTGGGAGAGTACCGCGATTGCCAGATGCGGACGAAAACGGCCCCCGAGAATGACAAGAACATTGACTACCCGGATAGACTGCCGCGGCTGTTCTGCGGCGAGGATCGAAACGGGGTGTTCGACTTTCAGCGCGAGTCGGGTCTGCTCTCTCTCCTCCTTCCCCCGGCAGATGCCAAGCCTCCGCCGGAAGGGGCAATGTATTTTGTCACGGTCACGAGTGATGAACTGGACCATGATTTTCACATCATGCCCGTGCGCTACTTCGGGCGAATCGACCGAACAGACAAGTGGGTTATCTCCTGGCGCTGTCAGCGCCTCAGCAAGTCTCTGGAATGTAAGGCGCTGGATTGAGGAGCGGGGGAGCTATGAATCTCAGAGAAGGAACGCGGCGGCTGGCTCTGCTCTTGGGAGTCTTGGGAGCAATTGCCGGTGGTTTTGCATCATATCTGGAATTGCAAAGTGTCCTGAGTCAACGGGCGCGCCACAACAGTTTTGAACAGTTGGCAAATTCTCCGGTAGTGCAGCAGGCACGGAAGTTCTGTTTTGAGAACAGCGCGACGCCGGATAAGAGGCCCTCGGTGGAATTCGACAGGGACGGCAAATTGATCCCGCCCTATTGCTTTATCCCCATCAATGACGAACGTGCCACCGATTACACACCCTCCGAGCTAAACAGCGGAGGCATAAAGACAGTTCACTTCCAGAATCGTGAAGTTGCGTCCATCGAACCCCAAGACGGCCAGACCCTCTATCCAACACCAGCACCAGCCGCATGGCTGTATCTCGTCGTTGCGTTCGTTCCCATTCTTGGATTTATCATCCCTTGGGGCGCGGTTCGTGCAATTGGATGGGTGGGAGCCGGTTTCACACAAAGCGCAAAGTAGGACAGAACAAGGCAACAGATCAAAAGTTCACATAAAGCATAAAGACAAATACCACCTTCGCTAGAAGCACTTAGACAGATCAGCAAAGTTTGCGGCAGGGTATAGCAAATACTGCGTGAGTGGCTGCCACTGGGGTACAGCAAAGTTTGCTATACCTAAGGGGATAGTGAAGCGTGGTATGCACGCGGCTTCAGTGTGCGCCTGAGTCTTTCCTTCAGCGGCTTCCAATCCCATGAAGGCTTCAATAACGTGTAGACGTGACTCCGCCCCTTTTCGCGCTCACAGGAGATCAGACCGTATTCGATGAGCTTCTTTCGAGCATTACAGATGGTCCGAGGTGCGATTCTGGTGTCACCCGCGAGTGCCTTGTCTGATGCGCTGAAACTCATTTTGCCAACTCGATTGGCATGGTCCAACAATGCGAAGTAGACATAGCCCGCTGATGGTCCAAGACGCGCCCCCATACCACTGCCAAAAAACCTGTTGGGGAATTGCGCATACGGTCCAATCTCTATCGGCTGCCGCCCCTGTTTGACAGGCATCGGCCCGCGAGTAGATGACTTACCCCAGCGAGGAGCTGCCGTCTCGTAAGTTTGCTGCGGGGTGAAGTCATAGTCATGGACGGCGGAGGCCATCAGTGCGCCTTCGTCGGGGACTTGCCGCCGTCTTCGATCACCCGCTCTAACTCTGACTCGCGGATCATCGTCCGGCTGCCCACCTTCGTCCGGCGCAACTTCCCGGAACTCAGCCATGCGTGAATTGTGTACTTGCTCAGGCCGCCCAACTTTCGGGCTGCTTCCTCAACTGAAAGAAGTGAATCCATGCTCATATTCCTCCTGATAAGAAAATGCGCTTGAATCCACAGCCGTGCAAGTGTATTGTAAGGTGCATATGAAGTTACCAGCGCATACGTTACGTCGCGGTTCCCCGAAAGGCTGGGATGACGTCTTGTTTTCGCAATTCAGACGCGTTCCTCCAACGCCTGAAGCGCAGCGTGTTGAATCGATTCTGGAGTTGTTGGTTGCGGCAAATACATTCTTGAGCGAATGGCAAAACGCCACCTCATCGGAAGCAGGTCCTGGGTTCTTGGCGGCGTATTGCAGGAAAGCCAATGCCGAACAGGCCTATCACGAGACATTGGCACGGTTGGAGGAAGCTCTCAAGCCGTATCAGTGGCGAAGTGCCATTAGCGGCGATATTGACGGATTCCATGAAAAGTTGGAGTGGAGTGAGAGCATACCGCACGGTCCCGCTCATTGGGAACACGCGATATTGCGTGTGCTTCTGGATCGGATCAATTACCCCGGTGAACTATCGCGTATCCGTCGATGCTCGGATTGTCAAAACTGGTTTTATGCAGCCACTAGCCACCAGCGTTTTTGCGGAGAAGCGTGTCGGCGACGTTACACGGCCCGGAGTCCGCAGTTCAAAGAGAAGAGACGCAGGTACATGAAGCAGGTCTACAGGCCGCAAGAGAAGCAGCGAGAGTCCCGCAGTCTCGCAATTGCGAAGGGCACAGTTGTTCTTCCCAAAAGCAAAGGAGGAAATTAGTCAATGGGAATTTTCAAACGAGGGTCCGTGTACTGGTATCACTTCCTCTTCAATGGTGAGCACATCCAGAAGAGCACGAAGCAGGGCAATCCCCGCACCGCCCGCCAGATCGAAGCGGCCTACAAGACGGCGCTTGCCAAGGGTGAAGTGGGCATCACAGAGCGAAAGAAGGCTCCCGGCTTCAAAGCTGCCATGAAAGCGTTTCTTGAATGGTCTGAGGGGGAACACAAGGAACATCCCGCCACTCACAGGCGCTACAAGGTGAGCAGCATTGCGCTCCTGAGCCACTTTGGGGATGAGCCTATCGACAGGATTACGCCAGAGGCCGTGGAAGCCTTCAAAACGGCGCGGGCATTGGAGTCAGCCACGGCAAAGGGCAAGGAGAAGGGCAAGCGCAAGAGCACGGGGAAGAAAATCCGGCCAGCGACTCTTAACCGCGAACTGGCTTGCCTGAAAGCCCTCTTCAATCACGCGCTCAAGTCTGACTTCACATTCAGGAATCCAGTTAGCCGGGTGGATTTCCTCACAGAGAGCAACGAACAGACGCGGGTGCTCACCTATGACGAACAGGGCAAGTATCTGGCGAAGGCAACTCCGATGCTGAGGGACGTGGCAACGCTCATGCTTGAAACCGGGATGCGGCCCGAAGAGGTCTACCGGATCACGCCCGAGAATGTGAGTCTGGCGGGATCGTACCTCTTCATCCCCTTTGGCAAGACGAAGGCGGCGCGGCGGCGGGTTCCGCTGACCACTACTGCGAAGAGTGTTCTGGCGCGGCGCATGGCAGGATTGGAGGCACCTTTCCTCTTCCCTTGCGACACGGACGCCTCACGGCCCGTTCCCAAGGTCAACAATGCCCATGATCGGGCGGTGAAGGATAGCAAAGTGGCAAAGTTCCGGTTGTACGACCTTCGCCACACCTGGGCAACGAGGGCGGCTGAGTCAGGTATTGACCTTGTGACCCTTGCTTCGCTTCTAGGCCATTCCAAGATTCAAATGGTGCTGCGGTATGCCCATCCGACTCAAGAGCATCAGGCGCGGTCTGTGGAGCGTATGGAGCAGTTTGTAGCGGCCCGGCAGATGGAGGCGCTATCACTTAAGCAGGGAACGGCAGAGGGCATGATTCAGTGAGAAACGACAGCCACCCGCTACAGTTTCCGCTACAGTGGCAATTCAGCCCCTGGCGGGCATTGAGTCTAAGTTGTTGAAAGGATTGGAGGCGCGGGCCGGGATCGAACCGGCGCATAAAGGTTTTGCAGACCTCTCCCTTACCACTTGGGTACCGCGCCTTTGGCAGGGCCGTGCTGGCTATCTAATGTTAGTCTTAGTCGCTCCATTCCACCATAGCCAACCCGGCTGGCGCCGGAGGGCGGAATGGAGCGGGAGACGAGATTTGAACTCGCGACCCTCGCCTTGGCAAGGCGATGCTCTACCACTGAGCTACTCCCGCACAACAATTTCGAGTATACCGGGACACCTAAATGAGGTCAAACGGCGGCCTGGGCCAAAGGTGTGGAAAGCTGCGCCGCGCCCGCTGCCGGCAAGGGCGAATCGCACCGCGAACCCCTCTCCTCCCGCACAATCTCTCCGTCGCGCATGTACAGAATGCGGTCGGCAATCGAGGCCGCCTCCGGGTTGTGGGTGATCATCAGCGTGGTCTGTCCCAGTTCCCGGTTCGACTTGAGCAGCATGCGCAGCACGGCGTCGGAGTTTTTGGTGTCGAGGTTGCCGGTGGGCTCGTCGGCCAGGACGATGGCGGGTCGGGTGATGAGCGCACGCGCAATGGCCACGCGCTGCTGCTCGCCGCCGCTCAACTCGCTGGGCCGGTGAATGAGACGCCCCTGAATCGCGAGCAGTTCGCTCAAATGCTCCAGATAAGCGCGGTCCAGCGGCTCCTTGCGGCCGCTGACATCGTAGGCAATCTCAATGTTGCCCATCGCCGAAAGAGTGGGCAGCAAATTGAACTTCTGGAAGACGAAGCCGATGCGGTGCTTGCGCAGGCGGGTGCGCTCGCTGTCGCTCAAAGTGGCAAAGTCCACCCCATCAATGACTACGCGGCCTTTGGTGGCCTGAGTGAGGCCGCCAAGCAAGTAAAAGAGCGTGGATTTGCCGGAACCCGAAGGACCGACAATGGCCACAAACTCCCCTGGTTGAATGGCAAACGAGACCCCGCGCACCGCGGCGACCTGGATTCGGCCCGCCGCATAAATCTTGGTCAGATTTTCGGCGAGGATGATGGGCGAAGACTGTTCGGGCTGCACACAGCCATTGTAAATGGGCACAGAGTCGAGGCGGTTGGATTGTGCGGAGGGATCAGGGATCAGTTGTCTTGCCATTCATGGAAGGCGAACAGAAAGGGAATGTGACCTTACAGGGAGCGCAAGTTCAGCATGATTTGGTACGAAAAACGGCCTATTTTGCCCAAAAATGGCCAAAAAAGGCTCAAAAACGGGCCAAAAACAGCCTCTTCTGTTTACTGAAAAATTAACAGAAACAATTCGTAAACTATTCATTAATAGATGTTTACATGCACAAAGCAGCAAAAATGCGGCTGATAAACAGTAGGGGGGTGGGGTAAAAACGGGGCTTTTCCCGGCCCTTTTCTTCATCTGTTCCCAGTGTGCGCCGATGGGGGGATATTTTCTGCAAAAGACAGCTTCCAGCTTCTAGCCGCTAGCTTCTAGCTCCGGATTTGGCGAGATGAGGGCTCGGGTTTCCTGCCTTTCCGCGACAAGGCTGCGGAAGGCATTGAAAATGCAGATCCTTCGCTGCGCTCAGGATGACAAGGGTTATGGGGCGAACTTAGGAGACGGGACACTGGCACGCGCTTGACAGGCTTCTTTGCCCGGAATATCTTTCCAGTAGCCAGACTATGGGAAGAACGGAAATACCACCGGGAACGCTGTACATGCTCATTCTGCGGAGCCTGGACCGGCTTGGGCCCATGCACGGGTACGGGATTGCGCTGCACATCCAGCAGATGTCGGAATCCGTGCTGCAGGTGGAGGAGGGCTCGCTCTATCCGGCACTGCAACGGATGCTGATCAAGGGATGGGTAAAGGCCGAATGGGGGCAGACGGAGAACAACCGGCGCGCTCGGTACTACAAGCTCACTCCCGCGGGGCTGAGACAACTGACAGAAGAGGTTTCGGAGTTTACGCGCGTGATGGAGGCGATTACGCGCGTGATCGAGCCTGCCTGAAGATCGGAGTGGCGGATGGAAGGTCCAGGGGAACTTTGGCGGCGCTTGCTGTTTCTGTTGGGCAGGGGCCGGTTCAATCGTGAGATGGAAGAGGAGATGCGCTTCCATCTTGAGAGCCGGGCGGAACGGAACCGCGCGGAGGGCATGGATGGAGACGAGGCCAACTATGCGGCGCGACGCCGGTTTGGGAACGCTCCGCTGCTTGAAGAGAAAAGCCGCGAGGCGTGGGGCTGGAGCGCACTCGACCATCTGGCGCAGGATGTGAAGTTCGCGGTGCGGTCGCTGGGCAGGAACCCGTTCTTCGTCGTTGTGGTGGTTCTGACGCTGGCCTTCGGAATTGGCGTGAATACGGCTATTTTCAGCGCCGTGAACGTGCTGCTGCTGAATCCCTATCCCTTTCCGCAGCCGGAGAGAATCCTCTCCGTCGATGCACGCCACATCAGTGGGAAGAACAGCAACACAGGCTATCGGGATTTTTTGGACTGGCAACAACAGAACTCCGTCTTTGACGCGATGGCGATTAGCCCGGAAACCGGCGGCTACACGCTGACCGGGCAAGGGGAGCCGCAACGGATGACCGGCGGCGCAACGACGGCGGATTTTCTGCGCGTGCTGGGCGTGCAGCCGGTGGTGGGAAGGTTCTTTACCGCGGATGAAGACAAGCCCGGCGCGGCTCCGGTGGCTGTGTTGACGTATGCCACGTGGAGGCAGCGATTCAATGGAGATGCCGCTGTTGTGGGGCGCACAATGACCTTGAACGGGCAGGCCTTCACGGTGATTGGCGTGCTTCCGCGCGGCTTTGCCTACCCCGGCATCGAGACTTGCGCGTTTTTCACGGCGCTCGGAGAGAGTTCCTCGAATAGCCGCAATCAACACCAGTACGGTGTGGTGGCGCGGCTCAAGGCGGGCGTCACGGTGGAGCAGGCGCAAAGCGATATGAACACGATTGCGCAGAGGCTGGAGCGGGAATTTCCGGCCACCAACACGGGCTGGGGCGTTAAAGTGCAGCCGACTGGCGCGGCGCTGGCTGCGGAGACGGGAAGGCTGGTGTGGGTGCTGTTTGCAGCGGTGGGATTTGTGCTGCTGCTGGCGTGCGTGAATGTGTCGGGATTGCTGCTGGCGCGGGCTTCAGGCAGGACCAAGGAGATTGCCATTCGCAGTTCGCTGGGCGCGGGGCGCGGACGCATCGTGCGGCAAATGCTGACGGAGACGGTGCTTTTGAGCCTGAGTGGCGGCGGAGTGGGGATTCTGCTGGCGGTGTGGCTGATGAAGGTGCTGCGCGCGGCGGCTCCGCAGGAGTTGGCGCTGGATGCGACGTTGCATCTGAATTCCGCAGTGCTGGCTTTTACCGTGGCGGTTTCGCTGTTGACTGGGATTGCCGCTGGACTGGCGCCGGCGTGGTCGGCGTCGGGAGCGGAGCCGAACTCGATTTTGAAAGAGGATGGAAACTCTTGGAGCAGGGCGCGCTCGCGAAATCGGCTGATGGCTTGGCTGGTGGCCGGCGAAGTGGCGCTTTCCGTGATTCTGATGGCGGGCGCGGGGCTGCTGGTGAAGAGTTTTGCGCTGGCGCTGGATGTGGACACCGGCCTGCGGGTGGAGCATGTTTTGACCTTTGCGCTGAACCTGCCGGGCGCGAAGTACTCATCCGATTCGGGAGTCAGCACCTTTTATCGCGATCTGCTGGAGCGGCTGAAGAATTCTCCGGGAGTGGAAGCAGCGGCGGGCGTGATGACCTTGCCGATGACCGGAGGAGTGACCGGCGGCGCGTTCCAGGTGGAGGGCCGGGCCAAAGCTCCGGACTGGGTGGATACGCTGGTGCAATACAACGCCTCGACGCCGGGATATTTTGGCACCATGGGAATTCCTATTCTGCGCGGGAGGGATTTCAACGAGCAGGACAATGAGGCTGGTTTGCCGGTGGCGATTGTGAACGATGCGCTGGCGCGGCAGTACTTTCCCAATGAAGACCCGATCAGGCATCGCTATCGGGACGACCCTGCCTACGGCGGCCAATGGCGCACGATTGTGGGTGTGGCGGCTAACATCCAGCACCAGCAGCCGACGAAACCGCCCATGCCGGGCGTCTATTTGCCGCACGCGCAGTGGCCTGCAAATTCGATGTGGATCACGGTGCGAGGCCGCGGCGATGCCGCACAACTGGCCGAGACTGCGCGCACAGCGGTGCGGGGGCTGGACGGCGATCTGCCGTTGCTGAAGATTCGGACCATGAGGGAAGTGGTGGGCGATTCGCTCGCGGAATCGAGATTGGCGGCTTCGCTGCTGAGCGGCTTTGCGGTTTTTGCGCTGCTGCTGGCGGCGATCGGCATCTACGGCATTGTCGATTATTCGGTCCGGCAGCGCAGGCGCGAGATGGGGATTCGCATGGCGCTGGGAGCGACGTACGGGGATGTGGTGGCGCTGGTGGTGCGGAAGGGCGCGCTGCCGGCCGTGGCGGGAGTCGTGGTGGGAGTTCCACTGGCGCTGGCGGGAGCCGGCGTGATTCGGGCGATGCTTTACGGCACCAGCCCGCGCGATCTGACTGTCTTCCTGGGTGTTCCCGCGCTGCTGCTGGTGGTGGCGCTTGGAGCCAGCTACCTGCCGGCGCGAAGGGCCGCCAAGGTGGATTCGATGGCCGCACTGCGCTGTGAATAGCGAAGCAGGCGAACTCTCGAGGGGGTCCAGCGTTCCCTCAGGGGCTTCTATGAGACGGCCGGGATTGTCAAGTCGTTTTTGCTTTTGTTTTTTTCATTCATGGCGTTTTGGTTTTTGCCTTTGTTGTTGCCGTTGCTTTTTGCTTTTCTCGTCAGATTCATCTCGGGCT